>Ga0208917_1000276_pt1 | contig 27231 bp, 42 predicted proteins | sample DEB08_DNA_10_FD_185500 | JGI IMG/M metagenome (GOLD analysis project Ga0208917, IMG submission 185500) | Aqueous microbial communities from the Delaware River and Bay under freshwater to marine salinity gradient to study organic matter... | ecosystem: Environmental > Aquatic > Marine > Coastal ...
GGACAGTTTTCTGACTGTCCTCTTGACCCACAAGGTCAAAACCCTTATACTACTAAGGTCAACAACACAGACAATGACTATCACTTCTAAGTTCAAAAAAGACATCACGACTCTTCGTTCCGCAGTGAATGGAGATTTCTTCCTTGACGTTAAGAATCCGAAACTTTTCAAAAAGGTTCGTAAGTTTTACGAAAACGATGGTGTTACTTTTTCTGGTGATCCACTTGATGATTATGATATCTTGATTGATTGTCTTGCTGAGGATCTGGAACGACAAGAGGTTGCCTGATGAAGGTTCTCCTTGAGAGATTTCCTTATCGATATATCGAAGAGGGAATTCTAGAAAATGGTTCTCCTGATTTTAGAATTCAAAAAATAAATTCTTTCTCAGGTAAGTACAGGGACATGTATCTGTGTGATAACGGAATGCAAATGTCAACCGCAATGGAAGACTTTGAATATACAAAATGGCTTGATCCAGATAATGTTCCTTGTTATGTGAGGGATAGGGTAAATAAATAGGTCAGAATTTATTCCCTATTATGGCATCTAGAAAAGTATCTGAAAGTGGTTCATACATGAGTCAGTATGACCAAGAAGTTGAGAAGAGACTTAGGTCTCTTGAGGCTGAAGTTCTCTCACTTAAATCAGAACTCAAGGCAAAAGAAGAAGCACCTGCCTCATCATCTTCTGACCTTGAAGGTAAGTTTCAAGTCTTAGTTGACATTCTTAAAAAGAATCAACAGCTCAATATTGAAAAACTTTCCAAAGGTGCTCTTTGAGTCACGGAAGGACTATAACAGTACTGGTCGGTGAAGGTCCCCTTCAATCCCGCGTTTCTTAGTTCGTAAAACTAAGTGGTGGAGTCAATGGACCCAACTGAGTTTACTAATTCTCCAAAGATTAGTTGGTGCGGATGGGAATTCTCCCCGCCTGAGATTTAGTTATTACTCAGTGATAAAAATAACTTGGCGTGCATGGAGCCCAGATGGGAGGTCTTGACAAAGACCTCCTTTTTTCATACAATACATACTATGTGGTTATGATCTTTGATAATGAAGATTGGTTTTAATTGTAGTTCCTTTGACTTGTTTCATGCTGGACATGTGACAATGTTGAAGATGGAAAAGGAATTATGCGACTGGTTGATTGTCGCACTTCAGGTAGACCCAACCATCGATAGACCTGGTATCAAGAACAAACCCACTCAGAGTGTATATGAGAGGTATGTACAGGTACAGGGTTGTAGATACGTCGATGAGATTCTGGTCTACGAAACAGAAGAAGATCTTCTGAACATGATTAAGACACAGAGAATTGACATCAGATTCTTGAGCGAAGAGTATAAAGATAGAGACTTTACAGGTAAGCAATATTGTATCGATAATGATATCGAGATTCATTATCACAAGAGACAACATAAGTACTCTTCTACTGAACTCCGTAATAGAGTTTTCATGTTAGAGGAGAAAAAGAGAAATGAAAAGATACAAGGTGAAATTCCAGAACAATACTCACCTTCCATCCTTGATAAGTACGAACAAAAATGACTATTCTAGTTACTGGTGGTGCAGGGTTTATTGGTAGTAGTCTTCTTAGACAACTTGCACCATTCAAAGAAAGACTTGTATGTGTAGACAAGTTTACCTATGCTGCTAGTCAGGACAATGTTCCTGACAATGTGGAACTCTATATGACTGATCTCGCAGATGAGGAGGCGGTCAGATATCTTTTTGAACAAGAAACTTTCACAGACATCTTTCATCTTGCAGCAGAGAGTCATGTAGATAACTCTATCAATGACTGTAAACCATTCATTGAAGCTAATGTAATTGGTACAGTTAATCTTCTTCAACTTGCATTGGAGAAGGAGGTGAATAGGTTTATGCACATCTCTACTGATGAGGTGTTTGGTTCTATCTCCGAAGGTTCTTTTAACGAACAATCAAGATACAAACCAAGAAATCCATACTCTGCATCAAAGGCAGCGAGTGACCACTTTGTGAATGCATACAATAAGACTTATGGTCTACCCACAACAATCACAAACTGTTCTAACAACTATGGGCCTAGACAACATTATGAGAAGATGATTCCTAAGATCATTCACAATGTAAAGAATGACTTACCTATTCCTGTCTATGGTGATGGGCAACAGGTCAGAGATTGGATTTTTGTTGAGGATCATTGTGATGCCTTGATCGAAGTCTGGAAGCATGGTAATGTAGGAGACAGGTACAACATCGGTGGTGAGTGTGAGATGACTAATCTTGAACTCGTCAAACGTATCACATCACTGATGGGTAAACCTGATCACCCTATTGAATTTGTAACTGACAGACCAGGACATGATGTAAGATACTCGACATCAAACCAAAAGATCACTAACGAAATTGGTTGGAAACCAAAAACTGATATCAATCAAGGACTCTTAAAAACGATCGAACATTATGAAAGTCATTAATACACCACTTGATGGTGCATACATCATCGAACAACCCCGACACTTTGATGATCGTGGATACTTCATTGAGTCATATAACAAAAAAGATTTTTGTGAAATAGGATTGGATGTAGAATTTGTTCAGGACAATCACTCATCTTCTACTGCGAATGTTCTTCGTGGTCTTCACTATCAGGTTGAGAAACCGCAAGGCAAACTTGTAAGGTGTGTAAAGGGTTGGATCATGGATGTTATCGTCGATCTTCGATTGACATCAAATACTTTTGGTGAGCACTATAAGGTTGATTTGAATCGACCTGAATTGATGTTATGGGTTCCTGAAGGATTTGCTCATGGGTTTGTTGTCAAGAGTGACAAAGCACATGTCTCATATAAGACAACAGAGTATTACTACAAGGAGTATGATCGAACTCTTCTTTGGAATGATCCTGCTCTAGATATTGAATGGAATATTCCGTATCCTATTTTGTCTGAGAAAGACAAACGTGGTAAGACTCTAGAGGAGTGTGAGAAATATGACTAATCTATCTGTGTTTGGTGCATCAGGATATATTGGTAGTAATTACTGTCGAATGTATCCTGATAATATTCCTATTCCCCGTGGTCAAAGACACCCCGAATCTTCTGATATCTTGTACTTGATTAGTACAACGAGTAATCAGAATGTCTTCAAGGATCTACAGATCGACATTGATACTAATCTGAAGATCCTGACTGAAGTGTTGTCACACTGTAAGAGAACAGATACTGTGTTCAATTTTGTCAGTTCTGGTTTTGTTTATGACAATGACATCATCGATGCAAGGGAAGATGACCCCTGCAATCCAACAGGTTTCTATTCAATTACTAAGAGGTGTGCAGAGTCGTTAGTTATTTCATACTGTAAGACCTTTGGTATTGATTATCGTATCTTTAGGATTGGCAATGTCTTTGGTATTGACCCTACAGTGACACCAGGAAAGAATGTTCTTGGATATATGATTCGTTGTCTGAAAAACAATGATCCTATCAAACTGTACGGTGGTGGTGATTATCAGAAGGACTATATGTATGTCGATGATGTGTGTCGGGCTATGAACGAATTGATGGTCTTTGGTAACCCAAATGAGATCTATAATATTGGAACAGGTGTGTCACGATCATTTAGGGAGATCATTGAATATTGTAAGGAGAGGGTAGGTAGTACGAGTGAGATCATTGATGTTCCTTTTCCTGAGGATCAGGACTATCTACAGATCAAAAACTTCACAATGAATGTCGATAAGTTAAATTCTTTAGGGTTTGTTCCTAAACTTGACATCGACACAGGACTTGATATGATGTGTAAAGTATATTGATCTTAACGGAATACATAGTAAGTAATTCATGGATGTTATGACTGAGTATAAGAAAACTGCACTGGTCCTTGGTGCAGGTGGATTCATTGGTAGTCACATGGTGAAACGACTACGGTCAGAAGGATATTGGGTTCGTGGTGTAGATCTCAAAAGACCTGAGTATGGTGATACTGAAGCAAACGAGTTCATTCAGGGTGATCTGCGTGACGTAAGTTTTGTACGTCGTGTCATCCAATTCAAGGGTGAGTTAGGAAATTTCTATAACTCTGTTCCATATCGCGCAATTCGTCCTTTTGATGAAATCTATCAGTTTGCTGCTGATATGGGTGGTGCAGGTTTCGTTTTCACTGGTGAGAATGATGCAGACATCATGCATAACTCTGTGTCCATCAACTTGAATGTTCTTGAAGAAGTTCGTAAACTTAATGAGACTTTTGATGGACAAGAAAATGGAACTGCATGTGTTCGTCCTGCATTAGAACAACCTACTAAGATTTTCTATTCTGGTTCTGCTTGCATGTACCCAGAACATAACCAACTCGATCCAGACAATCCTGACTGTCGTGAAGAATCAGCATACCCAGCAGACCCAGACTCCGAGTATGGATGGGAGAAGTTGTTCTCAGAACGTCTCTACTTTGCTTACAACCGTAATCATGGTATTCCCGTTCGTGTTGCTCGTTATCATAACATCTTTGGTCCTGAAGGAACCTGGGACGGTGGAAGAGAGAAAGCACCAGCTGCAATCAGCCGTAAAGTCGCTTACCTCCCAGAGACAGGTGGAGCTATCGAGGTGTGGGGAGATGGCTTACAAACTCGTTCCTTCCTGTACATTGACGAATGCATTGAAGCAACTCGACGATTGATGGATTCAGACTTTATGGGTCCAGTCAATATTGGTTCTGAGGAAATGGTTACTATCAATCAATTAGTTGATACTGCGGCAAAAGTATCAGGTAAGGTTGTTCAGAAAGTTTATAAACTTGATGCTCCTACGGGTGTTCGTGGTCGTAATTCAAACAATGACCTCATCCGTGAGAAACTTGGTTGGGATTACTCTCAGAGTCTTGAAGAGGGTATCCGTAAGACATATGAATGGATTTGTACACAAATTAAGGAGAAGACAGATGGGACTATCAATTGATAAAATTCATGAGATGGTAGGTAACCGCGAGTCTGTGGTTATCTTCGAAGTGGGATGTGCAGATGGTACTGACTCGAAGGAGTTTCTTCGACAGTTTGGTCCTAATCTGAAACTGTATACGTTTGATCCTGACCCCACCAACATCAAAGCGATGTCAGAACCTGGTGGTAAGGATGTCAAAGGTGTATCTAATGATAACCTACGTTCTGATGGTCGTCACACATTCACTCCTGCCGCAATTGCAGCACAGGATGGTGTGACCACATTCACACGTTCTAGGAATGTCAATGCACCTGATGGTGGTGTGGATTTTGGTAGGTACTCTGGTTCTATCTACGAACCTAAGACTATCATTGACGGTGGTCCAAAGGGTAACCGTTGGCCATTCATCAAATACGATGAGAGGATTACAGTCTCTACTCGTAGTCTTGATTCTTTCTGTGAAGAGAATGGTATTGAACACATCGACTTCTTGTGGATGGATGTTCAAGGTGCAGAGAAGGAAGTGTTCCTTGGTGCAAAGAATATGATCGGTAAGATTGATTATATCTACACCGAGTATCATGAAGAAGAAATGTATGAAGGTGCTACTAATCTTCAGACTGTTTCTGATCTCCTTCCTGGATATGATTTAGTACAGAACTGGCCATACACTGATGTGATGGGTGGTGATGCATTGTTTAAACTGAGAGACTGACATGAAAGTATTTGACGTATTTCTTTTTGGTTATGAGTTAGATCTGTTGGAGATTCGGATGAATCTCCTTGATCCGTATGTTGATTATTTTGTATTCAGTGAGGGTAGTAAAACTTTCTCTGGTGAAGATAAGGGGTTTGTATTTAAGAAGACAGATAAGAGATTCAAGAAGTTTAAAAATAAGATTATCTACACCAAGATTGAAGAACCCTCTCAGGAAGAACTTCAAGCAAAAGGTATTCAATACAATGTGAAGAGAGAGTCCTTTATGAGGGACACATACTATAAAGATAGTATTATGGATGTACTGAAGGAACATTGTTCTGATGAAGACATCATTATCTGGAGTGATTTGGATGAAGTACCTAATCCTGAAGTCATTGAACAGTATGAATCATTCTACAAACCTGGTACTGTCTATAACTTTGCACAAGATAATTACCAAGCTGCACTGAACTGGTTCGAGACCAGTGGTACGATTCATTCTCAAACTAAAGACTTCTCTTATGAAGAAGAAGGTCCTCGTTGGATTGGTACAAAGATGTGTGACTTTGCCACACTGAAGAAGTACACTCTGACTGGTATGAGACGTGAACTTCCTCAAGAGAATAATCTTAGGATCTATCCTGGTGGTTGGCACTGGAGTACAGTTGGTAGTGATGAAGAGACTACCATGTATGATCGAGTGATGAAGAAGATTAAATCTTCAGCACATACTGAGTTGAATAATGATAGACTGATTGGAGAGTTGGAACAAAGACTCAAGGATGGTAGATCACCACTTGGTCAAGACAATGCATCCTATTGTATCTGTCACTTTGACGAAGATCGATTCCCTCAGTATCTTATTGACAACCAAGAAAAGTATTCTTATCTAATCAAATGATCGTTACTGAAATCTATAGGGGTTCTGGACTGGGTAACCAGATCTGGAACCTTGTCGTATCAAGGATACTTGCATACAGACATGGATATAAGTGGGGTGTCATGAAGACCACTCCATTCAAGGCAAAGAACTTTATGCCTGACTTTGATTTTGGTGAGGAAGTTATTGGTGGTTCTACACCGCGGGAAGGACAACAACCTGCATCTCTCCCACAAGGTATTAAACACTATATTCGTGAACATTCTGTCCCTCTTCCTCAGTGTGGACATGATGGTATCTTTTTTGATCCTGGTCTGTGGAACAATCTACCTGACAATTCAAAGATTGATGGACTGTTTCAGTGTCTGTCATACCTAGATGGTCAAAAGAACACCATCAGAAAATGGTTGAAGACTAATATCGATGTCCGAGATTACTGTGACGATGATACATGTGTGATTCACTTCCGTGGTGGTGAGTATTTGATCACTGCGTCATGGTTGGAACCTAAGTTCTATGAGAACGCACGTGATCGTATGTTGGAATACAACCCCAATATGAAATTTGTGGTTGTCACAGATGATCCTGAGAATGCAAACAAGTTCATCCCATGGGCAAAGGTTGTAGGTGCCACCACTCTTTCTGAACAAGAAGACATCGAACAAGGAACTGGATTCTTCAAGTATAAGGGTGGTAATATTGGGGTTGATTGGTCGATCCTATATAATGCTAGGAATGTAATTATGTCTGCATCGACATTTTCTTTCTGGCCCGTATGGACAAGTGAGGAAGTTAAGAAAGTAATCGCTCCTAAGTATTGGTTCGACCATAAGACATCCGATGGTTGGTGGCGTGGTGATGATATCATTGTACCAACCTGGGACTACATCGATAGAGATGGTAAAGAGTTCAGTGGTAAAGAGTGTGAAAGGGAATGGGATGTTTACAGGATTAAGAGTCCGTTGTATAGTAGAAATCAAACTGTAGAATAATATGTACCAACTGATTGAGAACTTCATCCAAGACGCCAAAGAGATGGACGATAACGTCTTTCCTTTCATGGCGAATAAGGATTGGAAGCCTGGCAATAATGTCTACTACTCTGGTCCATATTGGAATGATCTAGAGATCCAAGAACTTATCTATGCTACACTGAAAGGTAAGTGGTTGTCTTCTGGTGAGAAGGTGAACAAGTTTGAGAAAGAGTTCTCTAACAAGTTTGGTTTCGATTATTCTGTCATGGTCAACTCTGGTTCATCGGCAAATCTGGTGATGATTGCTGCTCTGAAGAAATATTTTGGGTGGGAAGATGGTGATGAGGTCATCGTATGTTCTTGTGGTTTTGCTACAACCATTGCTCCACTGGTACAGAATGGTCTAAAACCAGTTTTTGTTGACATCAACTGGGATGATCTGAACTGGAACATGGATCAAGTTGAGGAAAAGATTACATCAAAGACACGTGCAGTCTTCTCTTCTCCTGTTCTTGGTAATGCATATGATCTTGATCGTCTAGTTGAGATCTGTAAGAGTAAGGATATCCACATCATTGCAGATAACTGTGACAGTCTTGGTAGTAAATACAAAGGTGAGTATCTTACCAAACATGCAATCGCAGCATCTTGTTCCTTTTATCCTGCTCACCACATTTGTACCATTGAAGGTGGTATGGTGTCTTCAAATGTTAAAGAGATTGTAGATCTGGCTCGTAGTTTTGCTTGGTGGGGTCGTGGTTGTTACTGTGTCGGACAACAGAATCTCCTCTCTAATGGTGTATGTGGTCGTCGATTTGATACCTGGTTAGATGGTTATGAAGATGTTGTGGATCACAAGTATGTGTTCTCACAGATGGGTTATAACCTGAAACCCCTTGACATGCAGGGTGCAGTTGGTTCAGTTCAACTCCTGAAGTTTGATGAGATTCATAGTCTGAGGAGAAAGAATAAGGAGAGGATTCAAAAGATCATCGAAACTATTCCTGGTTGTCGTGTTGTCAATGAGCGTGAAGACAGTGAGACCAGTTGGTTTGGTGTTCCTATTGTATGTGACAACAAGAAACTGAAACACTCTCTTGTTGCTCACCTTGAGAAGAACAAAGTTCAAACACGTAATTACTTTGCTGGTAATATACTTCTTCATCCTGGTTACTCACATCTTGATGATGCCATGAAGTATCCTGAAGCCAATAAGGTTCTTAACACAGTGTTCTTCCTTGGTTGTTCTCCTGTCATCACTGATGATATGATTGATTACATTGGACAAGTAGTAGAGGATTTTAAGAATGCTTGATCTATCCAGAGTTACATGCTTTGCGATTGATAACACAAATCGAATAGAAGAAACCATCAAGGCACTTCACACTTGTATGAGTGTTGCAAACTTCGGGGAGGTCAAGTTAGTTACCACCCCTGAGTATGTCACTAAGTACAAGGAGGAACTGTCCTCTGATGGTATTTTAGTAGAGGAACAAGTCAGACCACTGACTAATATTGATGAATATAATTATTATATTCTCTATCACCTTCATAAACATATTGACACCGACTATGTTCTACTCATCCAAGATCATGCGTTCATACTTAATCCTGATGCTTGGATGGATGAGTTTTTTGATTATGATTACATTGGTGCTCCCTGGCCCATCAGAGAAAAGGCATACATCACCCCATTCGGTGAACACCAAAGGGTAGGAAATGGTGGATTTTCTTTAAGGTCTAAAAAACTTTTAGAAGTTCCTTGTCATGAATGGATACCATTTAAACTAACAGAAGTTGCTCCAGATTTCTATAAAATGTTTGGGAGCAATAATACTAATGAAGACGGTAATATAACTGTCCACAACAAACACCTATATGAGAAACGTGGTTGTAAGATAGCTCCTATTGAGATTGCAAAATACTTCTCATACGAGTCCCCTGTTCCTGAGAATAGTGGTATAATTCCATTTGGTTTTCACAATAATCTTCCACCTGGTGTCGAGGTGGAGGGTTACAACCCCCGATAAATATTTCAAATTCATTATTACTATGTCATTTGTTTATAATGCACCCTCCTTTGTTGAGGAGGATAATGTGTTTCCTGAAGGTCCTAAGAGAACTGACAATAACACAGCAAGTTACACACTCAATCACGTTACCTTTGCAGAACGTATCGAAGAGTTGGGTGGAGAAGGAGATATTCTAGAATTCGGTGTCTGTAGTGGTGGTACAATCCTTCCTATTGGACAGAAAAATCCATCACGTAAAGTCTTTGGTTTCGACCACTTCAAAGGTCTGGAGGTCACACAGCAACCCACACCATCATATGCTGGATGGGCAGAGGGTGCGTTCCGTATTGGTGACCCCTCCTATACTTGGATCCCAAAGACTGTAGAAGATGTAAAGAAGAAGTGTTCTGTCTCACCCAACATCAAGATCTTTGTTGAAGATGTTCATGAGATGGTAGAGAAAGAACCATCTGACTTTGGTATTGGTAAGGTTGGTGCAATTCATATTGACCTAGACATCTACGAACCTACAGTCTCTGCATTCAAGTTTATTGATAAGTGTGAGTGGGATCAACTGTACTTCCGATTTGATGACTGGCATGGTCATGAACCTGACTATGACCACCATGAGAGAAAGGCTTTCAGAGAGTGGCTTACCAAACACGGGTACAAGTTTGAGATCTATGAAGATGGTATCAGTGCTGGTGTCAAGGTATGGAAATAAAGGTATCTGTAGTCATCCCTTGTTATGAGTATGGTGGTAAGGGTGTTAGATATCTTTCTGATATGTTTCGTACCATCTCACAACAAACACTTAAAGAAGTAGAAGTTATTGTTACTGACCAGAGTGTTGATAAAAAGATTGAAGATTTCTGTAATGACAATATCTTTGACCTCAATATCATCTACTTCAGAGACGAAGAACATAGAGGAGATGTTGCAACCAATATGAACATCGGAATGGATCTTGCCAAGGGTGAGGTTGTCAAGATGATGTTCATGGATGACTATTTTTATACTAAAGATGCATTGGAGAAAACTTATAATGCATTAATGACCTCTGATAAGATGTGGTTAGTGTGTGGAACTAATCACACCAGAGATGATGGTAGAACATTTGATACATTCTTGATGCCAAGATGGAATGATAATATGTTGAGAGCAAGAGGTAACAATACTATGAGTGGTGTAGCGGTTATCTCATATAAGAATAAAGACATGGATGTAAGATGGGATCCTAAGACATGTATGTTATTGGACATTGATTTCTACTATTCATTAAGAACTAAGTATGGTGATTGTTATTATCTCAATGACTGTCTGATGACTCAAAGAGTGAATAAGGATGCACTATCCTCAACAATCAGTGACGAAGAAGTACAGAAAGAATTTGAATATTGTAGAAAGAAACACGGTATCACATTATGAAACACTACCTATCAGTTGCATCAGTATTCAAGAATGAAAGTTGGAATCTTAAAGAGTGGATTTTACATTATAAACATCATGGTGTTGATCACATCTATCTGGTCAACGACTTCAGTGATGACGAGTACATGCCTATTCTTGAACCTTTCATTCGTGAAGGCTTTGTTACTCTCTTCCAAAATGACATTACAGAGAGATACACTGGTAGGCAGACTGATGTAAACAATAAATTCTTTCTACCTATTTGTAACGAAACTCAATGGATTGCACAAATTGATCTTGATGAGTTCTTATATAGTCCTAAGACTACTGATCTGAAAGAGATTCTTAGGAAGTACGAAGACTATGGAACCGTCGAAACCAACTGGGTATGGTTTAATAGTAATGATCATCTTACTCATCCTGCTGGTGGTTTGGTTCAGAATTTTACTAGTCGTGCTCCATTTGGTGACAGAGTATGGATGACTCATCGGTCAAGGTGTGCTGGTTCTGGTCAAGAGGAACCAGAGTGGTTTAATCTTTGGGCACCTAAACAAATTGCAAATACAAAGTTTGGTGTAAGTAATTTTAATATTCATAAAATCTTCACGGGTGGACCTACAATAAACCTGTCATTTGTAGGGAGACCAGATGATCCTGAGATCCTAAACAATCACTACCAGATTCAATCTCGACAGTTCTGGGAAGAGATTAAGATGACTAGAGGTGCCTTAAATAATTGGTACGCAGCTAATGCAAGAGGTTGGCATACTTTCTATTCACTTGATGTAGGAGATATAACTGACACAACACTGGCAGAACAAAATAAGGAGATTAAATTATGACTATTGGAATGAACAACCTTGGAAATAATGGTAGAATCGGTAACCAGATGTTTCAATATGCTGCACTCGTAGGTATTGCAAAGAACAAAGGATATGATTTTGTCATCCCTGAGAACCAAGAACTAAGTAAATGTTTTGAAATGCTCCATTGTGGTGGAAGGTTTGGAACCATCCAAGGTGATGAAGTTGAATTACATGATTCACACGAATTCTGTAAAGAACTATATGATAGTTGTCCAAATCATGTTCATCTCAATGGGTATTTTCAAAGCGAAAAGTATTTTAAAGATGCATGGAGACAACTGAAGTGGGACTTTAGATTTAAAGAAGAGGTTATCACTGAGGTAGATTATAAGTGGGGGGATATTCTAAGAGAAAATCCTGTGTCCATTTGTGTCAGAGAGTATAATAATCATTTCGACTATCCTGGAGCATCTAATAATCATCGTAATCTTCCATGGGAATATTGGGAGAGAGCAATTGAGATCCTGGGTAAAGACAGACCTTATATTATTTGTTCAAACAATCTAAAGTTGTGTGGGGAACAAGAAGTATTCAAGGGTGATAACTTCTACTTCAATGACATCACTGTCAGTGTAGATAAGTCACACTTTGATCTGTGTCTGTTGTCTAAGTGTAGTGATCACATCATATCCAATTCCACATTCTCCTGGTGGGCTGCATACCTATCTAAAAACCCAGACAAACGTGTCATTTGTCCTGATGTATGGTATGGTAGTGGTTTACAGCATATTAGTACACAGGATCTGTTACCCGAGTCCTGGGAGGTTATTAAGTCATGATTGAAGTTGCAATTCATAATGGTTCACCTGGTCTTGCAAATAGAATTAAGAACTACGCGTCTATTCTAAGGACATTCAAACAAGCATTGACCATCAAAAATGCAGATGCGTATATTTTTGACGACATCAGAGTTGCAACTGATGAAGAATTAAATACGTTTCCATGTTATGACAACTGGAGACTTGCAACTCTTCCAGGTGAAGACAAATATAAAACTGAATACAAACATATCGACCTTCTGTATGACAAGACTCCAGAACATTTTGTTGAGAAATACAAGAAGGTATTCAAGCATCTTAAAATCAACAAAGATATTCTAGAATACATCGATGACTTTACAAAAGACTGGGATGGAGTGATTGGTCTTCACATCAGGTCTTGGTATTGTGATCGACACAAGTATCATAGTGATGAACTATTTGAGAATGTTATTGATAGTTTAGATAAAGATAAGAAAATCTTTTTATGTGGTGATAATGATGATGTATTGAAACACTTCGAGAACAAGTATGGTGACAGAATCATCACTCACTCACAAGATAGATACAATCATCCACATAAGGCAGAGTCAGGACATAACACTTCTACACAAGCAAGTGTTGATGCATTCATTGACTTGATGTTACTGTCTAGATGTGATACAATTGTTGGAACGTATGCTTCAACATTTGCTGAGGTTGCATGGTGGTTAGGTGACTGTAAACCAAAGGTCATTATTCCTGAACCACCAAACGTAGAGGAGTCATTTAAGAATAGGATTTTTGAGAAACTATGAGAACGTCACTTGTTACTGGTGGAGCTGGTTTTATTGGAAGCCATCTTGTCAACAAACTTCTTGAGATGGGTCACGAAGTTATCGTGATTGATAATGAATCATCTGATGGTCATGATGATTACTATTGGAATAAAGATGCAAGAAACTATCATCATGACATCAGACATTATTCTACAATCGAAAAAATATTTAAGAATGTAGATTATGTTTACCACCTTGCTGCAAAGGCAAGTGTTCAAGCGTCTGTAGATAATCCTATCCCTACGATTGAGACACAGGTCATGGGAACAATTAATGTTCTTGAAGCCGCACGTAAACATGGTGTTGAAAAGTTTATCTACTCTTCAACATCTGCTGCATATGGTAATAAGAATCCGATTCCAAACAGTGAGGTGATGAGAGAAGACCCTCTCAATGCATATGCTATTGGTAAACTTTCTGGTGAACAGATGGTCAAGGCATACTATGGTCTGTATGGTATGAAGACTGTTGCATTCCGTTATACCAATGTGTATGGTGAAAGAGCACGTCACGTAGGAACATATGCACCAGCAGTCAGTAAGTTTTTGAAGATGAGGAGAGAAGGATTCCCTCTGACAATCTATGGTGATGGTCTACAACGTCGTGACTTCATTCATGTGTCTGATGTAGTGGATGCAAATGCATTGATTAGTTTCCAGGAACTTGACAACTGGGGTGAGGTGTATAATATTGGATATGGTGAGAACTGGAGTATCAAAGAGATTGCAAATGCAATTGATGGCAATCAAGTCTTCCTGTCTGGTAGACCTGGTGAGATGAGAGAAACACTTGCAGACATTCGTAAAGCAAAAACAGAACTCACATGGAAACCCAAAGTAAATATTCTGGACTGGATTAAAACTCAACTATGATAGACCTCAGTCAAGCAACATTTATTATTCCTATCAGAATCGAATCACCTGATAGGTTGAGGAATGTAATTACAACTACGGCATTTCTTTTAGAGAACTTTGATACCAACATCATCATTAAGGAAGTTGATTCAGAGTCTGTCTTTGAAAGGGATGCCCTTCCTATTTTAAAAGAGATTCTAGATGTTGATGTAAAAGTCAAACACATCTTTGAACAGAGTGACGAACCACTGTTTCACAGACAGAAGGTTCTCAATGAAATGATTATGGAAGCTGATACTGAGATTGTGGTCAACTATGACTGTGATGCAATCCTTCCTATCAATTCATATGTGATGGCATATCAAGGTATCATGGATGGTATTTACGATGTGGTTTATCCATATGGACAGGGAATGTTCCAGTATCAAGTAAAGGCGACTGATGATGTTGTTTCAGACTTCCTAGAATCATGTGACTATGCTATCTTAAAATCAAACTCTAAGATTCATGACTCCGACTTTGGTTGGGTTCAGTTCTTTAGAAGGTCTGACTATATTAAAGGTGGTATGGAGAATGAGAACTTCAAAGCATATGCTCCAGAGGACAAAGAAAGGTATTATAGATATACTACACTTGGTTATAAAGTAGGAAGGATACCTGATTACATTTATCACCTTGAACATGCACGTGGTGCAAACTCTTGGTTCACTAATCCTCACATGGCATCTAACATGTCAGAGTGGGAGAAGATTCAACAGATGAACAAAGAACAACTAATGGAGTACTATTCAAAACAAACCTATCTGAAAAAATACTATGAGAATTTTTCTTGACACTGCTGATACAGAAACAATTGAGAAGTATTTCGCAACTGGACTGATTGATGGAGTCACAACTAACCCCACATTGATCATGAAGAATGGTCAGGATCCTGATGAGGTTTACCAGAAACTGAAAGATCTTGGTGTTAAAGACATCAGTATGGAGGTCATTGGAGACGCTCAGGAGATGCTCAGAGAGGGTGAAAGACTGTCTGAGAAGTTTGGGTCAGTGGCAACAATCAAAGTACCTTGTACCCGTGATGGCCTTCTTGCTTGTAAGGAACTATCTAAGAATGGAATTCGTGTCAATGTCACATTGATCTTCTGTACATCGCAGGCCATTCTTGCTGCCAAGGCTGGTGCTGCATATGTTTCGCCTTTCGTTGGTCGATTGGATGATCAATCTGTTGCAGGTCTGGAAGTCGTTAGATCAATCAGTGAACTGTATCGTATCCATGGTATCCGTACACAGGTCTTGTCTGCTTCTATTCGTAGTGTACAACGGGCTGTTAGGTCATGGTATAATGGTGCTGAAGTGGTAACAATGCCACCTAAGGTCTTCGACCAGATGTACGATCATGTACTGACTGATAAGGGACTGGAAATATTTGATAACGATTGGAAGAAATTTAAAGAGGGTGTATGAGAGTATTAAACCTTGGTTCGAGTGGTCAGATCGGTGCATACCTGACTGACTACTTGACACGTAAGGGTCATGAAGTTATTGAGTTTGATATTGCCAAACATCATGGTCATGACTTGACACAAATTCCAAATCATAATCTTGAACGTGAGGTTGAGAAAGCAGACTTTGTTTTCTTCCTCGCGTTTGATGTTGGTGGTTCACGATACCTAAAGAAGTATCAACACACATTCAAGTTCCTTGATAATAATGCAAGGATGATGGTCAATGTATTTGGTCTTCTTGAGAAGTATAATAAGAGATTTGTGTTTGCTTCGTCACAGATGAGTAACATGTCTTACTCACCTTACGGTGCTGCAAAGAAACTTGGTGAGTTGTATACCAAGTCCCTCAATGGTCTGATTGTGAAGTTCTGGAATGTCTATGGTATTGAGAAAGACCATGACAAGTCACACGTCATTACAGACTTTATTCGTAAGGGATTTGAACATGGTGACTTTGATATGATGACTGATGGTACAGAAGAACGTCAGTTCCTGTATGCTGAAGACTGTTGTGAAGCACTTGAAACAGTGATGGATAATTACACTGACTTCAAACCAGAAGATCCTCTTCACATCACATCATTCAATTCTTCTAGTATCAAGGAAGTTGCACAGATTATCATGGGTCAATTTAATCTGATTGGTAGACCCATTAAGATTCATCCTGGTCTTGCCAAGGATAGTGTTCAACTTGACAAGAGAAACGAAGCCAATAATTACATTATGGGTTGGTGGTTACCAAAGACCAATCTTCAGGATGGTATCGCAAAAGTATTCAACGACATGAAAAATGATTGGATTTGATTATCTTGGTAAGGCTGGACAACTTGGAAACCAGATGTTCCAGTATGCTGCAACAAAAGGTATTGCTGCAAATCGTGGATACGATATGTGTATCCCTGACCATGATGAAGTCTTTCATGATGGGATTGGTAACTATCTCAAGATCGAACTGGACAACCCCTTTACGATCCACTGTCAACGTGGTATGATAGGTGGGTCGGTCGTTCAGGAGAACGGGTTCCATTTCAACGAGGATCTATTTGAAACCTGTCCAGACAATGTTAGTCTGTTCGGTTTCTTTCAGACGGAGAAATACTTCAAGCATATTGAAGACACTATCCGTCAAGACTTTAAGTTCAACTCTACGATTCAAGGAGAGTCTGAGCCAATCGTTGATGAGGTATTCGATCAAAGTCCCATTGCTTTACACATTCGTAGGGGAGACTTTCTGATCAATAGTGGTAATCACCACAACCTTTCTCTTGAATGGTACGAGAAAGCCTTGAGTAAGTTTGACCCAGACAGGGAAGTAGTTTTATTCACTGATGACCCATTCTGGGCTTGTTCTCAAGAACTATTCAAACCAGATAGATTCCTTCTGTCTGAGGGCAACAGTTCCTATCATGATCTGTACCTGATGACACAGTGTAGTGACTTTATCATTGCCAACTCTACATTCTCATGGTGGGGTGCATGGTTGGCAAACTGTGGTAGAGTCATTGCTCCTTCCAAATGGTTTGGACCAAACAATGCCCACTTAGACACTAAAGATTTGTACCCTGACCATTGGGAAATACTGTAATGGATAGAAACAAAGCCGTATTCAAACTTCAAGGTCTTCCGAAGATCTATTGTATCAATCTCGACGGACAACCTGAGAGATGGAAGTACATGGAGGATCAGTTCAAGTACTGGGAGATTACTAACTATACCCGTGTGTCTGCTTACGATGGTCGAGAAGACGATCTGGGACACATTCTGAAGGGTAGGTACCCTGACATGTGTTCACCTGGTGAGATCGGTTGTGTGACCTCTCACCTCAAGGCTATCAAAGAGTTCTACGATAGTGGTGAACCATACGCAATCATGATGGAAGATGATTGTGAACTTGATCTGGTCAGGTTCTGGAACTTTACATGGAGGGATTTCTTTAGTAAGATTCCATATGATTGGGATGTCACTCAAATCTCAATCATCTGTACTGGTGATGTTCACATCAGAATTCATAAACGATTTGTGAATGAATTCTCTACAGCATGTTATATTATCACTCGTCATCACGCAGAGAAACTGATTCGTCTTCACTGTCGTGGTGACAAGTACAAACTTGATAATGATGTAAGACCAAGACCTGTTGCAGATGATCTCATCTACAATTCTGGTAACACTTATGCCATTCCCCTTTTGTTATACAAGACCGATCTAGGCTCCAGTATTCACCAAGACCATGTGGAGGTATTCCACAAGAGCAACTATCAGGCTCAGTTTAACTTCTGGTCACAAACTGGAGCTCAGATGGAAATCACTGAGTTGATGGACTTCAATCCATATCTGGGTCGGGTATCCGATCCATCTAACGTACAACCCCAACAAGGGGGTTGACAAACTTCGAGGGTTGAGTTAGTATAAATAAACATTCGTGAGGGACAAACTTCACGAATAGTAACAAACTAAGCCTCAACTACTCGCAAAAGTTTGTGAATCAAACAAGGACAAGTCGAGTCCTTTTACATCCGTAGGTAAGCTCTACGAGAAAAATCGAGGTATTTCAAATGATTAAATCTGTATTCGCAGCTGCTGCTGCTCTGTCCATGTCCGCCGGCGCTGCTGTTGCAGGTCCCTATGTCAACGTTGAAACCAACGCTGGCTGGGCTGGTGATGACTACACTGGTGCTGTAACCGACCTGCACGTCGGCTACGAAGGCGAACTGGGTGAAGATGCTGCATGGTATGTCCAAGGCGGTCCTTCCATCGTTTCCCTTGACGGTGAAGAAGCTGAGACTGAGTTCTCTGGTAAGATCGGTGCTTCTGCAGCTCTGACCGAGAAACTGGGTGCATATGCAGAACTGTCTGCTACCACCACTGACGGTGGTGACTTTGACAGCCTGAATGCTGGTGGCAAACTGGGTGTTAAGTACAGCTTCTGATATCTAAATCAGTAACTGATATAATTAGAGGGTCTAAGACCCTCTTTTTTTATGAAAGAAAGTTTTTTTAAAATTATTTCAAGTCCAGTAACCTGTTTTAATTTGGTTATTGTTGGTGTCCTAATCCTAATAGGAGTGGTTCATAATCATGCACATCATTCCATGGAAAAGGATGTTCATGGTTACGTGAAACAATTTTGTAGAAGGTCTGATGTGTGTCAGTTCACTGACTGACCACTTGACAAAATGTTAAGAAATTATATATAATGTAACAATACTTCATAAAGGAGAAGACAATGACAGTTACAACTAATGAAAGAGGCCAACAAAATATGTTTGCTTCTGAGCCAACCATGTACATGTCCAAGGAAGACCTTGATCGTTATGGTATTGAAAGCCACAACGAGAAGGCAGAAAAACTGAATGGTCGTGTTGCCATGCTTGGTTTTGTCGCTGCTGTTGTATCGTATGCAACTTCAGGCAGTGTCTTCTTCTTTGGTGCATTTGGATTCTGAGGTTGACAATGACTTCAACTCTCTTTACAATTACTAGTATCGCCTTCTTTGTGTTACTGGCGTATTCTGTAGAACAACTATCTGAGACTTACTAATGGCAATTTACAGCATCACCATCCAATCCCCTGATGGAACCGAGTCAAAGTTTGAGTGTGCTGATGATCAGTATATCCTTGAAGCAGGTGAGGAGGCAGGTGTAGACCTTCCCTACTCATGTAAGGCTGGTGCGTGTTCAGCATGTGCTGGTAAGCTGGTAAGTGGTACTGTTGATAACGAAGAACAATCCTTCCTTGATGATGAACAGATGGAAGAAGGATTTATTCTGACTTGTGTTGCATATCCTACCAGTGATTGTGTGATTCTTTCTGAACAAGAGGAAAATCTGTGACGAACAAGTTCTATCTTTTTTCAAAGGATTCTTGTGGTCCTTGTATGCTTGTTGAGAAATACTTTCGTTCTATTAATGACGAACGTACCAATATCATTGAAAAGATTGACCTTGAAGACGTAAGTGATACTCCCATCCCTCAAGAGAATCTTGATATGGCGAAAAAGTATGGGGTTACCGCAACTCCAGTTCTAATCGTGACAGACTCTGATGGTATTAAACTAGAAGAGTTTGTCGGTGGTATGGGTATCACTCAAAACATTCGTAAAATGTTTGACAAGTATGTCTAATCCAAATCAACTCTATGAAGACATGGAGAGACTAAATGCCCTATACGAAGAACTCTGCTGGGGGCACGATGATGAATTAGTTTTCACTCATGAAAATGGCAGAGTCGTTATTTACAACAAAACAAAACAGGAGAAAGAACAATGAACGAACGTGCAGAACGTATTAATGGATGGGCAGCTATGATTGGTGTCATGGCTGCAATGGGTGCATATGCAACCACAGGTCAAATCATTCCAGGCATCTGGTGATGACCACCGAGACACTGATAGATGTGTTTACGGGAATTGCTACAATAGGTATTATCATTTCTTTACTTAAGTCTTCTGATATTGATGACGACGACGGACCAGATAAAGGGATAATGCAACCAGTATTTGAGGGGGTATAACTACCCTCTTTTTTTCTAAATACTTATACCTATTTTTTTACCCATGCTAGGAAAACCAAAAGCAAAGGTCGAAGAAAAGGACCATGATGAAGATAAGAGTGAAGTTCTTGGCAATTTAGTGAAAGTTGTTGTACTAATTTGGTCTGCATCTCTCCTCACATTCAGTTACGTAAGACTTCCTAACGGTCAAAAGATTCTTGATTTTGATCCTACTTTTATTGCATCAGTATTCTCTGGCTCATTAGCAGCCTTTGGTTTATCACCAGCAAAGTCGGGTGGTACACCACAGAATAAAAAGAAAGAAGGTGAACCACCAGTTCAATCTGCAGTAGAACCTAAGAAGTAATCTTTGTGACCAATGATTTTATTTGTACGTCACTGGATGGAATCTCCTCCTGCATTAGGATTCCTAGGATTCATTTTAATATTTGTACCTATTCTAGGTATGTGGGCAGTCCATAAATATGGCTGGGAACATTGGGCACCATTTGATCATGAATCTAATATTGAGACCCCTGAATGATGTAAACGATGTAACATGGAGTGTCATCATTTGTTTGATAACACTCCTTTGTGGTACTGGGTATTACATATATACGATTATAGATATAGCTAATAAGGAGATGTCTAATGGCACCGATGACACCCCCGAGTCGTAAGAGTTGTTACAATTTCAGAGTCATCTCTATAGATAGAGTGTTGGATGGCGACACGATCGATGTCACAATTGATCTCGGTTTTGACCTTTATAAAAAAGAGAGAGTTAGAGTTGCTGGTGTGGACACGCCAGAGAAAAGAACCAAAGACCTTGAAGAAAAGGAACTAGGTATTCATGCGACTAACTGGCTTAAAGATAAACTGGAAGGTGCTATCAGTGGAGATGATGATCTCGTTATCCGTACTGAGCTTGTCGGTGGTGTCGGTAAGTACGGTCGCCTTCTTGGGTGGCTTTACGTCGGGGACGGCGAGTTGTCCCTCAACGAAATGATGATCGCCGAAGGATATGCGTGGCCCTACGATGGCGGTACAAAGAAAAAAGATTTTGAGGAACTGCGTGAGATTCGCAGACAACATGGAACTCTAGTATGATGAGTGGTATTTTTGTATATGGATTTTTAATTCTTCTTTGCGTTACAATGGAATTGACTTGGACTAGGAAGTCATGATTGGTTTATATCTTACGGTCACAATCATTGTACTTCTTGTAGCATATGCAGGATTTGAAAATACGATGAGGTTGTTTGCCTATATTGATTTACAATTAAGGTATATACCTATTCGTATTAAACTAGAATTTATGAAGAGAAAATTAAAAAGACAACTTCTTATAGATAGAGAAGAACTTTTAAAGAAGGTAGAAAAAAATGCAAAAGATCATTAATGGTATTGCATTACTATCAGGTCTTGTATCTCTGGGTGTAGTCGTAGGTGGTGCATGGATCTACCTTGAGAAAGATAATATGATTCATAATGTGAAGACTCAAATGATTAACGGTGTCACAGAGTCAATCACAAATGCATTACCTGGTATGTTGGATGCAGCAATGCCAGAACTACCTGATGCAACAGGTGGGGTCATTCCAGATTCTACACCCTCTGTAACTGGTGGAGCAATTCCCTTTTAAAAATTTAATTAAAATTTGATGAGAAGTGTTAAATAATAACAATATTAATTGATGACTATGACTCGAACTGCATACACTTCTCGTACATATAAAAAACAAGTCAGAAGAGAAGCAACAGAACAGTTTTTTCTCTTCGTTGCTTTTCATTCTGCTTGGTCAGCTATTCTAAACTTTTTTCATGATTAATGGAAATACCTGAGATTAAAATTAGGGATATTGACATTCCTCAATGGTCCTTTAATAGTCCTTCACAATCATTACCATACACTCCACCAGTTACGGTAAATATAGGTGTTCCAATTATTGACATACCAGGATGTGTTGAGGCTCATGAGTCAAACAACGGATCAAAGACCATTAACTCCGATGATGAGAATGGCATTATTACGTATTGTGACTCTGGCATTCCCAGTTATAATCCTATTAATTTTGAACCTGAACAGATAATTCCAACCTATCCTGCAGGTGTTGAAACCAAACAAGAGAATAAACCAAAACCACCAGGACAAGTAGAACTTCCACAACCAACACCACCTACTACTGCCAAGGTAGATTGTCCTACAGAATCACAGGTAGCAAAAGAACCTGTAGGAACATACATAGAAGGTTTTAGAAAGATAGTTACTGAATATAAGTTAATTGGTAATGAGTGTGTCCAGATAACAGAATCAGTCCCACTACCTCAACAGATAGTAGCAGGACTGCCTAGTGGTGGTCAGGTTGTGCAAGTGGGTGGCATTGCTGTCATCGCTACATCATCAGCACTGTTAGCAAAACCGTTGGCAGACATACTTTTGAAAGCAGTCAAACCAACGGTCAAGAAAGTCATGAAGAAGATTGCTACTATTCGTAAGAAACCTATTCCTGTTTTGTCGTCAGGGGAGCGCCGAGCAGAGCAGCGTCAGATGAACCACGCTGTTCGGGAGTTGCGTTCTGTGTTTCCGAGGAAGAAGGGATAGTATGTCTATGTGGGGGAATGACACCACCAGGGTTAGTAACAATCACATCCGCACACACTTTATGATATGGCGACTTGGGGTGGAAATAGATACCCTGTTTCTTCAACTCACCACAATTCTTGAGACGGGCAATTTCAAAATCTAATCTTTTATTTGCAGTCAGTTGTTGTTGAAGAGCAATCTGAGTTGCTGCAGCTTGTTTGCATTGTTTTTGTAGGTCTGAATCTAAGGGTTTAGACCAAGTGGCTGAAACCCCAAGAGATAGGTTGTAATTATCTTTTTGACCAGTTCTAGTCGGAACATAGTAAAGAATGTTTCCAGGGTTGTCTAGAGACCCATCATCATTTAAATCACGCATGTCATATACTGGGTCATTATAATATGGTTCATATGGTTTCTGTGCAGATGCTGAACCAGTTATGAATGGTGTGATATTAAGAGTAGGTCCTTGGCATTGAATTCCTCCACCATATGTGTTTGTAATGTATGGTCCTTGGAGGACTTGGATTGCCTGATTAGTAACAGAACCTGAAGAGTTAGCAATAGGAGAAGCTGTGGCGCTAACACCACCCACAGTTTCAGCAAGTGCTTGAGTTGGGAATAAAGATCCAAGAAGAAGTGCTCCTATTATTGGCTGAAAATGGAAGTTGTGTCTGTGACGCTTTTTATTTCTGTCGTTCTTTGAATTATCGTTTGATTGCTTAAACCAGGACCCATGTAGGTTTCTGTGAACTGAAACGATGCCCCTGGTGTTGTTTGTGTGAATGTTGGTCTGCTGTTGATACCTGTCCATGATGATGTCACGCCATCTATACTTACATTGTTAGCACCTGTACCTGGTCTTAAAGTACCTGATGCTGTAATTCCACTCCCAGTTACAGAGTATTGATACCCTGTATTATAGTCCATTGAATTGATAGTTTCAGTTACAGTAGATGTTGTCTCTGTATGACTGGTCATGGAGCCTTGTGTAAAGTTAGGCACGACTGGCACAGAGTATGCTGGTTGTACCAAACCATGAATTGCACCAAGAATCAAACCGAGACCGATTGCTTCTTGAAATCTAGACATGACTATTTAACAGTGATCTCAGTAATAAATTGACCAGTAGCACTAGTTCCAGCACCACCAGCAGTTAATCCAATAGTGTGAGTGCTATCGATAGTACCAGCGAGAGAACCAGCCACCCCACCAGCAGTGGTCGTGACACTTCCAAATGCGGGTAGGGTTCCAACCACACCGCTAGAAACGGTCGTGCCTGTTGGGATTACGTCTCCTTCAATGAATGATTCGGTAAGAGAATATGTCCCTGTACTGGGTGCAGTATAAGATGTTGGTGTATATCCAACGGCACTTCCTGAAGTAAGTGTCCCAAGTCCACCTTCTGTTGTGACAGTAAGATTATTACCAGTTACCGAATAGGTAGATCCAAGACGAGTTGCTTGAGAAGCAGCAGAATCAACTGTCAGTTGGACACTTGAAGAAATTTTATGTGTAAGATCGGCATGTGCAGGTGCCGCCATCAGTAACATTCCAAAAGCAATTAATGCTTTTTTCATTTCTAACTTATAACTTCTTTTATTTAGAAATTGTTTTATGTGTTTCAATACTAACAATATTTGTGAAGAGATGATTAAATTTGTAAATAATAGAAATTGTATCAGTGTGTAACAGACAATGGACAAAAAAGAGACATCTGACCTATCTATTGATAGAAAAGAGTGTCCTCGTTGTAAAGCGGTGTGGTTAAATGGACAACACATATGGTCTGGTACTGGTAAGCCTGGAGATCCTGAAACCTTATCTAACCTCGTCTGTGGTTTGGTGGAAGATCCTAAATGTATAAATCCTTCACATAAAAAGGGACATATATACGGAGAGAAAGATACTTGGAAGAAGAGATCTAAGTTTATTGATAGTAAGATTAAAGGAGATTGTCATGCCACATGGTCAAATGACTCGTTATGAGATTTTATCAAAGGTATATAAACTAAAAGAAGAACTTAAAAATAGACCAGGAATGTCGGAACAAAAATTCCTTGCTGACGAGTATCTCAACAAAGTCCTTGATTATATAAACGAATTTACCTACTAATAAATATAAGAAAACATCTTTGTTAGATGGCGTCTTATAATTCAATCCTTCGTCATGTATCAATGGCGGATGTAAAAAGAAATACATGGAAGCTTCAGGAACAGAAGCGTATAGAAGAACTGTGTCATAAAGAAGAACTCAAAATTTTATTAAACAAAAATAGTCCATTATATTCTAACTGGAGATTTGACCTGAGTGAAGACATGACCACTCAGGCAATGACTTATGCTACAACATTACCAGGTGAAGGGACTACAGATTTAGCAAGTGCTGAAAATTATACTGACTTTGTAGGTTCAACACAAGATGGTGCATATATTACTTTAAATGCAAACAATGCTCCCGCTTTCGATAATGCTGAAGCAACAACATTAGACCTCGGTGATTTATCAAAATACACAACAATTTCTGTTGATGCTACTCAACTTACTTCTGGAACTCAGGCAATTAGATTGTTTGGAAACTATGGTTATGACCCAAACATATTTTATATTATGGCTAATGATTTATTAACAGATAATACATTTAGTGTTCCATATTATGCTGGTGATAGAACAAATTTTAGATTACAAATAAGATCTTTCAATGAAGACCCTGGAAACATGGCGACTTATAAAGTCAAAATTAATTTTCAAAGAAGAACACCAATCACAATCTTTGTTCCACTTGATAGTCCAGAGGCTTCATCGTTTGTAAGAACTGGTGAGTTCTCTCAACTGTCAAATGAACAGAAGATTGACAGACTTAGAAAGATGATGAATGCAAGTGATCAATATCTCTTTAATAAGTTTGGTGATGCATTCCCTGGTACTAATGCTGATCAAGAATTTGCAGATGTTTCTCAAGCACCATCATGGGAACAAGCAGCAGAAGTTGATTATGGTGAAGATTTAACACCACTTTCTAAGAATCCATATGGAACAGAATTGTATAAAACAGCTGATGCATCAATAGCTGGTGAACTTGGATTGCTTGGTTTAACTGCAGATGCACTTATAGGACTTGTTGGATTGGGTGTTGGTGGAATTATGGCAGTAACTAATTTATCAAGAGATGCGGCAGAGTGGTTGGTAAATAAGTATTCACCTGATGCAGGAAAGGCTGTAAGAGATGCTCAAGATTATGAGAGAGGTACAAGTGAGCAACAAAGACAAGAAACAGCAGAAGCTGATCAGAAATTAAAAGATGCAACCGCAGAACTTGAAGCAGCAAATGCTAGTGGAGATCCTGAAAGAATTGCAAGGGCAGAAGAAAGAAGATCAAATGCTGTAAAAAATAGACAAAGAGTGAGAAATAAATGGAAAACGAATAGACAAAATCAAAAAAATTCTTATGAACCAGAAGGAGAAATGATTGTGGAAAAGAAACTTAAAAATCCAAAGGCATTCTTCCAAGATAAAGATATTAAACCTGAATTCCCAGAGAATCCACCACCTCCACAGATCAAAGGACTTCATCCTGATTTAGTTACGGGTGAGAAGACTTCTCAAAGATTTAATAAACTAGATCCTATTAGTGCTAAAGCAATGCCAAGGACTGGTATTAAAGCTATTGATAAGAAGGTTCAAATAGCTTCAAAGAAACTTAAGTAAAACCCTTATCATCCTGGACAAGCCTATTCTATTGAAGAATAGACAGTCTGTCAAGTGGCTGAAAAGGTTGACAGGACTACTGGTATGGTCTATTATAAATACATCAACGGAAGAGGCCCTGACATCAGGACCCCTTTTTTTGTGACTCCCCTTAAACCAAGACCTCTAGGGAGTATAAACACGTCTTTCATATCCTCGTTAAGGGTACGAGGAAATAGTAACTCCACCATTTCCCTGATGGTCTTACTTTTTTGTCTACAACAATGTCCGCAACTCTTTCGCGCCAACAAGGCGCCTCTTCCTGGGAATCCTTCTGTTCCTGGGTCACGTCTACAAATAACCGTCTGTATGTCGGTTGGTTCGGTGTGCTGATGATCCCAACTCTGTTGGCAGCAACCGCTTGTTTCATTACTGCGTTCATCGCTGCTCCCCCAGTGGACATCGATGGCATTCGTGAACCAGTCGCTGGTTCTCTGATGTACGGTAACAACATCATCTCTGGTGCAGTTGTTCCTTCTTCCAACGCAATTGGTCTTCACTTCTACCCCATTTGGGAAGCCGCATCTCTTGATGAATGGCTCTACAATGGTGGTCCTTACCAGCTGGTAGTCTTCCACTTCCTGATTGGTATCTTCTGCTATATGGGTCGTGAGTGGGAACTTTCCTACCGCCTGGGCATGAGACCTTGGATCTGTGTTGCTTATTCTGCACCTGTTGCAGCTGCATCTGCAGTCTTCCTCG
>Ga0208917_1000286_pt1 | contig 26704 bp, 35 predicted proteins | sample DEB08_DNA_10_FD_185500 | JGI IMG/M metagenome (GOLD analysis project Ga0208917, IMG submission 185500) | Aqueous microbial communities from the Delaware River and Bay under freshwater to marine salinity gradient to study organic matter... | ecosystem: Environmental > Aquatic > Marine > Coastal ...
ACATTAGCATATATTTGGCTTATGTGATAGGTGAAGTGAATGAGTGAAACAGCTTTTACCTCTAATTTAATCAAGCAATTTCAAAGACGTAGGTACGAGTTAGGACTTACGCAGCCTGAAGTTGACCAGAGGCTTGGCGTTGCGTCAGGCCTTTGTGCTAAATGGGAAATTGGTAATAGGAAGCCAACGCTGTTTAATGCATATTGTTGGGCTGAAGCCTTAGACCTTGAGATTAAGTTGGAGATTAAAGATGAGAGTGTGTGGGATTGACCCTGGGCTGACAGGCGGCATTACCTTTATACAAGGCGATGAAGTGTCAGCACATAGAACACCTGTCGTTACAGTTAAGAAAAAGAAAATCCTTAATCTTGTAAGGATAGTTGATTATCTCAAACTGTTTGAACCAGATATGGTTTATATTGAGAAGCAACAGTCTATGCCGAGGCAGGGAGTTGCTTCTACGTTCAAGACAGGACTGAACTATGGCCTGTATCTTGGTTTGTTTGTGGCTCTTGATTTAAAATATACAGAAGTCAGAGCCGCAAAGTGGAAGAAAGACTTGAATGTTTCTTCTGATAAGGATTTAGCTAGAGCAAGAGCAAGCTACCTACTACCCCAAGCTTCACACTGCTGGGAGTTGAAGTGCGAAGATGGGGTAGCGGAGTCAGCATTGATAGCTTACTGGGGTTTGAACTGTGGCCAAGAACCGTAAGGGTCAAAGACAGGATTCTTAGCAAGCTCATCCTTGATAGCTTTGACACGATTGGCTCTTGAGTCGTTAGATACTTTGCCAAACAGGAAGTCTTCCATCATTGAAAGCTGATTGGCTTTGTACTTGTTTAGCCATGTTTCGTCTGGCTTGAACCAGTTTGTGTAGGTTTCGGGAGAGCCAATAAACTCTTTGAGGCATTCTGCTTGGACATCGTGCCTCGAAAGACCTGTGAGACAACACGCAACAAATAGCTTGTCAAGCTCTTGAGGGTCGAGAGACATGCAGTAGCTAAGTGGGCTAGTTCCATCAGCTTCAAAAGCATTATGAGCAGAAGTTTGGTGTTGCTCAATAAGTTTGAGATAATCAGGTTCAGTGTAGCCATCTGGTGTTTCTCCTCCAGGGAATATTGTTTGATGGTCTGCGTAGATGTTACCGACACGATTTATTGCTGAGTAAGTGTAGCCAAGTTTACGATGGATAAGCAGTGATTTCATCAGCTTGCTCATTGTTACATCATCGGCGGCAGACCACATTTTGTTGAGTGCAAAGTCAGCGTAATAAGCATCAAGCAAATCTATCTGTGGGTTGCTGTAGGTCAGAGGCGTTACTTCTTCTTCTTCTTCCTCAACAGCCTCATCTTGAGCCTCCTGTGCTTCTTTAATGTCCTTCATAACCATTTCTTTGAAGTCAACGCTGTAACGATACGAGTTGTAGGTAATAACTAGAATCATATCTTGCTTGGCAAAGCCGTGGTCATCACCATATACGCCATCAAGTGTGCGACATTCAGGTGAGTCCCAATGGTATTGGTCTACAAGATAGATTACATCCATGTATTCTTTTCTGTAGTCCTCAACCATGCGGTAAATATGTGCGGCTTGTAGTTCTGCAAATGCTTCTCTGTTTGTAACAAACTCTTCCTCACCAAACAGGTCAGCTTCGATGCCAAGTTTTGCACGTTCTTCAGTGCCAATGTCGAAAAAAGCAGCACTTACAGGAATTTTTTGCTCTGTCATGGCACGTTTGACAGACTCAGCATGGAATGTCTCAAAGTCTTGGTCTAGATATTCATCTTGCTTTTGGTGATTACCAAGCGTCAGAGCCTGTGCAACAGCCAAGTTGAAGCGGTAGGCACGGAACATCTCTTTAGCCTTGTCTGATAGCTCAGAGAGGCTTACACGCTGTTCTACCCAGCGTTTGGTTTGACCAAAGCGTTTGGCTACAGAGTCAAAGTCCTCTGAACCGTCAGCAACAAGGGCTTGGATGACATCACACTCGTCAAGTGGATGCATATCTTCACGCATCATGTTTGCATGAAGGCCAACCTCATTGTCATTGGATTCTAGTACAATGCAGTTGATGGGTGTTTTCTTGTCTTTGTAGACTTTGTTGAGGGCATCGAGGCGTCTGTTGCCATCGATGACGTTGTAGCCTTTACCATTCTCCACTACGACAAGATTGTGTAGCAAACCTTTGGATTGGATTGAGGCGGCAAGTTGAGCAATGCTCTCCCTGCTGGATTTTACTTTACGAACATTGTCGGGTGAGTGCTTTAGGTCACTCAGCGGAATCTGCTTCTGCATCGGTTTCCTCCAATAATATAGTTACGTCCTTGGCTTCTATGCCAGTAAAGAACTCAAATGTTTTGCCGTCTGAAGCAGAGGCATAGACAGTCAGTGGACAATCATGTTGCCCTTGATAGAACTTGATGGCAACAAAGTTTGGGTCATCAGTATATATGACAACTCTGGTACATTCGATAGTACCACTCATAGATGTGTACATTATTTAGTCCTCCATACACGCCAAGTATCATCATCAATTTTACGCATTGTGCTTTGCCAGCCCTGTCTGCGTATAGCTTGACACATAGATACAGCTTGGCTTTTGCGTACATCAACGCTATCACCAACGCCCATTTTGAGAGCTACAGCACTGAACTGGCTGTAAGCATTGCGAGGCGGGATTGGTATATCGCTTCTGATTTTCATTTAGTCCTCCATGATTTTGTCAGTCAGTGTCTTTGAAGCGAACGCTACGCCAATCCACAGGGGCGCACCAATCACTGAAACCAAGAGGGTCGGGTTGATTCCCATCGCTATCATCATCAACATAATCGTAAACGATAGTGTTAGGTGAACAGTGACGAACCACCCAATCCAGCTTGCTTTGAGGCTGATTGGCTTTATCTTGCGGATGTAATTTAGCATGTTTACTCCTCCTCATGCTTTACTTCACCATGACCTTCGCAAGTCTCGCAGTGGCGAAACTCACCGATTAACTCTCCTCCATACCTAAAGTCTGGGCTTGGCACTTCGTACTCGATAATGCACTCGCCCAGACATTCGGGGCATTCCACCCAAAATATATCAGGCATCTAATATTCCCTCTCTAATCATGTCTTGGATACGCCTGCCGTACCAACCCTGCAATTGCAGATAAAGGTTAGAGTCATAAATGTACTGCCATGCTTGAATAAACTCGTCCTCACTTCGAGGCGTTTCAATTCCTTCTGCTATCATCACGGCAATAGATGGAGTCATTTGATAATTATCATTTAAAGAACATGGGTCTGTAGTCTTCATAACCATTCTCCATTGATATTTTAGCTTTGTTAAACATTATCATAACCTGTAGGTCATGTGTATCACCTATGAATTTTACGTCTTTCTCGAACTGTGTCAAAGAAGTTTGAGGCGGTACACTGTTACCTTCAGAGTCTGTACCCATGAATAACCCTTTGTTTACAAGGGGTTGTGGGTAATTCTTATGAATCCAGAAGAACCTTTGGTCTGCATACAAGCCTTCGTCATCGATGTACACACCATCGCCATTGTCATAGAGGCGTACAAATGTGAACATCCTAGCTTCGATAAGGTCTGATATCCATTCATAACCAGTAGGGTCAATCTCTGACTTGACCAAAGATACCTTCTGTTCTTTTGGATTAACGATAGTGTCTAGTGATTCAACCATTGTGAACTCCTTGTGAATATTTCACAAAACAGGGTGTAAATGTGCATATTGCACAAAAAAGGGCGGTGGCAGTCAGGTCGCCACCACCCTCCTTCCATTCTAGGGGAACGACTTACTAGAATGGAATATCGTCATCCGCACCTGATGGTGAGCCAGTCTGAGGCGCACCTTCGGATGATGTCCCCTTGCTGGCTAGGCGGAATGTTGAGCCTGCACCAGCTAGTTTGACCTTGAATGAACGTTGCTTCTGGCCTTCCTTCTCATACTCTTCGATGATTGGGAAACCCTGGACAAATACAGTAGTGCCTTTGGCGGCATACTTCTCAATGACGTTAGACACAAGGCCCTTGCCATTGCTACCGTCCCAAGCTTCTACACGATACCAGTGGGTTTTCTCCACTTTCTCGCCTGACTTGTTGGTGTAGCCCTCATTGACGGCAACAGAGAAGTTAGCAACCTTAGTACCGTTTACGTCACGGATTTCTGGTTCACTACCGATGTTACCTGAGATTGTGATTTGTGCGAAGTTCATGTCGATTTCTCCTTGCGTTGACATGGTTAGGTTTGAGGCATCACGTCTATCCTCTGTCACTGCATTGCGACCCTCCATGGTGGGTAACAGTGTCAATCTCCATTGTTATTTGGTTTTTCTTCTTTGCATTGCTGCTTTGATTGTTGGTGAAGAAACTTGTGTGCCAGTGCCTCGTCTCTGTTCTGTTCTGTAAGCCCAGAAACGAAACAACTTATCTTTATTGGCTTTCAGATGTTGAGAAAACTCGGTGACTGTCATTTCTGTTGCACGTTTCATCGTGGTCTAATCTCCACCCATTCATAACCAAACTTTTTTCTGATTGGCTTTTTGTAGCCATTGAGCTTCTTCAATGCATAAAGTGTTGCTGAAATTATGCACCCCCCTATCACTGCCGCCATCATGCCAGCAAATGTGCCAGCAAACATAGCAACGAGCAAGATAGTTGAGGCGATGTCGATAGGGATGTCAAGCCAAAGAACTTTTTTGAAGTCGAATTTGGCTAACAAAAATAAAATAGCTAGTGCTGAGAATATGCCAGCGATGATATAGAAAACCATAATGTCCTCCTTGTCAGTCTGAGGCGTTCCACCTCGGTGTTGGTTACAGAAAAAAAAGGTGGGAAGCCAGGGCGTGATGCCCCAGCCTCCCGATGTGTATCGTAGGGCTACTGAACCCTACGACCATATTTCTCTGTGTAAGCTTGACGCTGTTTGGGTGTCCATGACATGTAGACATCCATGGTGACCTTCTTGCGAAAGTGCGACCACTTCTTAGTCTTGCGTTCGGTCTCAAGCTGTTGCTTGGACTTGTAAGCATCCATCGTGTAGCCTGTGCGTCTCTCTATCTCAGGACGTACCTTGGTCTTGAGGACGTAGTGCATATTCTTGATGTATGCGTACTGCTCACGCATACGCTCAATGCGGTTGTCAATGTCTGACTGCTGGGTGACGGTAATCTCTGGGTCAGAAATTACATGGTCTTCGTTCTCGTTCTTGAGACGGTTGGCATAGTTATGAATGTCATCCATGAGATACTCAAGGTTGCGGATGCGAGAATCAATGAGCTTGCAACAGAGTGTCAAGTCATTGCCATCGCCATGAAACATGATAGCCGCTGTCTCAAGTTGAGCGTAGTGCATCTGCCATGCCTCATCGTATGAACGCTTGGCTTGCTCTGAGAATGTGTCAAACTGTAGACGCTTGGCGATGTTGTCGAGATACTCGGTAGTTACATCATCCAGCGTAGGTAGCTTGGTTGGTGTAGGTTCAATGTTAGTTAGGTCAATATCAAAAGGCATGTCTAGTTCTCCTTACGCCAAGTGTGGTAGTTCTGGTTGGTCAAAGTAATGCTCACCATGCACTGTATAGTATGCATCGTATGCTTCGTTTATCTTGTTGTTGTAAAGGTCATCGAGTCTGTCTAGTAGAAGTCCATGTCTACCAGCGTTTGTCTCTGTCGATAACTCTTCCATCAACCGACTGTATTCTTTCCACAAGAACTGAATCTGTTCTGCTTCTAAGTTTCTGGTCATATCAAAATGTTCTCTAACCATGTGTCGTTCTCCTTGTCGTAATGGGGTAGATGCTAATCACCTACCCCGATTTGGCTTATTGGATTGTTATGTCGATGACTGATGCAAGATACATTGCACGTTCGGTGTCACCGTCAGCTAATGCTTGCTCAAGTTCCGATGTAACTTGATTCTCGTAGTCTTGGTCAATGTTGCCAAGACGCTGTTCTTCTTGCTGGTCTGTTAGTAATGTTTTGTAATAACCCATGAGTTTCTCCTCTACGTTATAGGGCTAACACATACACACGATTGTGCATGATATAGACGGGGCGACTATGAGTTGCGAAATGTCAAGGATTTGTTTTGTCGAGAGACAGGCTCGATTTGTCAGGACGCAGAGCCGCACCACTGTACGGCGACAGGTTATGCACAGACCGACAAAAGAAATACTTTACATAACGTCAGCTTAGATGGAAGCAACCTACCGGATTGCTTGCATCTTAGCGCAGTGGTTCGTGTTCGAAGAGTCATCATTCCATGATATCATCACAACTCGTGTGTGTGTGTTGTCAATCTTCAGCGTGATGACTCGCAAGCAAATCAGCTAAGACACCTTAGATTTGTCCTACAAATCTTAGGATGTCTCTGATGCCGTCTTGCCACGACCGCCAGAGAGTTAAGGCATGTGCTAACTCACTGTGAGTACCCCTCGATGGGGTACGAAACAGTTGATTTCGACACTCTACTTGAGAGATAAACTGTCGAAATCCACCTATAAAAGATATGTAAGACAATGAGATGCAAAAAGTGAGTTGACAGCCGTAGATGAAGTATACCTATAATACGTCCGTAGCAAATCGGGTCTTGGAAATGACAACAGCAGATAAACAACAGCAAGAGAAGTATAAAGGCTCTATCGTCCCAATGGATGAGATAGAGAAACATGCACCAGTAGCTCAAGCAGGGAATGATAAACTGACTGAGCCGCAAGCTGAATTAGTACACATGATATTGCATAACGGTTGCAACCCAAGTGAAGCAGCTAAAGCATTGGGTAGAAACAAAGCATGGGCTTACACAACCCTGAAAAAACAACATGTTATAGAGTATAGACAACAGTTGGCTATGATGACTTTGGGATGGGACGCAACACAGGCAATGGCAACGATGAGAGAACTGCTGAATAGCAAGTCACAGTATGTAAGACTTGAAGCCGCTAGAGACTTGATGGACAGAGCAGGATTAAGACAGGATGCTGTTAGAACGCCTAGTACTGCGGTGCAGATAAACTTTAACGTGGACTAGGATAGGGGTCCCAATGCTAATTTGGCTTATATAGAGACCCGCCTTGAAAAACTAGCACTGAACCCATAGAAGGTGAATTGCACACGAAATGGACTTCATTAAGTCTGTACTGACAAAAATATTTTTTTAAAGGAGAAGGCGATTATGGGAAGTGAGTCAGGGGGCGGTTCGACTTACGATGACGCACCGATGCAATATGCACAACAGAAGAAGAAGCGTGAACTAGAAGAACGCCGTGTTCAGATGGCTGAAATGGAAGACCAGAAAGGTTACTATGCTCGGAGTAAATCAGGTAATATTATCAGGTCATCTAGTGGTTCGGCAGTAACATCGACTGCTGGAAGGCAAGCAGTAGAGAATGTTAGAGCATTTGCTGAGGGTAGGGCGGCCATGGATATGTCTGGTGAGCAACCTGTAGAAAGAACGGAAGAGGTTACTACCGAAGAAAAACCTCAAGAAACATCTAAGCCAAAGACAGTTTCCAAACCATCTGTAGCAAGCAGAAGAGCTTTGCTTGGTGCTACAAAGGGTGCGAAGCAAAGACTGTTCTATTGATATGAATCTGGATTACAAACCTCCTGGGTCTATAGCCAAGGCATTTATGAAGGATAATTCCTTTGTAAGAGGTATTAGAGGTCCTGTTGGCTCTGGTAAATCCGTGACTTGTTGCATGGAGATAATGCGGAAGGCTGTCAATCAAGCCCCTAATTCTGCTGGGGTACGCAGAACAAGATGGGCAGTCATTCGTAATACCAATCCCCAATTGAAAACCACGACTATTAAGACGTGGCGGGATTGGTTCGGTGACGAAGTTGGCAAGTTTGTGTGGAGTCCTCCCTACACTCATCTTGTCAACTTCTCACTTGGAGATAAGACCACTGTTGAGCTGGAAGTCATCTTTTTAGCATTGGACAAGCAAGAGGACGTAAAAAAGCTGTTGTCCTTGGAATTGACAGGCGTTTGGCTCAATGAAGCTAGAGAGCTTCCAAAATCTATCGTTGATGCGTGTACTATGCGTGTTGGTCGTTTCCCTTCTATGCGTGATGGCGGTCCGAGTTGGTTTGGCGTTATTATGGACACAAATGCTCCTGATGAGACGCATTGGTGGGGTATTATGGCTGGTGAAGTGCCAGCCCCTGAATATATGGCGGCAGATGAGAAGTTATTGCTGGTAAAGCCGGATGATTGGACATTTTTCACTCAAGCCGGTGCTATGAAGGAAAAAAGGGACGAATCAGGCAATCTGACGGGGTATGAGAAGAATAGCAAGGCTGAAAACCTTAGTAACATACAGCCAGACTATTATGACAAGATTATTTTGGGCAAAACCCCACAATGGGTAAAAGTATATGTATTGAACGAATACCAAGCCCTAATGGACGGCAAACCAGTGTATCAGACCTTTAGAAAAGAAACGCATGTCGCCAAGTCCCCTATTGAGCCTATTGATGGTGTAGAGATAATAGTTGGTATCGATTTTGGCAGAACACCCAGCGCAGTGTTTACTCAGCAAGGTTTTGGTGGAAGGTGGACGGTATTCCATGAGGTTATTGGTCAAGATATGGGGGCTGGACGATTTGCCGAAGTCCTTAAAAGGGAAATCGCTAAGAACGATTGGGAAAAGCATAGTTTTAAATTTGTGGGTGACCCTGCTGGTAATCAGATGGCGCAGACTTCTGAGCAAACACCGTTTATGATACTGAGAGCTGCTGGAATAAATGCACATCCAGCACCAAGTAATGATGCGGTTATGAGGGTAGAAGCCGTGGAAGGTGTGCTTAATCGTATGTCTGATGGTTATCCTTGCATGCAAATTAGCCCTAATTGCACTGTTTTAATTGCTGGCTTTGAAGGGGGCTATCAATACAAGCGCACATATAATATGGGCAATGAGAGATACGAAGAAAGACCTTCTAAGAACAGATTCTCGCATATACATGACGCTTTGCAATATGCATTCTTAGGGGGCGGTGAAGGCCGTAGGGTGATATTCGGTGGGAACAAACCCTCATCCCATACCACTGTCGAAAGGTCAGGAAACCCATTTTCGAGACTGAAAGCAAGAAACCGACTATCCAGAAGGGTCGCAGGGCTGTGAAATGGATAATATGCTTTTGCGAAAGCAAGAATATAGGGATGTGGAAACACTTTACCAAGCACAGGGAAGGTTTTAGCCACGTTTTTGCCATTAAATATGACCCTCAATATGAAATATGGACTAAATATGAGTTTAGCACCCAAGGTTTTAGGTTTGAGAACTATACAGACGGGGAAGCAGACCTTTTGTGGGCTAATATGATAAACTATTGGACTTGTTTAGAAGTAGAAGTAAAAAACAAGCCAATTTATATGCCAAGGCTTATGTATTGTGTTTCTTTTATTAAACACATCGTTGGCTTAAACAAGTTTTGGGTTTTAACACCCTATCAACTCTATTGTGAATTGCTTAATAATGGAGCTGTACTCATGTTTGATGAAAAAGGAGACACAGATGGGTAGCATATTTAGCAAACCTAAAATGCCCGGAAAAAGCGAAGAGCAACTTGCCGCTGAGAAAGCTGAAAAAGAGCGTTTAGATAGAGAAGAAGCTGAATCTAAAGCTAGAGCTGAAAGGCAAGATAGGGTAAGAAGACAAAATTTAGCTGGTCAACGTTCACTTCAGGAAGAGAGCATGACTGGCTTTACAGGTTTTAGAAGAAAGCAAATGGGCGGTACGCCACCACAATCAAGCGGTTCTATTAGGAACTAAGGAGCTAATATGTACGGTGCAGGACAAGGTGACGGCAATCCAACCGTTTCTGGTGGTGACGCAAAGCAAGAGCTAAAACGTGTCATGGACAGATACAAAAAGGCCAAGGGTCGGTGGAACTCTTGGACAGATTTGTGGGAGGAAATCTATGATTACGTTATTCCTCATCGTGAGAGCTTCTTTCAGGAAAGTAGTGCAAATCGTAGAACAGAAAATATCTATGACGAAACTGCTGTTGTTGGTCTTCCTAAGTTTGCTAGTCGCCTACAACTTGGTTTTTTTCCTCCTAATGGTCGTGCATTTAGACTCGCCCCCGGTCCTGAGTTTCCAGACGAACTAAGAAGCAAGTCGTTAGATGAAGAGTTGGATAGGATTACAGACCTTATTCACGAAGGTTTGCGTAATTCTAACTTCAATGCAGAGATGCATGAAGGTCTTCAGGATTTAGGTATTGGAACTATGAACCTTCTTGTTGAAGAGGGTCGTTTCCAAGGCGATTTGCATTTTTCATCTGTACCCCCAACTAATTTGGCTTTGCTACCCGGTCGAATGGATGGTGTGTCCGATTGGTTCAGATGGAACAACAATATGGATATCACCGAAGTAAAGCATCGATATCCTAAAGCTAAATACTCTGAAAAGATGCTGTCTGAGCAAAAGCGCAATCCTACTCGTAAGACTAAGATTGTCGAAGCTACTATCTATGATGAAACAAACAGATTTAAAGACGAATACACATACTATTTGATATCTGAGACAGATAACGAAATCTTGATAAAGGATACATTCAAGGGTCGCGGTTCTATTCCTTGGATTACTACACGCTGGTCTAAGTCTGGTTTTGAAGTATGGGGAAGAGGTCCTGTTCTTCAAGCTATGCCAGCAATCAAAACACTAAACTTAACAGTACAGTTGATTTTAGAAAATGCTGAAATGGCTATTGCTGGTAGTTATATATATGATGACGATGGTGTATTTAATCCTGACAACATCACGATACAACCCGGAACTTTTATTCCTAGAAGTCCTGGGTCAACAATATCACCATTACAGAGTGCTGGTAGATTTGACGTAGCACAGCTTGTTTTGGACGATATGCGTAGAAATGTACGCAAAGCGTTGTTTATTGATGAGCTAGACACCAGACCTAATGCAAGAACACCACTTTCTGCGACAGAAGTATCCGAGAGACTAGCTGATGTAGCTAGAGATATGGGTGCTGTAGCTGGTCGTATGCAGAAAGAGTTTTTACAGCCGCTAGTAGAACGTGTTGTCTATATCTACAAGAAGCAGGGGCTGTTAGACATACCGAAGGTAGATGGCAGGGAATTGCGTATCGTTCCGGTCTCACCCCTCCTCAGAGCGCAAGACCAGCAAGACGTGTCTGATTTTGTACGCTTCCAACAGACAGTCGCTTCTACCTTCGGACCTGAAATAACTCCAATGCTGTACAATCAAGAATCTGTGATTAAGTATCTAGCCGCTAAGTTCGGTATTCAAGAGGAGCTTTTAGCTGAAGCAAGCCAAGTACAAGAGAATGTACAAACAATGCAACAGCTAATGCAAGCTCAACAAGGAATACCGCAATGAAGGAGAAAATAAATGTTTCAGTCGATGGTCGTGGATACAGCAAAGAAGTTGACAAAGACCTTAATAGTAAAGCCTATGGTCTGTTCGGCTCAGGTGTCGGAAAGGATTTTCTACATTACTTGGAGTCGCTCACAACGAATAACATATATCCTGCAGGGACTGGAATCGAAACTCTAGCCCATGCAGAGGGTGCTAGATGGATTGTTGCTATTATGAAAGCTAGATGCGAACACGGAAGGAAACAATCTGATGGCTAAACCAGCAAACCCAGCGTTATACGCAAGAGCAAAAGCTATTGTTAAAGCAAGGGTCAAGAAATGGCCTTCTGCTTATGCTTCGGGTCAACTGGTACAGCAGTATAAGAAAATGGGGGGCAAATACAAATGAGCCTCACCAAATGGTTTGATGAGAAATGGGTAGATATATCAACGACCAAAGGCGGAAAACATCCTCCTTGTGGGCGTAAAATGGGTGATGGAAGAAAGTATCCAAAATGTGTTCCGCAGTCTAAAGCAAGTTCTATGACTAAAGCACAAAAAACTGCGGCAGTAAGACGTAAACGTGCCACTAACCCTAGCGGTGGTGGTAAGAAACCTACTTATGCGAGGACGTAATGGCTAAATCACCAGCTTGGCAACGTAAAGAGGGCAAAAACCCTGAGGGCGGTCTAAACGCCAAAGGTAGAGCTTCGTATAAAGGCGGTAAGTTAAAACGTCCTGTATCTGCAAAGGAAGCTAAACGCTCTCCAAAAGCAGCCGCTAGACGCAAGAGTTTTTGTAAGCGAATGATGGGTATGAAAAAGAAGCTTACATCCAAAAAGACGGCTAATGACCCTAACAGTCGTATCAACAAAGCACTAAGGAAGTGGGATTGTTAAATGAGTGAAGAAGCAGAAGCACAAGTAGAAACCAACGAGGTTCAGACTGGAGAGTCGGAGCAACCTCAGGAAACTACTCAAGAAAGACCTGATTGGCTTCCAGAGAAGTTTGACAGGCCAGAAGAGCTTGCGAATAGCTATAGCGAACTGGAAAGAGCGTTTTACACACGCAAAGAAGAATTAAGAAATCAAATCGTAGAAGAGCTAAACAAGGAAGCTTCAAGCAATGCACCTATCAGCCCTGCTGACTATGAATTGCAGTTTGAAGCACCAGAAGGCATTGAGTACAGCGTAGCTGATGATGACCCGATGGTAGATTGGTTTAGAACTACTGCACATAACTACGGTTTATCTCAGGATGAATTTAATGGCTTGATGAATGAATATATTCAAATCGATGCCATGAGAGGTCCTGATTGGAATCAAGAATCAGAAGCACTTGGCGAATATGCTGAAAAGCGTTTAGAGCGTGTAGATGGGTGGGCGCATAATAATCTAAGCCCAGAAGCTTATAACGTATTTGCCAATGTCCCAGCATCTGCTGGTATGGTTCAATTGTTTGAAGAATTGATGGAACTGAACGGTCAGCCTCAGTTTAACATGACTTCAAACACAGAGTTTCAAGAGCGTATTAGTCGTGAGGACTTAATGTCCATGCAAAACGACCCACGCTATTGGAAAGAGAAAGACCCAGCTTTTATCTCAAAAGTAAGAGCAGGGTTTGCTCAACTAGCAAGACAAAATGGATAATGTGAATTTTCTTATTTTGGCTTATATGAAACTGTGATTGTACTAGAAGGCCTTGACGCAAGGGATAATCGGAAACGACCCCAAGTAGATAGATAACCAGAAAGAACAAAACTTAACTGTAACTTGTAAAAGGAGGGTGTTATGGCAACACCAACAATTGATGTCTCCTTTATCGAGGAGTTTGAATCTGGCGTCCACATGGCGTACCAGCGTCAAGGCTCTAAGTTGCGTGGTACTATTCGTACAGCTAACGGTGTAAAGAATAAGACCACCTTCCAAAAAATCGGTAAAGGTTTCGCTACAACCAAGGCTCGCCATGGTAACGTAGCACCAATGAATCTCGACCACACAAACGTCTCAGTAACCCTTGAGGATTACTTTGCTGGTGAGTGGGTGGATGATTTAGACCAACTGCGTATTAACCACGATGAAATGCTTGTCGCACAGCAGTCAGGTGCTTATGCACTAGGCCGTAAGACAGACGAGCTGATTCTGGACGCAATGGACACAACTACCAATAACCTGAACGAAACAACTAACGGTATTACACTGGCATGGGCATTTAGCCTGATGGAAGCATTCGGTAACAACGATGTTCCTGATGATGGTCAGCGTTACTGTGTTGTTGGTTGGGAAAACTGGTCACAGTTAATGGACATTGATGAGTTCTCTCGTGCTGAGTACATCGGTACAGAAAACTTGCCATTTGCTAATTCAATCACTGCAAAGCAGTGGCTGGGCTTCACATGGTTTCCGTTCTCAGGTCTGACTGACTTGGGCGCAGACCGCAAGTGTTTTGCTTGGCACTCTTCAGCAGTGGGTCATGCAATTGGCTCAGATGTTTCATCAAACATGCAGTATCACAACGATAAGGATGCATACTTTGTTCTGAATAAGATGCAAATGAATGCTACTCTCATCGATGCAGATGCATGTTATGAACTGCAACTGAAGAAATAAGGAGAGGTTATAATGGCACTCGTAAATGCAGACTTCACCTTAGTCAACTACTCAGGCAACGGCTTTCATATTTGGCACTACAAATCTACTGCCGATGCTCTGAACACTATTGATGCGGCTGGTTACTTCAATAACAAGTCCAGCGAAATCAATGTTGGCGATGTAATCTTTATCAATGCCTCAAACGGCTTTGGTATTGCTACTGTTGTTTCAAACTCTGGCGGTGTAGTCGATACAGGCGACATCGTTAGCATGACAACAGATAGTCGCTAATGGCTAAAGCACCAACAAAGAAGGCGGCAGAGAAATCTGCCCCTTCACCTTCCCCAAAAGAGAAAACTGTCCGTGGTGGCAAAGTAACTTTCGGTAAAGGCGTAACTTTAGGAAAGAATGTAAAATGACCCCATGTAAATCATGTCCATACCCAGGAAAGTGCAGAGCCGCAGGCAAGTGCTTAAATCCTCCAAAGGGTTCTAAAACTATGGGTAAAAAAGATGCTAAGAAATACTAAAAAACCTAATAAAAAAACTATGGGTTATAAAAGAATTAGTAGCACCGAAAATGACGGTAGTGGTTATCATTCTGGCCTTACTGACAATCCCGGTGCATCTACATATCCAATGCAAGATAACCCTTCCTTTACAATAGAAGAACAAAAGATAATTGACGCAAGAAAAGCAAAGCTTTTAAAGTCTTTTAAAGGCGGAAGGACACGCTAAGTAATGCCCACTACTCCATCCACCGATATTGAAGTTGCACAGAAGGCTATGGTCTTAATAGGACTAGAGCCTTTGACTTCATTTACAGATGCTACAGATGAAGCATTGGTTGCTAACACAATATACGAGGATGTAGTTACTGACTGTCTTGCCCAGCATAACTGGAACTTTGCAACAGGTCAGAAACAATTGGCTAGACTTACTGCCGCACCATTAGATAGATGGAGTGCGGCTTATAACTTACCCACAAGCCCAGCAGTTGTTCAGGTACTTACAGTCACTATTGACGATGTACCTCAACCATACGACATTTATGAGCGTTATGTGTATATCAACGCTGAAGTAGCTGATGATGTTGTACTTAATTATATCTTTAGGCCTGATACTCAGTATTGGCCTCCTGCATTTACTATGTGGGTTATCTTTAGACTTGCCTCTGTTTTGGCTTTGTCTGTAACTAGAAAAGGCGATATAGCTAATTCTTATACAAGACTTGCAGAAGAACAGTTTAGAAAAGCTAAAGCTAGAGACTCACAGCAAGTAACGACACAAGGCATTCGCTTGAACCGTTACAGCCGAGCAAGAGTCGGTGCATACCAGCAAATAGAAGGCACATAATGAATGGCTCTTTTACGTCAGTTTTACACCAACTTTACAGCAGGGGAGATTACACCCTTACTGTCTTCAAGGGTTGATTCAAACGCATATAAGAATGGTGTAAAAAGCCTAAAGAACTTTCGTATTCTATCTCAGGGCGGCATTAGACGTAGAGGTGGTTTGCGGTATCTTCAAGAACTTTCTGACATTCCATATCAAGCAGAGTCTTATGTTTATGACGAAGATGAAGCATATATTCTGTTATTCTCTAATACTCAGCTAGATGTTGTTGATGTATCTGACCCAACAAACATAGCAGACACGATTACATCATGCCCTTGGACAACTAACGAAATAGGTGATTTAAGGGTGGCTCAGTCTGGGGACACAATGATTATTGTGCATCCAGATATGCTTATGCAAAAGCTTACCAGAACATCAGCTTCTACATTTAGTTTGGTTGACTTTGACTTTACGCATGATGGTGATGCTCATTATGAGCCTTTTTATCGCTTTGTTGACCCAGCAGTAACAATTACCCCACAAAACTCAAACACAGGTTCTCAAAACTTTACTGCCAGCACTTCTATTTTTTCATCTGCTTGGGTTGGTGAACATCTTGAATACACAGACTCTGCTGGGACTGTAGTACACATTGAAATAACTGCTTACGTTTCTGGAACTGTAGTAACAGGAAACTTTAGCAAAGCAATAGCAAACACAAACGCTAGAGATACTTGGAAAGAGTCTGTATTTTCTGCAAGACATGGATACGCTAGAAGCGTTATGTTCCATGACCAAAGACTAATATTTGGCGGTTCAAGGGATTTGCCTAATCATTTATTTATGTCAAAAACAGGTGAATATTTTAATTTTGACGTAGGCACTGGGTTAGATGACGAGTCTATTCAAATCCAGATAGCTGAAAACCAAGTGTCTGAAATTAAGTCTTTATCTTCTTTTAGGCATTTAGCAATATTTACATCTGAGCAAGAACTTTATGTACCTACAACTGAAAACAAACCTCTAACACCTACAACAATTGCTGTTAAGAAACAAACTTCATACGGTAGTGGTGAAGTAGTTCCTGTTGAGTTTGATGGTGCTGTTGTTTTTCTAACAAAATCAAAAGGTGCTGTAAGAGAGTTTGTATTTTCTGATATAAGCCAAGCTTATAATGCTGATGCCCTTACTTTGCTATCACCCCATTTAATTGGTGTTCCAACAGAAATGGTTGCCCAACGTGAAGCTGGCGACCAAGTAGAAGCTTATCTTTATCTTATAAATGAAGACGGTAAAATGCCTGTCTTTATGTCTATTCGTAAAGAACAGCTTCAAGGATGGGCTGAATGGTCAACCCAAGGCTCTTTCAAAAATAATGTTGTTGTAAACAGGGTTGTTTATGTAATCTGTGAAAGACAGATAGATGGAAATACTTTTACTTCGTTAGAAGTTTTAGACAATCAATACCATACAGACAGCGCAATTAAAGACACTGACTCTACGGCAAAAACAAACTGGACTGTAGCGCATCTTCCTAATACTCAGGTTGTTGTTAAATCTGGTAATTATGCAATGGGTACATACACAACAGACGCTAGTGGTAATTTTACACTAACAGCTGCTGTTGATAATATAGAAGTTGGCTTAGACTTTACGCCAGAATTAGTTACATTACCGCCAGAGTTTCAGCTCCCTGATGGGATATCTTTTGGACAAAAAAGAAGAGTGGTTCGTGCTGTTATAGATTTGAATGAGACTCTTAATGTAAAAACAAAAGGAACAACCTTATTGATTAGAAGAGTGACAAACAACTTTGCTAATCAACCTGACCCTATCACTGGTCGTAAAGAAGTGTATTTACTAGGATGGGGTAATGAAGGTACTGTAACAATAACCCAAGACCAACCATTGCCTATAACGATTAACGGTCTGTTGCTAGAGGTAGAAGTGTAATGGGCGTAGAAATGGCTATTGCTGGTGCTTTGATTGGTTTAGCTGGTGCTAGACAACAAAAAGCAGCCTATGAAATGGAAGCAAAAGCTTACGAAGAGCAAGCTGACATGGCTAAAATACAGGCTCGTCAACAAGAGTCTGAAAGACGTTCTCAGTTGCGTAAGCAACTTGCTTCATTAGGGACATCTATGTCTTCTCAAGGAGTTGCCCTTACTCCAAACCAAGGTTCTGTGGGTGCTATTAAAAAAGCTGAGATAGATATAGCAAAAGCAGATATATCATCAATAAAGCTTATGGGCATGAGCAATAGAAGAAAATATGAAATTAGTGCGGCTGGCTCTAAAGCGGCAGGAAAAGCTACAATGACTACTGCAATAGGACGTGCAGCTGGTCAAGGGTATAGTATTAGTCAAGGTGGGTCAGGATTTGCATAATGGCTTTTAAACCAACAAAAGGAAGACAAGTATTTACTCAACCTACAGGTATGCCTAATTTGTCTGGCTTTAAAGAAGCGGCAAGGGCGTACACAGAACTTGGTCAAATGGCGTTTAATATTGGAACTGACATAACGAAGTCAGAGTACAATGACGCTATTCGTCAAGCTGAGATTGATGGTAAAACTGCTGGTGTAACATACGACAAAGACAATAACCTTGTTCCTTTGACAAATTTAAATTATGGCAAGGAAATATCTTTATTTGCAAAAAAAGACCAAGAAGCAGTTGCTAGTAAATACAGGCAGTCTGCCATAACAAGCTATGTTTCTGCCGCATCAAATGACATTAGAATTTCTGCTGAACAGTCATTAAGTGCTAATCCTAATGACCCTGATAAAATTAGAGCTAATTTAGATGGGTATCTTCAAGAGCTAAAGACTCTTGAGCCAGAAATTTTTGCTTCATTAGCTCCTAAAGCTGTAGCTGAATATACAATTGCTGAAAACAAAGCACTAGCTCAACAACAAAAAGAAGCTAAAGAGTATAACGTATCTCAAAATGTGAGTGCATTTAAAGCCAATGCAGTAAAGTTAGGTGTGCATACTGCAAAAGGTCCTGTTGATGAAGACTACTTACCAGCAGAAGGCCAAGAGCTTTTAATTCAAGAAATACTTGAAGAACAAGACCAAATTAAACAGTCCCTTGAAGCTGACGGTGTATCTAAAGAGCAGATTCTACAATTAGAAAACACTCAAAATACAGTTGTCATGTCCAGGACATTTCAAGCGGCTGTAGAGCGTTCTTTTGAAATAAATGGAACTGCCGCAACTTACGAGTTGATTGCTGACCTAAAGATGAAAGCGGCACAATCACAGGGTATTGATTCTTCCGCAGTAGATAGTTTGCTAAACACCACAATGACTGGTCTTGTTGCAATATCTACAGCAAAAGAAAAAGAGCAAAAAGACTTTCTTACAAACATTTATCACGGTCTTTACAGAGATATTATCTTAGATAAGTTTAATATTAGAGATGCTGTAAATAATCCTGAACATCCTTTCCATGAATTAGATGGGACAAGACAGGGAACTTTGTTTACATTAGGCGTTTCCAGTACAAAGCAAATTAGCTCTGACTTAGAAACAGCTAATACTGCTGTGTACAACAATGCTTTAGCAGACCTTCAGAATCCTGAAGTAAGTGGCTTTGATAATATTCAAAGGTCTATGAGATTGATTAATAGTCTTGTAGATGAAAATGCATTAGGTGCTGACAGTTATAAACTTGGAGTTGAAGCTAGAGCTGAGTTTGCAAAGGCAGAACAATATTTCCTAACTCAAGGAGGAATGAAGCAAGGTTCTTTCATTCAAAGTGAGTTAGGTCCTATGTCTAGCTTTACGCATCCTCCAAGTTATTACAATAACGAAACATATATTGCTGGTTTAGAAGCGCAAGGCGTTATTGGAGAGGGTGCTTATTTTCCAACTAGAAAACAGTATATAAACTTAGTAGAAGCTTATTCAAAGTTGTACGAAACACGTTTTGATAACTTAAGACTTGCTAATAAAGGAACGCAAAAAGCCCTTAACAATATCATGCCAAGTGCCGCAGAAATGACGGCAATGGTAGAAGCTAATGGTTTTGACAAAGTGATTGTTAATGGTGGATTGGTTGACTTTAACTTACTGTCAGACGATGAAGCTGTTTATACAGCCAGTGTTGATGCTGTAGCCGCATTTGCAGTTGAAACAGATGGCCTTCTTCACCCAGAAGCAAAAGTTTTATTTGAGAACGCTAAAAATACTCCCGAAAATGCAAATAGAGCTTTGCAAATAATGGGTCAGGCTATGTCAGCTATTCGTGCAAAGAATGAAGGTGAGCGTGAGGAGTTTGTAGAAGCTAGGTTTTATAGAAACTTAGACATGGACACTGTTCAGTTTTTAAGAGCTATTGACCGTGTAGGTGTTGAAAATGCTATGAAAGCATATTCTGTTACACCCAACATGAACAGAAATGCAAGCGGTATTGTAGCGAATGAAAAATATGGTGGAGAAAACTTTGATACCATATTTGAAAAAGCGTTCAGTGAAGCTGTTGAAGCAGAAGGTTTCCTTAAGTTTTTTCAACCGTCCATTACTCCAGAAGACAATCAAATGCTTTATCAAATGGCAGGTGAAGCTGGCTCAACAAATATTGAAGATGCTATTATTGCAGACCCTGTTATTGAACGCACTATAAAAGAAATGTTTAATAACACTATGATGAAACATCCAATGGCTGTGACAAAAGAAGTAGTAAGGGATGTTTTAGGTCAAATTGGTAAAAGAGTTGGTTTCCAGAAGAATCCTGATACAGGTGAAATAGAGTTAAGAAAAGACCCTATATTGCGTGTTGCACAAGCAACAACTGGTAATACAGGAATTACTTTAAAGCCCGAAGACATTGACAACGATATTAAAGATAAGATTTTTGCTAACCCTGAGTTGTTCAAAGAAATACCAAGATTAAGAAAAGAGCTTGCTAATGTTGGTCAAGACATGGTTGCTGGCGGTCGTCCAGGACCGACTCTTCATTATTTAGCAAATGAGACATACGGTGGTGAACCTACTTATGCGGTGGTTTTAAAAGATAGCTACGGAAAGGTTCATGAACTGTTTCCTGCATATAGCTTTAACTTTAAAAACACAAAAGCTTTTGGTGACGATTTAAGTCAGTCCGCTTATAGCAAGGCTCTTTCTTCATTAACATCTGAGCGTTCAAAGCGTGTTTGGTCTGCTATTGGCGTTATGGACCAAACAATGATTAACTCTGTGTTTCGTCAAGTTGAAAGAAGAAGAAACGATAGGAGTCTAAATGGTTTGATTGGCATATATAATCAAACATTTGGTGGTTATAAAATGAACTACTTAGACGATTCGCCTCTTACAGAAGTTGAAGTAAAAGAGTTTATGGACATGATTGACTTATGGCGTCAGTTAGGCTGGTAAAATGAACAATATTGACTGGAAATTTATTGAAGAGCGTGAAGGAAACAAGCTAACTGGCTATGTTCCTAATGCTAAAAACAGTAAATCTGGTGTTACTATTGCCAGTGGTTTTGACCTTGGTGCTAGAAACTTGTCAGATTTATCTGGTCTTCCAGAAGATATTATAACTTTGCTAAAACCTTTTCTTGGCTTCAAAGGTGCTGAAGCACAAGAAATGGCAAAGAACCTTAAAGTAAGCCAAACTCAAGCTGAGACTATAAATGAGTTTGCACATAAACAAGCCGCAGAAAATCTTGCATCTAAATGGAAAGCAAAAACAGGACAAGACTTTGCGGAGCTACCTAAAAACAAAGCCACAGTAATTGCATCTGTAGCTTTCCAGTATGGTGATTTAGAGACAAAAACTCCTAACTTCTGGAGACAGGTAACAGAAGATGATTGGGGTGCGGCTATAAAAAATCTTCGTGATTTTGGTGACGATTACGATACCAGAAGAAACTTAGAAGCTGACTTTGTAGAATCTGGCATGTCTGAGACAGAGCTTGAATCAAAAAAAAAATTTGAACAAGAGTTAGCTAGAGACAAGCAATACGGCATACAAGAAGCTATGATATCTGGCGAAGAGGGTGGTCTAGGTTCTGCTCCAACTGCTGATACAGCTCAGCCCCCTCAAGAAGTCATTGAAGATTTAGACATTCCTGCTGAAACAGTAGAAACGCTTCCTGTAACTGAAGAGGTTATGGAAGAACCTAATATTCAAGAAGTTCCTCAAGATAGCGGTTTGTCTGAAACATTGCCTACTCCCGGTGATATTTACGGTGGATATACACAGCTTTATGGAAATGGTGAGCAATACGGTCAAAGAATACCATCTAAGCTAAATGAAGCTGATGAGTATGATTATCGTGTTTTTGATGAAGATGGCTGGGATGTATGGGGTGCTGCCTTTAGACAGCACAACTTTATTCCATCTCTTGTAAGAATGATTAGTGCTACTGATTCAAAGTATCAACCTGTAGCAGATTATGACCCTTTTCAAGACAAAGAGTTGATTAGCAAAGTGGGTAGTGACGGTACTTGGAGGTTTAGGAACTCTAAGTCACCAGCAGAATCAATGATGCTGTATGAAAGAATGCAGCAAGACGCAGAAGACATGATGCTTTTGAACTCTACACCTTCTGTTAGCAAACAGCTAGTTGCTGGATTAGCAACGCCAACGACATTTGCTCCTATTGCTCCTTTGAAGGTATTGCAATCAGCAAATAGAACTAGACGTTTTGTTGGTGGTGCGGCATTTACAGCCGCATTAACTGCACCAGAACAGTTGCTTATTGATAGCCAGAATACTCAAAGAGACACTAGCCATACAGCTATAATATTAGCAGGGGCTAGTTTGCTTGGTGGTGGTTTATCGGTTGCTTTTGGAAAAGCACCTAAGATTATACCTCAAGAGCAAAAACTATTAACCAATAAAACAACAAGTGATGGCGGTGAAGGATTGTATAGGCCTGCTGGTGCTGGTGTAAGCCCTGAAAAAGCAAGGGAAGCCGCTTATGCTCAAATGGAAAAAGAAGCCTTAGTGGAAACTGGTATTGGGGTTGAGAAAATAGGTTGGAATCCTGTTACCAGAATGCTGAAAAGTGAAAACCCATTTGTCAGAAACCTTGCTGTTGGCATGGTTGATGTTGGTGGAATGATGCAGAAAAAGGTTACAGACCTTGGGCTTGAAATGGACCAGTCTGTAGAAACAACCTTTAGAACTACATATTTCTCAAAGCTATTAGATAGCGTGAGAGCTTCTGATGAAGCTTATCTTGCATATAGAAACATTGCTGTACCAAAGACAGATGCTGGTCGTGCTGTAACAATGATGAAAACAAAAGTTACAGATATGGTAAAAGGCGGTGATTCATTAGGAGAAGTACAGTTTAGGCATCGTGTAAGTATGGCTATGCGTAGAGGTGATGTAGATGAAATGAATGATGCGGCATCACCTTATGTAACAAGAGCCGCAAAAGAATACAGAAAGACTTTTAACTTCATAAAGAAGGAAGCTGAATCTGTAAGGTTGTTTGAACGTGAGTTGAAAAAACAAATAGATGAAGCTGTAGAACCGGGTCTAAAAGCCGAACTAACTGAAAAGCTAAAGAAGCTTAGAGAGCAAGGCGTTACTGCTAATAATGCTGTAAGCTATCTTCCTAGAATATATCGTGTTGATAAGATTATGGATAATCAGCAAGGCTTTTTATCTATTGTAGAAAATTATGCTAGAAGAAGTTTACGACTAGATGCACAAGCGGCTAAATCTTACGCTAACGATGTATTAGATACTGTTACACACAGAAGGCCTTATGTAGACCTAGAAGGTGTTAGCGATAATCTTGATTGGATTAAAACACCATCTGGCGCACAAGCTAGAACACTAGATATTCCTGATGATTTGCTAGAAGAGTTTCTTGAAAATGATGTAGAAACACTTCTTCGTCATCATGTAAAGACTATGGGTATGGATATTGAGCTTACTCGTAAGTATGGTGATGTAAGTATGTCTGGTGTCCTTGATGATATAACCCAAGAGTACAACAGGCTTATGGGTAAAGTTGCGGAAAAAATAGATAGTATAGTTACTGGTCAAGGCATTTCCATAAAAGTCCACAGAGGAAGCGGCGGTAAAGGCAAAGTAAGCTTTGAAGAGTCTGCCTTAGGAGACGGTCTTTATTTTGCAACAAATGCAAAAACAGCATCTAGGTTTGGTAAACAAGTAGATGAAGTAAATATTACTTTAAAAAACCCATTGAAAATTACATCAGATGATGAGCTTATGGCTTTGTTTAGACAGGCTGGTTTAAACGCAGACGAACTCCAAGCCGCTAAAAAAGCCTATGATGATTTTATGTCTGCTATGGCAGAAAAAAGAAAAAATCTTGGAACAGGAAAAAGTTTATCTGAAAACAAAAAACTTACTGATGAATGGTTTGCAGAGTTTGACTCTGGATATAATAAAGTTGCCTCAAGTTATTCTGCTTTAAGACAGTCGTATATGAAACAATTGCGTCAGTGGGCAGAATCTAATGGTCACGATTCTATTTCAATAAATTTTGGCTTAGATGATTTTGACCAAGTAACCAAAGGCAAACTTACTCCATTAAAAATAATGGATGAATACGCCAATGTTACAGGAAAAGGTGGCAAACACCAAATATTAGAAGAAACCTTTTCTCATGACCAAGTGGTTGTTTTTAACAAAAATTTTGATGATTACGGAAAGGTAGGGGCAACAAGGAATCAAGCAGATATTGATAGATTAGAAAAAGCAATGGAAGCAGACCTTCGTGATGTTCGTGGTCTGCGTGACAGATTGCGTGGTACATACGGTGCATCTAAAGACCCCCATGCTTTGTCTAGCAGATTTGTAAGAAACATGAAATCTATCAATACTCTTGCTGGAATGGGCAGTGCTGTTGTGTCTTCTGTTCCTGATATTGCTAGACTTGTTATGGTTGAAGGCTTTGAGAATGCTTATGCAAAAGGATTTTCTACATTATTTAACAGGCAAGCAAAGCTAGTACGTCAATTAGGCAAAAAAGAATTAGACCAAGCGGCTATTGCCGTAGACGCAACTCTTGGCTTAAGAAGCCATGCTATGTCTGATTTGGGTGATTTGTTTGGGTCAAGATATACTATTGAAAGAAAATTAAACCAAGCAACAGGTATGTTCTTTTTATTCAATGGTTTGAATATATGGAATCAGGCACTTAAAGAAATGGCTGGTAACATGACAATGTTAAGGATGACTGAGGGTTTAATGAAACCTTGGTCAAAATTAACAAAAGCAGACCAAGAAAAGTTTTTAAAGAATGGCATTGGTCAGCAAGACCACATGCGTATGCAACAGCAAATACGTCAGTTTGGTAGGCAAGAAGGCAAAGAATGGCTACCTGAATCAGAAGCTTGGACTGATGCCACAATGAGATTGAAGTTTAGAAATGCTCTAAATCAGAACGTAGAACGCATAATTATAACGCCTGGGGCTGGTGACAGAGCCTTATGGACATCTACTGAGTTTGGCTCAATGCTTACTCAGTTTAAGTCTTACGGTCAGGGGGCTATGGTAAGAATGCTTACTGCTGGCTTGCAAGAGAAAGACGGTGCTTTTTGGCAGGGTGCATTTTTGATTGTAGGTTTAGCTGGGATTATAAATGAAATCAAAAGATTACAGTACGGGATTGAATCCGATGAGGATGTTGGAACAAAGCTAATCAATGCTATTGATAGGTCTGGCATAGGTGGATGGTTTACAGACGTTAATAATGCTATTGAAAAGATTAGTGACCATAAATTAGGTATGCGTCCTTTCTTTACTGACCAGCCACAGTATCAAATGCCTTTTGGAGCAAAGGCTGGTGCAGTTGCAGGACCTACAGCAAGCAATTTAATCAATATGGCAGACGTTGCATCTGATGTTATTACATTTAACGCAGATGAGAAAACCTTAAGAAACTCTAGGTTTTTCTTTCCAACAGGCAATTTATTTTACTTAGACCCCATATATGATGGAGTTTTTGGGGAAGGTAATGTGAATAGACAGCAAACTGGCAATAGGGAATAGATAAAGTATGGCTACTATAGAAATTGCAGATAATGACGCTAGAGTCCAATACACACAGGCCGTTGTTGCTAGTACTACGCAATTAACGATTGATTTCCCATTCTTTGACGTTGATGACATCAATGTTATTGTAACAACTGCGGCTGGTGTTGATACTACGCTGTCCAGAGGTACAGGTACTGGTACATTTGCTGTTACAGGAACTGCGGTAGATGATGGATTTTCTGGTGGATATATTACTCTTGGCGACAATTATAGCGCAGGAACTGATACATTCACTATTTTTAGGGACATACCTGTAGCTAGAACTACAGATTTCCCAACATCAGGACCTTTTAATATCTCGTCACTCAATACTGAGTTAGACAAGATTATTGCTATTGAGCAAGAGTTAGAGACTAAGGTTAGCCGTACAATGAAGCTGTCAGATTCTGACACTGCCGCTTCAATTACACTACCTTCATCAGCAGCTAGAGCGAACAAGTTTCTATCATTTGATGCCAACGGTGCTGTAACGGTAACAACTACTATTGGTACATATCAGGGAACTGATACAACAACTACCACAACTGGCTATGTAAAAAACGATTTAGTTAAATCTACAACTACAGCACAATTAAATAATGTTTATATCTGTATTGCAGATAGTCCCAGTGGCACATTGCTTACAAACACAGCTTATTGGGAACTGGTTGTAGATGCTGTATCAGCCGCTACGTCAGCTACCAATGCGGCTAACAGTGCATCGGCTGCCTCTACAAGCGCAACAAATGCCGCTACAAGCGAAACCAATGCGGCAACTAGCGAGGCTAATGCCGCAACATCGGAAGCAAATGCTGCCACCTCTGAGACTAATGCAGCTACTTCTGAGACAAATGCGGCGACATCTGCTACTAATGCCGCTAACAGTGCATCTGCGGCAGAGGCTACATTCGACCTATTTGATGATGCGTATCTAGGTGCAAAGGCCAGTGACCCAACACTGGACAATGACGGCAACGCATTACAGGATGGTGCGTTGTACTTTGACACAACCAACAATGTGATGAAGGTTTACGACCTCGGCACGACAACTTGGCTTCGGCTAACACCTACCGTTGCCAATCAAACAAACATTAACACAGTAGCTGGCATAGCCAGTGATGTAACCACTGTTGCAGGGGTAAGCAGTAATGTAACTACTGTTGCCGGAGTTTCTGCTAATGTGACTACGGTTGCTGGGGTATCATCTGATGTAACCACAGTAGCAGGTATTTCTTCTAATGTAACTACTGTGGCTGGCAACAGCGCAGATATAACAACAGTAGCTGGGATATCATCTGATGTTAGTGCGGTAGGTGCTGTAGCGGCTAACGTCACAACCGTTGCAAACAACCTTACAGATATTAATGCTTTTGCTAATACTTACTTTATTGGGGCAACCGCACCATCCTCGCCT
>Ga0208917_1000290_pt1 | contig 26495 bp, 28 predicted proteins | sample DEB08_DNA_10_FD_185500 | JGI IMG/M metagenome (GOLD analysis project Ga0208917, IMG submission 185500) | Aqueous microbial communities from the Delaware River and Bay under freshwater to marine salinity gradient to study organic matter... | ecosystem: Environmental > Aquatic > Marine > Coastal ...
TTACCAAAACGTAACCAAGGATGATTAGCAAGGTCATTCATGTTATTAGCAACTTCTGCCATAAACTGAGGACCATATTCACCTTGAGCTGCTTTAGCATCAGCAAATGCATTAATAAGTTCAAGTTGTCGTGAAGCTACCCCATACTCTTCCCGTGCTTCAATAATATTAGGATCCATACCAGAACGCTTGAACACTTGTTTCATGTATTCAAACGATTCTTGTAGTGATTCAGCAACACTACTATATTGATACCATCCACGTCGAACAGTCTTTAGGTCTCCATTAAGCAGACCACCTGCCATCACACGTAGTGGTTTTTCAATAAGTTGTACTGTGTTAGAAAGTCCAGCACGAATTGGTGTACCAAAAGCACTCAATGTACCGTTATAAACATTGGAGTAGAAACCCTTAAGGATTACAGAAGGGATCTCTGGTTGACCATCAATAAAAGCTTTACTAAGAGTAGCTGTTGATTGCTTGAGGTAATTGTTAAGTTTGGTAATAGTAGAGATATTACCATCAGTCATCTCATACGCCAGCATTAGCGGACGTAACATCTCAGGTTCTGTCTCACTAATTTGTCGTAGGTTATCAATAGTAAACCTCGCTTCTTCTTTTACTTTAGCCAATGCAGCAGCAGTTTGATCTGCTTCACCACGAATAGCCTGTTCAATACGTTTAGCTTCTTTAACGTCCAATGCCTCACCAGTAGTGAGTTTATTGAACAAGTTCATCATCTTATTAGACTTATTTTTGGTGTAAGAAGCCATGTTCTTTTGAACCATTAAGAACTCCATCCTATCAAGGATTTGTTCTGTTGCACGTTCAATAGCTGGTGTACCTTCAGTAAGACGCATACCCTGAGCCATGTCAGAGATTTGTCCACCAAATGAAGTACCTACATAAGCTTGTGCTTTCATGTAATCCATGTTAGCAAAGTCATCCATGTACTTCTTCAAAGCACCAACAACACCTTTATAAGCATCATCAGATAGAACTGTAAGACCAATGGGTTTAACATCAGACAAGTCAGGAAGTTGTGTACGTAGTGCTTGTACATCCATTTCATAAAATGTAGCAGCAAGACGCTCACCTGCATCTTTAATGTCAGCACTACTTAGATCAAGTCCAGAAGCAGAACGATAACCATAATCATCTGCTGCAGTCAATACATCAGCAAGACCTTTTTGTACAGTCAATTGATTGTCAACATTCTCCAAGCTAAACTTAAGAGCACCTTCAGATACAGCATTACCAAGACGACCATAAATAGTATCTGAGTTACTGGCGATGCGTGCTGCATCAATAGAAGCACCAACAATACCAAGATCATCTACAGAACGTACACCCATCTCCTGATAACCATAAAGATCATGGTAACCAAAGATAGGTTCAGAAATATCAACATTACGTTGAATTGTAGTCAACCCACTTTCTGCTGCCAAATCATCAAACCCTTTACGAGTAGCCTCATCCATGTTATCCCATGCGTCGGAATAAAGGACTCTAGCTTCTTCAGGCGATATAGTTGTAGCACGGGCTGACATTGAATCAATGTAATAGTCCCTACCACTTACAGGTACTTCAGTTTCTACAACACGTTTAGATAGGTTATAGTTACCAATCTCATCCAAAGAATCAGAACGTGCAGCGGCTGCTGCTTCTACAACATCATCTACATCACCTTCAGGTTCAACATTACGACTGAAGTATTGACCTGCCTTTTCAGTTTCAGGGATTGCCGCACCCTTGGCAAAACCACCCCGACCACGGAATAGTTTATTAAGACCAAGTAGCATATCTGTACCAAGTCCTAGATACGCACCTTCAAGTACATTCTTTGCACGTTTAACTTCAGGGCTGTCTCCATCTAGTGTAGCTAGGTTTTCTGGCAACCAACCAAAGTAACGTGGATAAGTTTTACGAAGTGCACCAGCAAGGTTATCATCCTCTTGGTTAAATTCAACTGTGTAGTCAACAGCTGCGCCAGCACCTGAACTGAATGCTACAGTACCAATGCGTCGTACAAGAGGATCATTCAAAAACTTACCAACCCTGGTTGTTGTACCTAGTTGACCTGCTGCACCTGTAAGCGCAGAGGTACCACCAGCACCTAGTGCTACAGTCGGGATAACAACAGACATGATCTCCCGAGAGCTTTGTGCTACTTCGTTTTCAAACTTAGGTACTTTTGGTAGGTCAACACCAGGAAGAAGATTAAGAGCATCAAGCACAAAATCTGACACACCGGCAAGACCCATCATGTCAAATTCAGCGCCTTCACGACGCATCTTCTCTAAATCAATGTCACCTGTTTCAGTCCTGTATGGACCTGTTTGTGGTTGTTCAGGAGGTGCCTGCTGACCTCCAGCCGTAGCTGTTGGTTGAGACACCTGTGGGGTTGCAGGCTCTTGGGTTTGTTCTGGCTCCAGATAAGTTTGCAGTTCGGCTTGTTCAGCCTCAAGTAATGCAAGTTCTTCTGGTGTTAGATCGGGCGTACCCTCCAAAAGCTGCTCATCATAATCGTTCATTAGTAATTAACCTAATTTACTGGTTTAAAAATCTATTATATTGAGCAAAAGATTGTTCTGCTGTTGTGTTAGTTTGTCCATAGTGACGTGTTAGTCCCGCCCAAATACGACCAGCTTTACGTATTTGATCTACGCTCATGTTTTCAAAATTAACACCACCTTGCCTAGCAAGATCTAAGATCATACGGTCTTGTGTTTCAGGACTAAAAACAGTATCCCAACTGTAACCACCACGTTCGACCAAGCCTCTTAATGTTTCAGGCATTAGCTGTAAAGCACCTGAAGCTGATGAATTGTATTGATCTTTTTTGAATGGAATTTTACCGCCGCCAAGACGTTCAGGAATAGCATCAGTTCCACCGAGTTTAATTGCGTCATACAATTCACCAAGTGTAAATTGAGTTAGCTGTGGTACAACTGCTCCACCATATACTGTATTATAACCATTAGCCCCAAAAGTACCTTCAGCAGACCTTACTGTTTGGATAAAAGCAGCTTCATTTTTTGAAATTGATCTCCCAAAACTACTACTACGGGTAGGAGCTGTAGCACCACTACCATCTCTCATTGTATTAGCCCGATTAGTCCTTTCTGGAACTCCACGGTGTGTATTACGAATGCGTTTACCTTTGTTTGATTCTGCAGCTAGTTCTTCCATTCTATCCCATAATGGGGCTTTTAGAATGTCTAAATTATTAGCTTTATTAAGTGTTTTTGCAAGCTCATAAGGAGACATATTAAGCTTGTTAGCTATATTATTAAACAAAGCACTTGTAGGTATACCGTTATTTAAATTCCCTAAATTACCATAAACAACAGAAGCTCCCATAGCAGTAGACAATTCTTTAAAATCTCTGCGGGTTGTTGGTGTGGTTTTAATAACATCAATAGCGGCATTTAGAGCTGCGGCATCTACTTTAGCTTTAGCTCTATCAGAAGCTAACTCATTCATAATAACAGTATAATTACCTCTCGCATCAAATGCTCCATCGGCTGCTTGAATTTTTTGGGTAGTTTCCATCTCCATAGCAAATGCTTTAGGGTAACCAAACGTGGCAGCATTTTTTAAATACGATTGAACCCTTCGTGATGCCATGATAGCAACAGTACCGCTAGCTGCAGCACTACCAAGTGCTTGGATTTCAGGGGCTGCTTTTACTTGATCACGAATAGCTTTTATATGCTCTTTAATAATAGGGTTGTTATCTCTTTCCTTAATTTTAGCTTCCCATTTATTACGAACTTCTGCAGTAAGACCGGTATAATTGTTAAGTTCGTCTATTGTAGGCAGAATACCTGAGCGATTATACCTGTCTTCAAATCGTTGATCTGCATAATTTGAAGTTTGAATATCAGCTAAATAGAGTTTGAATTTAGCAATAGCGTTTGGGTTAGCTCCTTCAAGAAGCAAAGCCTCTTCTTGAGCACGAAAATTTTCTTCTTGGATACGACCAGTTGAATCAAGCTCTTCATTGAGCACCTTATAAGCTGCGTCTACTTTTTCTGCTTTTTCAAGCTCTACTCTTTCTCTATAATTTGCGTTGTTTGCTTTTATTTGTGCTTTAACGGTTGCCATAAAGGATGCCATTTCCTTTGTCCCACCGAACCGCTCAAGAAGACTTTGGTCCTGATCAAATTTATTAGTAACAAGATCTAAAGCTTTGTCTGGGGGTATAACGCTTGTCTTAACAGAATTTTCAACCCACTCTAAAGTTTCTATTCTACTACGAGCACTAGGATTAGTAGTAATTTCACGGTGGATGCCAGCCATTTTATCTGTTTTGTAGACATTTGCTAAAGTTTTAAAACGCGCATCTTTAAGTTTTATTGCCTGTTCTTTAGAGTTTGCTGTATGATAACCTCTAAGAATAGTCCTAGTGTTAGAACGTATTTCTTTGTAAATACCAGAACTTTCTAGAACTTCAGGGCGAGCACCAGCAAACTTTGCTTCAATAAACTCTGCGTTTAAACTTTTAGCTTTTGCATTAATTTGCTCAATTGACGGTTGCTCTTCTTTACCTTCAAAAGATTCAAAGAAATCTCTCAAACCTTGGTCTATGTAAGCAGCGTGCGAAAGCGCAGAGTTTTGGTAAAGAGCAGTTACATTGAACCATTGGTTAGAACCACTCTTTTCAAAAGCTTTGTAAAGAGCATTAATTTGAGCATCACTAGCACCGTCTTCTATTTTACGTTGAATAAATTCAATCTGGTTAAACTGTGATCTAGTTAATTTTTGGTTAATACCACGAATTGATTGTAGATCTTCAAAGTCTAGACCTGCATCTAAAGCAATTTGATGTAGTGCAGCACGCTCGTTTTTCTTTAAAGTTTCGTCAATTTGTGCATAAGTTTGAAAAGCTGTCTTTGAAAACTCTGCGAGGTCTTTAAACCCTTTGAGTTTTTGCTGTGCTTTTATTGCTTCACCTTGAATTTGATTTTGATAATTTAACCTTTCTTGTTCATGATGAACTTTTTTGCTTTTAATTTGTGCTTCAAAATTTTCGTCACGTTGTGCCTGCTCTTCACTAAATTTAAGCTTCAGAGCTGAAAGGTAAATTTCGTCGTTTTTTTCTTTAAAGTTTTGTGCTGCCTGCCTTCCTCTTAGTTGTCTGGCAGTTTCTTTTTCTATTTGTTGTGATTGATCGGGGGCAGTGATTTGGAAATCTGAAAAGCTCCCCTTTGGTGCAAAACTTTTATATTGTGCCATAAAGAAGAGTTAATTAATTGTTCAATAGAGGATTATAGCTGCTAGGAAAATTCATAGCTTGGCTAAAAGTAAAACCAGGGTTCAATGCGTTTGGATTAATATTAACACTATTTAATAGAGAATTAGAGCTGCTACCCAAGCTGCTACCCAAATTCATAGCTTCGCTAAAATTAGCACCAGGTCCTGTCATATTAAATGGGTTTACATTACCACCACTATTTCCTCCAATAACATTACCCTTTCCTGGGATAATCTTTGAAAGACCGGGAACTCCTGTTAGAGCACCAAGACCGCCAGCCAGACCTTTACCCCAATGGAAAGTACCACCGGCTCCAGCCCCTAAACCACCTGAAAGGACTCCACCAGCAAGCGTTACTACATCTGTAGCGATTTTGCCCCAATCAGTGTAAGCAGCTAGTCCTTTAGGAAGTGCATCTGGCATTTCACGATCTGGTGGTTCAAAGACAGGTTGATACTCAAGCACTGGTAGTTCTCTAACGGGAGGAATTTCAGGAGTTTCTTCTGGTTTAAGCGGTTGAATGTTATTAAGATCAGCTTGCTTACGCTGCAAAGCAATACGATCACGTACAAGCTTATCATTAGCCATAAGGTTATCACGACTAATATCCATCTTAGCTTGATCTAAATCAAGTTGATAGTTTAATTTTGATAATTCAAGATCAGCACTAGCTTCTGTAGTAAGCAGTTGGTTGACAATATCACGTTGATTAAAGAACATGTCAGCTGCAACTTTACGTTGCTGTTGTACTAACTGCTTAGACATCTGTGCCTTGGCTGCACCAAGTTCAGCTTTAATACCTTGTTGTGCTTTACCAACTGATACACCAGCACCACCACGTGCAGCTAGTTGACCACCTGCTTTAAGTGCTTCAATGTTTGCTTGACGTTTACCAAATGCTGTTTGAGTTTTAGCAACATCTAAAGCTTGATAAGAAGTTTCTTTAAGCCTACCCAATTGAATATCAGCACCAGCTTTAGCACCAGCTTTCTTTAAATTGAGACCAGCAGATGCTGCACTAAAATTAAGGAAAGTCTGTGCTTTATCAAACTCCATGCCAACAAGAGTTTCCTGCATGTAGCGTGACTGTTGCCTCATAGCTTGATCAAAGGCTATTTCATTAAAACCCTTTTGATCAGTATAGCGTTGCATTTGTGTATCATACACACGCATCGCTTGCTCAAATTCATAATCACGCTGCTCTACAGCAAAATTACGTTGGTCGTAAAGCTGCTGGTTTTGATAGTTACGAATAGTTGTGTCGTTTCTTTTTTTAAACTCAAGACTTTCTTTGGCGTAAGCAGTTTGAAGCTGCTGAATACCGTTAAACTCCCTTACGGCTTTTTGATTAGCTCTATCTTGAGCTTGTCTGGTTTTTCTTTCAGCCTCTCTTTTAGTTCCATCGCCAATACCAAGAAATGACATACTCAGACCCTCCTATAGAAACGAGGTGTATATTGTCCTTCCCACATCATCGCATTAACTGCAACTGGGAACGGTGAATTGTTAAACATTCTTACTCTAAAGTTTTCAGTACGTTGATGAATAGGAAGAATAAATACATTCTCTGTATCTAGCGGTACATCATTGGCTAGATAGGTGTTAGCTTCAATAGTGGGTTGGATGCTAAACCACTCTTTAATGTAGAATTTAATTTCCGCATTATTAGCAGGAGCAGTGTCAAACACAATAGTTGTGTCGTTAGTGAAACTAAAATCAGTGTTTGCAATACCATTAACACTTACTTTAACGTCAGACCTATCTACATAATCAAGGTCACGTTTGTTAAACGTATAGGTAGTGGTAGAACCATCACCAGTAAACTTAAGTTCATAAGGTAACCTACCTGTTTGCTGTAGTTTAAAGCTCATCATACCGGACAAACCGACAGAGAACTTCATACGTGCAATAGTAAGGTTAGCAGTAAAGTCTGCTTCAACCCTTTGTGGGCGGAAATAAGTACGTGGTAGTTCAACATCAAAGTTATACTTAAACCCAACGACAACATCAGAAGCTACGCTAGTCAGGTCTTTATTAGTAATGCTGAAGTAATCGCCTGTACCATCTGTACCACGTTCAGGGGTTACAGTAAAACCAGATTCAACAAATGAACCTGTTTGTGTAGTACCTTTAATAACAATGATAGGTGTCAATGACGACACATCATTATAAGGTAAATAGCACTTAGTTGTCTTTGTAGCAGAATCATACGTAACGCTAGAAGCAGTTGCATACAAGTCTACACATGGGTTAACACGTTGACCTTGGTTATTAACAATAATAGCTTCTTCTGGTGACTGACTTAAAGCTGCTTTACTGATGGTAAACTGGTTACCTTGTTTGGTAACAGCATACATGTCATCAGTATTAGTAGCTAAGAACTGTACAGTACCTGGCATCAACCAACTAACCCAAGACTCCATCAAGTTCTTCTCTCCATCATTATAATAACGGAATAAGAACACTTCATTTGAGTCTTGACCACTCAACGCAATCAACGAATTTTGTGGACTAGTAATCATATCCTCAACATCAGGACTGATCCACTCTTTAACCACACGACTGATGTCTAGTACCTGAGGGTTCTCTTGTTGACCCCTAGTTACCATGCCAAATACACGTGAATACCCAGGTGTTTTGCTAACAAAATTAATGTTAGTACCGACGTCAACAGGGTCAATGTTTTTATCTACCTCATAGTTAGAGATAGTTCTGATGGTAGTTAGTGATGGTGTTAACACACCAGTATCAGAGAACATGATAAACTGCTGATCTGCAGAGAACAGGATTACACCTTGTGCTGTAGGAATCACAGCATGAAGTGCAGTAGGTCTCGTAGAAGAGCAACTAATATCAATAGGATCACTATCAATAGAAGTTTGAGCAGTCTTAACGTAGAAATTATAAAAATCCCCAGACCTGCTCATAATTACATTATCTTTAGATAAAAATCCAAGACGATTGTTATGGAAGAAACCAGCAGTAATTTTGTTATCTACAAACTTAGGTTGTGGGTTGGTAGTATCATCACCAACCAATCGATCTTCGTAATCAATTTGACGGAAGACAAAGGTATTCAAGGCTGTATTAACAAGCTCATGAGGCATTGTAGAGTTAGTGAAACCAGTAGACACAGAAGGATCAACTGTTTCTTCCCAATAACCTTCACCGCTCACACCATCGTGTGCTACAAATTTAACCCAATAATCGTCTTCAGCAGCGCCAGTGTTGACGATTTTTAAAATACGACCTTGAAGTGATTTATCTGGAAGATCAGAAACATCAGCTACTTCATCCTCAAGAGAGACTAAATATGTGTTAGTAATACCACCTTCCGCCTGTACCTCCATATCAGAAGTACATTCTAGCTCTAAAGAGTTACTTAAACGTGTAATTGTAAGACCAGGAGTACCACTTAGATCACTTTCCAAATCAGTAAGCACTGAGTTAACATCATCAGAAGAGCTGGTATTATAAGTAGCAGAATATGTTGTACCCCCAATCACAACATCAATAGAGTAAGTTTCAGCATCACCATACTGCTTAAGCACAACACTAGCTTTACGGTTTGGTGTGTAAGAAGGTGCAGCTGTTACTGTAACTGTTGTGTTAGTGTTAATAATAATAGAAGTGTCTTGTACTGTGATAATTTTGTAATTATCTTTAGTACCATTTAAGTAACCAGTTCCATCAGGATAACTAACAGTACAAGTAGCACCACTTTGTGCGTTCCAAATACTAATACTTGTACCTTTAATGACACCAATATATTCTTCATCATCATCTCTGTTGATGTAGAACCATTTACCGTCATCATAAGTGGTACCAGTTCCAAGATTTAGAACATGTTTAAATCCAGGTCTTTTAGTTAATCCAAAGGTGGGGTCAGGATAGCCATTATAACACTCACGTACTTGACCTGGTAGTATTCTATCGTCTGATTGTTTTGATACCCCACCTAAATAATTTGTGATTCGTTGAGTTACTGCTGGCATTACCTATAAAGCGCGTGGAACGGTTTGTAAGATTGGTAATTATTAGTCTCTCCGCTATGACCGAAGAAAGTATAATCACCTTGATTGCACTCATACTCAACAAGATTAGACCTAAGATAAGCTTCTTTTTGTTGAAGGATTTGGTATTGGTTAGGATCACCAACAATACGACTAGATACAATAGCTGCAGCTCGTGCAGTGATGTAGTCTTGGACAGCTGTAGGGAGATCAACCCAGTCAAACAACCAGGTAATATCACATGCTACATTATCTTTACCTTCAGCCCAATCATAGGAATGGCTGATCTTGTCGTATAGTTTACCATTGCGCCTTACGACATCATAACTCATATTATTAGGGTTAGATGATAGGTCAATTTGGAGTACGTTGTTAGGAATTTGGATTTCGTTGTTATTATCAGGAATCATTTCATAGTTAAGTTCCCGATTAAATGACCAACCTTCCGCCTGTACTTCCCGAGAGACTTCTAACAAAGTCCCATAGGCAATCGCAACGTCCGGGTTGGTTTGATCTAGGGTAGTGACAGGCGCTTGCCCACATGATTGCAAGATTTGATTAACAGCAGGTAGTTCCTGTGTTGCATTAGTGGTAGGAAAAGCCATTGATTATCATTCTCAATAAGAAATTAAAAAAAAGGAGCCCCCGAAGGAGCCCCCAAAAAAGGATCAGAATGCAGTAGGTGCAGTAGCACCAACGTACAGCTCAACGGCTGCAGCAGGGTTGAGGTAATCACAACCGCAAGCCAGACGACCCAGCATCACATCACCTTGATAGATAACGGACACGTCGCCGCTGGTCACTTGGACCTGGGGACCAATTGCTTCCACCATACCGGCGGCTTCCTTCTGGAAGATCAGACCACAGGACTTGGCACCAACTTCAGCAGCAGTACCATAATCATTGTTGATACCAGTAGAAGCGTCAGAGGCGTTCTCCAGGGCTTCACCAACGAAAGAACCGGTGTTAGCAGGAGCGGTCACACCAGTAGTACCACCATAAGCAGTACCATATTTACCCAGGAACGGAATGTTCATGGACTTGTAGATCTTGATACCAGCGATCTCCACGATACCCTGACCACTTTGCAGTGCGGTACCTTGAACATCACGGTTCACAAGACCGTTAGAACCGACAGCTTGGATCAGTTCATAGTATTGACGGGGGTTCAGGACAGCCACACGACCGTCGGAAGACACACCCTTTTCATCCAGAGCAGCGGCAGCATCATAGAATGCAGACACAAGGTTAGCAGCCACATAAGCGTCAGAATCGTTAGTGGTAGAACCAACACGAATCTGAGTACCACCGGGCTCAACGTAGCCAGTAGCAGACACAGGAGAGGCAGCACGTGCACCACGAGCAATAGCACGGAAGGCAAGACGGTCATACTTCTCAGCCAGAGCATAGCCGATCTTACGGCTGATTTCAGAACGGAGGTCGTAATGAGCCAGAACTTCGTCCAGTTCATACACGAATGCGGAGCTGATCAGAAGGTCATCAATAGTGATGGTCTTCTCAGCCACCGGGGGTGCACCGTTGCTGTCACCCAGGATGCTGTTTCCAGGAGTATGGAACTCAGACTTTGTACGACCCGTGTAGATGAACTGCAGAGATTTGCCGTTCTTCAGGGTACGCTTCATGATCAGATCCCGAGCAATAGTATTGTACTGGAATCCTTTGAACATCTCACCGCTAAAAAGCTTGAGATACAGAGCACGGGTATCACCCGTAAGGTTAGCCTGACCCAGCTGAGTAAGCTGAGTAGGGTTAACAGAAGATTGAAATGCCATTGTAGTAGTAAATAATTAAATATAAAAGACTACCAAACGTTTGATATATAAAAATTTTTGTGGTAAAAATTTAAAGGTCTTTTACCAAACCGGTTCGGCAAAGGGTGTCCTCGTAAGGGCCAATGCCAAATAAGTAAGGAGGGGAATCGAACCCCTCCCAGTGTGCGTTAAGCACGCACTAAGTCACCAGATTACTTCTTGTACTCAACACCGCGATAGCGGAGCGTATCAACACGATAACGCTCAGCACGCTTGCGCTGATTATCAAGGAAACGAATGAGATTAATAGACACGGTTCGTACAAAATAAACCTAGTCCCCGTTCCATGACTAGGCAACATGCGGAAGCAGCGTAGCTGCAACTGAACGTACGAATTAATTAACCAATAGTAGGGGCAGTAAGAGCTACTTCAGTAGTAGATGCAGCCGCAAGATCAAGAGGGAAGTTGTGCGCATTACGTTCATGCATTACTTCAAAACCAAGGTTAGCACGGTTAAGAATGTCAGCCCAAGTATTAATGGTATGACCTTGACGATCAATAATAGATTGATTAAAGTTGAATCCATTCAAGTTAAACGCCATAGTGCTAACGCCAAGAGAAGTGAACCAAATCCCCAGGACGGGCCAAGCGGCAAGGAAGAAATGAAGAGAACGACTATTATTAAACGACGCATATTGGAAGATAAGTCTGCCAAAGTAACCATGCGCAGCAACAATGTTATAAGTCTCCTCCTCCTGACCGAACTTGTAGCCATAGTTTTGGCTTTCATTTTCAGTTGTCTCACGAACGAGAGAGCTGGTGACAAGACTACCATGCATAGCTGAGAACAAAGACCCACCAAATACGCCGGAAACACCAAGCATATGGAAAGGATGCATAAGAATATTATGTTCAGCTTGGAAGACCAGCATGAAGTTGAACGTACCGGAAATGCCAAGAGGCATCCCATCAGAAAAAGAACCCTGTCCAAATGGATAGACAAGAAAGACTGCAGTCGCTGCAGCCACGGGGGCAGAGTAAGCAACAAAGATCCAGGGCCTCATCCCAAGTCGGTACGAAAGTTCCCATTCTCGTCCCAAGTAAGAGAAGATACCAATAAGGAAGTGGAACACGACGAGCTGATAAGGTCCGCCATTGTAGAGCCATTCTTCAAGGGTATTGGCTTCCCAGATCGGGTACAAATGTAGTCCAATTGCGTTACTGCTAGGCACGACGGCACCAGAGATGATGTTGTTACCATAGAGTAGAGATCCGGAGACTGGTTCACGGATGCCATCAATGTCTACAGGAGGTGCAGCAATGAAAGCAAGAATAAAACAGGTGGTGGCTGCGAGCAAACAAGGAATCATAAGCACGCCGAAGTGTCCGACATACAAACGATTGTTAGTACTCGTAACCCAATTTATATATTTGTCCCAGACTGATTCTCTGGGCTGAGTGATTGTAGTTGCGACCATTGTTTAGTAAGAGTTATGAGTTCGTTAAGAGTAGCGTCCGACTTAATATTGTTGGCACGCCAAGAGCAAACAAGTATGTTCCCTTTAACATAGCCCCGAGCAGAATCAATACGATCTAGGGAAGGTGACCCGGGGCGCCTGGACTTACCACCCACTTCATGAGAAATAGGAATGCCAAGGTACGGGCAGAACTCAGGGATGATAATGTCATCAGGAGTGATGTCAAAGTCACGCCCTTTTTCCCTAGCCCGTTTCTTTGCTGACTTCCAGAGAAAATACTCAGGATGTTCTTTACGTTTTTTTAACTCGTACTCGTATAGGTATCTCTTTTGTTTTTCTGGGTCAGCGTAAGGCATCAGAAGCTGTACTTCACACCAACTTTAGTACCATAGCCATTGTTGTCGTCACCAGTGATAAACGACAGCTCACCGTAGGCACCCAGCTTCTCAGACAGGGGGACAGAACCACCAACTTTACCAGACAGTTCCACTTCAGACTCACCACCATCGGGAGATACAATAGAAGGACCACCTTGGATGTACCAGTTAGAACCTTCGTAACCAATGTGGTTGTCAATCACAGTACCATTATAATCAGAACCAGTGAAACCAGAGTTAGCTTCAATGTTCACATAAGGACCAGCAAGAGCAGGGGTTGCAGAGAGAGCAACGACAGGGAGGATAGCAAGAAATTTCATTGTAGTTTGTTTAAAAAAGAATAAGTGTACTGTGTGCGATTACCATGAATACCCCAACCTAGCCAATACCAGGCGTGGTTCATGTAGTAATCAACTGTTTGATGTTTAGTTTGAAATGCATGGAGATCATCTCTGAACTCCATTTCATTAATCATGTAACGTGTTTGCCCCTCCAACGAGGATGGGTCACAACGCCATTGTTTGCAGAACGTACCCAATCCATCATAACGATGTTGGGAGGTCCATTGGATGAGCCCATAACCACCACGAAGGCACTGATCGTAGGGCACGATGGCCCCACCCTCACATACCTTAGGGCGGAAGTTGGACTCTTGTTCTATGTTGCCCATGATCACAGCCAGGGCAGTTTTGTCAGTCACTTCAGCACGAGTCTGCAGTTGCTCTAACACATACTGTTGTGCTGGCGTGCAATCTGGGCAAGTAATCATTTTTTCTTAGCAGTTTTAGCTGCTCGTTTGAAGTTAGCTGCAGTAGGAGCACCAGCACTGCCGGGCTTCCGCATCTTTTCTCCAGAGCCTTGTTTAATACGCAATCGTTTTGCGTGGATGTTAGCGTAGAGACCTTGTTTAGCCATTACTTTTTAGACCCTTTTTTAGGGGGACGACCTTTTTGCGTACCGTAAGTACCTTTACCTTGTGGCATTACCAAACTCCAGGGATAATTTGACCAGTTAGAGCGTAAGCGCCCAGAGCAGCCATGACGCCCAGCATAGCAAGACGACCGTTAAGCTGCTCAGCTTTTTCATTGTGTGTCACAGTGATGTTTTCCATAATGATGGGTGGTTCTTTTGCAAAAATGTTTTGTTGTCCGTGTTCGTTGGTAACTGTTGTCATCAGAATTGAATGTTAGAGCGTTCGAGTTTTTTCATTACGTCACGACGATAAGCAGGGTCGTTATCGTAACGAGGATCAGACATAGCTTGTACAACTTCAGACTGACTGCGGAATGCTCCACCAACACCAGGAGACTTACCTTGAACAAGGTCAGGTTCGACACCATTTGATTCTTGGTATCGATAAGCTAGGGCTTCAATAGCAAACCTAGCAGCAGCAGGATTACCAAGTTCCATTACTGCATCATACATTTCGATGTCTTGTTCAGACAAGTTTTGGCTTGCCCAACCAAGCATTTCATTGTAATTTTTTTCACCACCAACAAGACCTTTAAGACCATTAACATCTTGGTCAGTCATTGTAGATGATTGTTGTGAAGACTCTTGTTGAGAACGATACTCAAGATACATCTCTGCAAGCTTATTTGGATCAGCTTCAGAAATAGCTTTAACAGTTTCAGGGGTGAGTTCTGTTTGAGACTCTTCCCACAAACGATCTAAGATAGAACCAGTGTCTTCAGGTTCTGACTCTTCAGTTTGTTCTTCAGGTTGCTCACCAAGTTTCTTTTGAAGTTCAAGGTAAGCAGCCTCAAGTTCTTCAGCGTTTTTATATTTACCAGCAAGACGCTGATCTTGCTCTTGTTCCATTTGTTCACCGACCTGAAGAGACTCTTGCTCATCAGCATTGAGTTCTCCTGCTGGGGTTTCGTCAGGAATCATGGACATTACTTCAGCCATATTTAACTAGGTGGTTGTTGTTGTTGTTGCATTAGTCCAGGGTTAAGTTCTGGATTTTTAGATGGATCATTGATAGGTGCCTTCATAGCATCAACCTCCATCTGTTGTTGTTGCATTGCCATCTGCTGTTGCATTGCATTGGCTTGCTCCTGTTGTACTTCTTGCATTGAACGTACAAGGTTAAGTACATCAATACCTTGAGAAGCAGCAAAGCGTTTGATCACTTCATCAGTATTAATGAATTGACCAATGGCTTCAGGTCCAAGTGTGTTAGCAAGTACAGTAAGGAACTGTGTCAAGCTATCACGATCTTGTCCGCGACCAAGTGCATTGATACCAGCAACAATCGTAGGTTTAACGATGTTCTTAGGAAGACGTGGAATCTCACCAGACTTCTGTGCAGCATCCAACTTACGATTAAGATACGGAACAAGAAACTCAACAGTCAATAGACTAAACAATCCACCGAGTTGTGACTCAAGTTCCATCTGTGTCATTCGTACTTCTTCAGCAGTAGTGCGTTCACTATCCCTGACATTAAGAATCAAGAATGCTTCACTTAGTCTACGCTCAAGTACACCTGCCATTTCATAAGCAGTGCGGAAGTCAGCTGTTTTACCAACTTGAATGACACCAACGTCATCAGGACGACCTTGGATGATAGCACCGTTACCAGCGTTAGCAAGGGTAGCAGGCTTGGTGGTAGAGCTGGGGCTCACCACAAACACTACCTTAGCAGCTGCTGCGCTGCCTTCAACCAGGGCTTGTGTCAGTGCTTCAAGTGACTTCAGGTCACCGATGAACTGACCAACCCTACCACGTCCATAGTTCTCCCCATCAACAGTGTTGAACCGCAGTGGGATCCATGGGTTAGTTCCTTCAGGTGCTTTACCTTGTGAACCCTTCAGGACATGGTCGTATACTTCTTGATGCCATACAAAACGATTGTTCTCACGTCGAACATGTGTGTACACATCACATTCATCATCATAGTCACCGTAGTTATCGCTGACCATTCTATCCTTGAGATAATTCTCAGGAAGTTTATCTTCAACTAATTTTTTGTTGATGCGTTCTTTAGTGACGATTTCAATCACGTTGCCGTTGCCATCACGATCGACAACAAAGCGATTCAAAGGATAAACTTTAAGTCCTTTACGACCCATGAATACCAAAGCATTTCCACCAACAACAAGGTGAAGCAGTGCTTGATGCACAGCAACACGATCATCAGTAGCAGCAATGGATTCAAGGATGATTCGTTCGACTTTAGCAAAAGATAAATCAAGTTCAGATTTAATCTCTGGTCCCATCTCTTGACCCAACTGACTTTCGTCAAGTTGTAGTTTAAAGAAGCTGGTTTGAACGGGAAGGAGAGCTAGCATCAACTTAGATGCCAGAGTCACAACACCTTTCGCACCAACGCTTTGGTGAGGAGTCAAAAGATTTTTCATGCCGGAGACATGCTCTTCATGTCCACGAATCAAGTAAGGAAGTGTAAGTTTAGATGCCTGTTCAGCTTCGTTTAAGAACTGGGCACGGTCACTGGACAAAACGTCATATCTAGTTTTAGCAGACATTGTTATTATGCGAAGGATCCAGCTGTATTATTCATTGCATTTTTACCAGCAGAAACATTAAGATTACGAATGCGCAGACCTTGACGACCAAAGGTACCCGTTGCACCAGCACTAACCATGCCAGCACGTTGAGCACGTGACCTACTGAATCTTACATCAGCAGGATCAGACTGACCGTAGGCTTGAGCAATTTGCATCTGTCTACGTTGACGTTCTGCAGCAGCAGTAGCTTCTTGTTGAGCAGCTTGAAACTGACTAACCATCAACTGCATTGAACGCTCTTGAGCCGCTGCTTGCTCAGCCATCCGAGCTTGCATGTCAGCTATCTGCTGATCAAATCGCTTTTGTGCTTCAGCGTATGGATCAGTTTGTGGCTGTGGCTGTGGCTGTGGTTGTGGTTGTGGTTGTGGCTGTGGTTGTGGCTGTGGTTGTGGCTGTGGTTGTGGTTGCTCTCGGGGCTGTGGTTGCGGTTGTGGTTGTGGTTGTTGGATTACAACAGTAGGTTTTTGTGGTTGCTGTGGTGGTGGTGCAGGAGGTCGATAAGTGTTGGTATTTCTGATACCATAATTAAAAGTTTGACTTGCTTCCTTTTGTATCTGTTGTTGACGTTGTTGTTTTACAAAATCTTTGCCAGACATTCCAGATTTTTCTGCCGCTTGAGCAGCAGCCAAGTACTCAGCAAAACTCATTCCCATCTAATTGTCCTCCATATATTTGATGACCCACTCAACGACACTACGCTGACCAGATCGGTACATAATTTTTTCCATTGTATCTTCAGGTGTAGGGGTAGTGGGTGGAAAGGATTCTTCTAGTTTAACCAGCATGGCATTAGCTGTCATGCCTCGTACATCTAGAAGATTAAGGTCAGGCATATTGGGGGAGGTTGACATTAGAATGCTCGAAGAATGCTGGCATTCGTGCTGACCGTGTAGCGGAAAGCTCAGGGGCTTTTCCTTCATACATTAGCCGATCGCTAGAATCCAGCCAAAATTTTTTGTCCAAATATCTATCCTGGGTATTAATACCTAGTGGTTGCATTACCCAGTTAATTGTTGCTTTGCGGAGTTTATCCAGTGATGGAGAGATCTCCAAGTTAAGCTCACGACAAATCAACGAATTTGTTGCGACATGAACTTGCTCGTCCCTTGAGATGTCGGCACTAACTGTTCGCATTCCTGCGTCACCACAAAAGCGAAAGAAGGGTAGTAGAACAAAGAAAATCGCACGCTCGGCAACCATTGCTTTGGTAATCGTGTGATCTGGATGCGCAATCCACGCTTTCTGTAGCGCCAACGCTTCCTTTTCAGCTTGTTCACTAGTTCCGTAAGCATTGGCGATGTAACCCAATGCGAGGTCGTGGTTTTCTTCGTCTCGTACGTTTGACAGCAAAAGATCTCTTGCCGCTTCTGGAACATCTTTTTCAAGTGCATCACGGATAAAATCTCCCACAGGCAGTTCCATATGTCTTAATGCAAGAGCACGGAGGATCGTCTCCTCCGAGCCTTCTTTGCAAATACCTGCATCGGTCTGGACTGGTGTCCACTTGCGCTTCCGCGCCATTAGTTTCTGATAAGGGTTCATTCCTGACAATCACATGTAAGTTCTTCATTTAGTAAACTGTTCAGGTAATCATCAACATCAGCATCCTTCAAGGCAGCATACGCATCAGATTTATCCTGAACATCGCCCATTACTTGGAGCGAATAGTAAAGGGAAGTCTGGGGCGATTCAAGCCACTCTTCGATAAATGCTTCATCATACGTAATCATATCAGACCACGAATTAAAGCTGTAACCGTGAAGAAGTCCAGTTCTATTAAGTAGAGTCATGATGCCATCAGCAACACGTTTGTAAGCTTCCCAGCCTACTTTACTGGCGATCTCTACGTCACCATAGTTGTATGTTTGTACTCCGAAAGTACCTGAGTCGCGATCAACTGTCTGCGAGATAGGTGGAGCGATTTCTGGTGTGCAAGTATAACCATCCAGATCTTTGCTTCGATAACTGCAGGAGGCAGTGGGTGCGATAGCAAAGGCGCGAACCATATTATGGTGGCGAGCGATGGAAGCGGCAGATTCAATACCAGAGGCAATCTGAGTGACAATTTCATAGGCTGCTGAGTGTACCACATTTCCTGAATTGTATTGCTCCAAAGCTCGTCCAAACTGCTCATACGTTACTCCGTACCGCCGAAGGAGGTTTGCGAGACCAAGCATTCCGAGTCCCACCTGTCGATCAGTTTCAGACGGGAGGTATTCTCCAGAATCTCCGACACCTGTTCGACCATGTAGCTCGCACAGCTCGGACATACCTTCAGTAAATGCTCGTGGGATGTCGTCGAACTCACAGGCTCCAAGATTGACATGCTGTAGGAGGCACGTTCCTCGTGAGGGCAGATATACTTCGAGACAGACGTTACCTCGGATTCGGTTTCCATTGTTGTCATACTTTACTTTGTTAAGCCAGATGTCACCGGATTTGATTCCGTAAAGGAGTTGATCTTTGAATTTACATTCTCGCCACCATTCTTCAGTAATGTTGACGCATCGTTTAACCCACGGAAGTTCGTTCCGAGGAGTATTGATAAAATTGAGGCAATCAGGATGGTTGAGGTCGAGATGACAAACAATAGCGCCATTCTTGTAGACCCCACCCCGTCGTAGGATTTCATTTAGTGTACTGTAGATTTTTGCAAAGCTAACTGGACCACTTGCAGTAACGCCAGAAGGACGTTCATGACCTTGTGGATCTAGTTTAGAAAGGTGTACAGCACAGCCAGCGCCAAATCGCAAGGCATGACTTGCAAAGCGCCAGCTAGCTTCAATACCATTTGGACCTTCCATCTCATTCTCAACTACAAACACTGTGCAGCTGACTGGAAGGCGTGAGGTTGGGTCGTCAATCCAAGATTGGACACGACCAGTTCGAGAGATATAATTAGGCATTTTAAATAAGGTCGCCAAGGTGGGGAGGTTTGTAGTTTGGACCCTTCAATACTTTACCGTCAGCACGAAGGATTGGTTGCCCGTTTTCGTCCAGTTTGGACATGTTGGATTTATGAACTCGATCTAGGGCTTCATCAAGATTCCACCCTTCGTTTGCTGCATATTGATAGCAAACATACACCAAGTCTGCAAGCTCTTTAAGGACATGATCCAATGGCTCACGGTGGTATGCTTCATGAAATTCAGACCACTCTTCATCGATCAAAGACTTCTGTTTCTTCCGATACATCGCCCCATTCGGGACGCTGAAGGCGGAGCGGAACTCTTCCGCTTGTTGTAGTAAGGTGGGATAATTCATTTTCAAGATAGTGGATTGCTTTTTTCAAGTCTTGCACCGCACTATCTTTATGACCAGCACGGCAAATGTATTTGATTGCGTTACCCAGATGGTAGTTTAATCCTTGGTCTCGGATAAAATCCCAAACTTCGATTTTCCCTCTGGTGTAATACGTGGGTGAGTCGGCCAATTTTTTACAAGATTGGATATGTTGTTAGTAAGACAGAAGTTCTGTCGTTGTAGCGCAAGGAAGACAGTAATAATATCTTCCTTATTTGTTTCAGGTTTTTCTAGTGCGTCTTTAATCTGACGCATCTTTAGATCCTGTTCCATTGTCAACTCTATAATCACTGGCGGGGGACCAGAGAATGGGTTGCTTGTTGGTGACGTCATAATCTGCTGCTGTAAGTATTCTAGCAAGTCTTGCGTTTTCGAGCGCGACTTCTTCTGAAAGATCTTTGTCAGCAAACGCTTCCACCACGGTTTTCCAGCTGTACCCTTTTTCTTCAAAGAGCCCAATGGCACGTTTAATACCAATACCGGGTACCCCTGAGTAGCCATCTGTTTGATCTCCTGCTAGTGTTTGGACAAGATGCCAGCGTTCTCCTTCGGTTTGTTCCACATTCATCAATTCTTTCATGTCGAACAACTTGCCAGGAATCTGCCGCATGTCCTTATCAGGTGAGCAGATAACGTTACCAGGATTAGCTGTTGCATAAATACCTAAGGCGTCGTCAGCCTCAAGTGAGGGCATCACAATAACTTCATACTCAGTCTTGAGTTCGTTTATTACACGCTTGTAACCACATGGTTTCTTGCGTTGGCGATGTCCTTTATAGTCAGGTTGGATTTTTTTACGAAAGTTTGTACTATCACTAAAGAACAAGATAATTTGTGGTACATCCCACATGAAATTACTAGCGATCTTTTTAAGTTCGCGCTTCACACATGCGTATGCATCACTAAATTTGCTGGTGACTAGGATTACATCATCACCCCAATCAACTTCTGTTTCAGCACCGGCACAGCATTTGTAGACGACATAATCCGCATCTACAAGTAGCTTCACCTTCCTTGTCCTCTGTATGCTTTTTTATTTGCCTTCGGCTTACTGTGCCGTCCGGTTCCTTGTTTTGTTTTCTTTGATTTGAACGGTTCTTTATGAACCTGTCCCATCATTGATTTGCTTCTCATTAGTGAGTTTCACTCCAGTTGTTTCCGGTGGTTGCTTCAGCGTCGATTTCGACTCTGAGTTTGTAGTATTCTCCAGCTTCTTTAGCTGAATATACCAAGGATGAACATAGGTCTTGTGCGTGCTCGGGTGAACACTCAAACTGTAACTCGTCATGTACAAAGGCTAGCTGACTGCAGCATAGGTTTAGTAATTTTAAATTGTTTTGATTGATTACCATCCACCGCTTAGCCAGTATAGCAGAGTTACCTTGAAGGCAGTAGTTCAACGCTTTATGCGGTGAATCCACGATAATTTTTCTACCATCGAGAGCTTTGATAAATCCACGTTCTGAAGCTTTCTTAATTGCCTCCAAGAGTTTATCGAGTCCATCAATTGCCTCAATATAGGCTTGCCTGATCTCCTTTCCCTTTTTCTTGGCGTCTTTGGATGAAAGAAGTTTGTCATAACTGTGTCCGATTTTTTCGTCACCAGCACCATACAAAAATGCATAGGTAACTGTTTTAACTAACTTTCTACTGATACCAATCTTATCAGCATTTACTTGGTGGATGTCTCCGTTGAGGAGGATGTCGGCATAGCGTCCGTTGTCATAACGAGCGAGAAAATGGCTAAGCATCCGAAGCTCAATCCCAGCAAGATCAGCCCCGACCATAACTTGATTCGGACTTGGTAAGAAAAGCTCTCTAAATCTACTATCGCTTGGCACTTGGGCGAGGTTTGGGTTGCGGTGCGCACACCTGAAGGTGGAGGTCGCGACGGAACAGTGGTGATGTATCCTCTGTTCACTCGTAACAAGCTTGAGCCAAGCGTTCGTGCCTTGAGAGAGGAGACCAAGCATTTTGGTTACCGTCAAACATCTCAACAACATCGTAGAAATCTCTGACCCAATCTCTTTCAGAACTGGTTCGTCGATAATAGGCTTCCCAGTTGCTGTCCGCTGGGTCGGTTTCCAGCCATAAAAGGTCTCTAGAATCCATGCTATATGATCTCGTGATGTAGGGTTAAATTCTTTTAGTCGTGTGAATGTTGCGCCAAGAACATAGCCTTGTGTTTTGTTATTTCTTTTAGGAGTTTTTTCCTCGCCTTTGACGAAAGGGTGCCTTTTTCGTAATACTTCATGAGTCTCTTCCAATTCTTTTTGGAGAGTCTGTGTAAGCTGCCATGCAGCTCTCTCATTAAAATACCATCCATGTTGCTCCTGTTGTTGTAGGATAAAGGCTGCTTCTTGTTCTAGCGCAACCCAGCTAGGTATGGGCGGAAGTGCTCGCATAGTTTGGTGGTAACTTTAACATCTTGCACACAGTAATCTTGCATTTCAGATGACCATTCACTCCAGTCAGATGTCTTACCATACTCACCTTTGTGTTCGTTTAATCTGTATCCATAAGCCTCCAGGCTGTGTGATCCGTATAGCTTAAGGGGCATACACTCCCAAGTCTTTTGCTTGTCAATGTCGATTAGGTTCGGGTGATATAGACGGCTAAGCAGAAGAGTATCCAAGCAATCACCAGCACGTCTAAACCAGCCATAGAGCTTCCGAAGAACAGGCAGATCGTACCCAATAATGTTATGACCGCAAACAAGATCAGCATCTTCGAGAAGTTGAACGCCTCTGACAATCGGGTCAGCGTTACCTTCATCGTTAAAGACCATTGTCTTATCCGTTTCTGTGTCATGAATGACCAAGCAATGGACAGTAGTAACATTGTAAAGTAAGCCGTTTGTTTCTATGTCAAAGATTAGCATCAGCGTCCGTTCCAAGTATAAGTCTTATCGACAAACTTGGCACGCTCAATCATTTCAGGTGTAGGTGGGTTGGGTCGCTTGAGTTCAGAAGTCTGTTGTTGCATCGAACTCTTGTTTTGGTGTAGTTTCATTGAATTTACAAGTGGATAGGTCATAACTTAGTTGGCAAGCAACCCCTGTTTCGCCAGAGTAGCGGTTCTTGAGAACTCTAACAGTTGTATCAGAGTGTTTAGTTCCACCCTGCTGATCTCGTTCGAGTCCAATAACTGCATCGCTAAGTTGAGCGATCGCCGCACTTCCTCTAAGCTGGCCGAGGGTAACACGGGCTCCTTCTTCATGGTTTTGATCCGATGATGTACGTTTGAGGTGCGACACAAGAAACAATGCGATGCCTGTACGCTCAACAAGTGAACGAAGGCGTGTCATTGTAGTGTCAATCATGCGCCGCTCGTCACCATCTAATCCACTGAGGAGAATGGAGAGGTGGTCAAGGAAGATGACTTTCGTGTCAAGCCCGGCTGCAAGGTATTCGATTCGGTTGTAAATAATGTCAGGGTCAAAGCTGCCAAAGCCGTCAAACAAATACAAGTCCCACTTCGCGAGACTATCTTCGTAAGCTTCGATGAGGGTTTGTCTGTCATGCTCTCCAAGGTGTAGTGATTTACCCACATGGGCGGACATAAGTCCTAGGGCTGTACGACGGTTGGATTCTTCCAACGCCAAATAACCGACCCGCTCCCCCTTGTCAAGAAGGTGAGTTGCAAGTTCACGACAGAATGAGGATTTACCGATACCAGATCCTGCAGTGATTGTGACAAGCTCTCCATACCTGATCCCGTGAAGCTTTGATTGTAATCCTTGAAATGGGTAGTCATGATCTGCTGCTGGTGATGGTGTAGTGACTAGTTCAAGAAGGGTTTTTCCGTCAACGATGCCATCTGGACGGTAAGGTCGTGCGTCCCAAATAGCTTTACAAACCGCGTGAGAGTCATTGGCAGACAAGGCTTCTGACGCATCTTTGTAATCGTTTTGTAGGTTAGCAATCGTGCACTTGCCTGGTGGTAAGACGCTTGCCGCTTCCTGCGTCGCCTGACGGCCTGCTTCGTCATTGTCGAAGAACAAGACAACTTCATCATAGCCTTGTAGCCATTCGAGATTCCTCTGCACCGCTTTCTTTGCACCAGAGGCACCGCTAGGTAAAGATACCATCGGCCACCCCGGCATAGCTTCTTGACATGAAGCCGCATCGAGTTCTCCTTCGGTGATGACAACTCGTTTTCCGGAGATTGGAAATAGATGTTGCCCAAAGAAGGTTCCAGGTGATTGTCCTTCATACGAAAACTGTTTGTCTTTTGTTTTTATTTTAGCACCAACAGGAATGCCAGAACTGTCATGATAGTAGAAACGTAAGCGATCACCATCACGGTAGATTTTATACTGTTGACATACCTTTTCAGATATGTTACGTTTTTGCAGCCGTTCGGCTGATCCTAGTATTTGCACACGTTTGGTTTGATGAATGTGTAAAGAAGGTTCGCCATCACCGTGTGTGTAGTGATGGCAAACAAAACAATATTCATGACCATCTGAATACACACTATTGGCATCAGATGATCCGCAATTAAGACACTCCGAGTGCCTCAGAAATTCGCTCACTGAGTTCTGCATAATGTGTTGCTTGGTTCATATGATACTCAATCCAATCATCCAGAGCTAGTAGAAAACCTTTGATGATTGCATCACCGTACTCAGGTTGATCAGCTTGTGCATCAGATATTAAATCCATGAAGCGTTCTTTGTAAAACTCAGGAGTACCGTATGTCATAAGAGCCATTTGAGTGGGATGTTTTGAAATGATGTCCACGGTATGTCATAACGTTCACACCACTTAGCATATGTAGTTTTAGATCGTTTGCTGATTGTATTGAAAGGGGCTTGGAATACCATACGAAGATCTAGTTCAGGATTGAGCGTTTTAACTGCCTTAATCTTTCTCCGATCATCAGAATCCCAGTAACCTTTGCATTCAAGCACAACACCATTGGGTAGAATAAAATCAGGAGTGTAAACGTGCTCAATAACGTAAGGCACTTTGGTGGTTTCGTATTCATACTTGACTCCAAGCTCAACAAGTAAATCAGCAACCTTCTCCTCAAGCTTGGAGCGGAATGCCATTATGCGTCTTCCAAAGCTTGTTCGATAAGTTCATCCACAATCTCATTAACTGCACGTTGCATCTCATAACGGAAGTCATCACGAGATTTCTTGTACTTAGTTACGGAGATAGGTGGAAGCTTAGCAGTCATGTCACATTGGTAGAGACCAAGCTCTTCGTTTTTAAAAATGTTCAGTTCAATCATCAGAAGTCGTCCTCTTCGGTGGTAGTGGTTGTAACGTTAGGGGTAGAAGCTTTAAAGCCTTCAGTCTTGCCAAACAAGGCGGCTACATCAACATCATTCATGTCACCAGTGTCTACTCCAGCTCCTGCCTTGACAGACACCAGTTGTACACCAACCAGTTTAAGACTTGTTCCGTAAGTGACACCATCCTTGAGGATGTATGGTTTCTGATAGAACGCCAGCTTAACTGTGCTACCACCATACATGGGCGTATTTTCGTCCGTGATGTGTGTACCTTCAGTGTCAACGACTGGTGGTTTAGTTTCTTCATTCCAAGAGAACTTAACTTTGTATTGACCTTCAGCAACTTCTTCCCAAGGCTCAGGCTTAAGGACAGAACGCTTAGGGTTCTTCAGTTTGCTTTGTGCCCACTCAAGTGATTGCTCACGATCAGTTTCAAGGGCATCAATCATATCCTCACCGACAATAGCAGAGAGGGAGTAGCCAAACTTACTTGGCTTCAGTACAGCTTGGTAACCATCAAGGACAACAGGCTGTTCAGTTTTGTGAATAGTACGGGGCATTAGCAAAAAAAGTAAGTGGAATCAATCACGGATTCTGGCATCAGATCTCCGATGATCGGTGGTTCAGTCTCCGCTCCTATTTGGTGAGCGAAGTCTCGCAAGTAATCGTGCTCTGCAAAGAGGTGCATATATGTCTCTCGTACGATTGTACTAAGTGAAGACATGTCAGTAGCACGACACAATACAGAGTCATGAATGAGAGCGATCGGTGCGTCAAAAGCCAACGCACTGAAGTGTAGCAAAGATGCATCAAGGGAATGGATTAGATTAGGTGCTGTTGCGTTCTTGTGGTGTTGCTTGTCAACCTTGTCAGAGTCATCGACTGCGACGGTCAACTTACAACGACCCAATAACTGTAGCTCAACTTGGACTGTCTGTTTCTTCATGAGCTTTTGCGTAACGACAAAACCAGATGGAGTAATCCATGTCAACTCTGCCTTACCTCTGTCGATTGCGTTGGCAACCTCAGACTCAATCCAGCTCATGACAGCCATGGGACCAGGTACAACCTCATCCATAGCATTTCTAACAGCGACCACAGTCTTTGTCAAGTCATCTTTATCAATCTCAATACCTTTCTCAGCTAAAGCTTCTTTGATGTAGCCTCGGTTGGAGAATGGTTTGGCATTGTAAGGAACTGTCATGACGACACGCTTAACAGTCTTTCTATCCATGTGTGGTCGGATAGATTTAGGGCAGTAAGGTGTAGCAGTCTCTGCAACTACCTTGTAAGCATCTTGTGGGCGGTCAGAAGGTAAGACATTGACTAACTTAGCTGTGTTCTTATCACGTGCTAACCCAGCTAGTATCTGTAGACCACTACATGTAGCGTCTGTAGCTACTGGGAGGCTTGTAAAATGACGATCACAAACAAGTACACAATGATAATACTCGTCACATGCTGCCAGAAACTGCCATGGTTCATCTGCTGCTTCCCAATCGTGAATGTGTTTG
>Ga0208917_1000295_pt1:0-5000 | contig 26176 bp, 20 predicted proteins | sample DEB08_DNA_10_FD_185500 | JGI IMG/M metagenome (GOLD analysis project Ga0208917, IMG submission 185500) | Aqueous microbial communities from the Delaware River and Bay under freshwater to marine salinity gradient to study organic matter... | ecosystem: Environmental > Aquatic > Marine >...
TGATTTCCACGACGATATTGTAAAAATGCAGCCACAAAAAGACCAAATGCACTTACAGTAATCATTCCTAATACGATTCCAGATAATAAAGGTTCAACCATTTATTTTTAATTGTTAATATACAAGTGTGTGAATAAATAATATATAAATATATTATACATAGGAAGGCAAAGATTTTTTAAATTTTTAAGCCTAAAATTAAAAATTTATCTGAATCCAACAGCTGCTTGCCAAACAAAGGCTAATAATAAGAAGAATACAGGAATAACTGGAAATACATCAACAATTGGACTAAAAACAACATAAGCTTCTGGTAAACGCGCTAATAATAAACTTTCCATAAGTAAAACCTCTAGGGATAAAATTAGTAATGTTAAATATATTAATATTAAATTTAATAATATCTATTTTACTATAAAAACTACTAAAAATTTGTTATATTTTCTGATATTTTTTAATTTTGGATTGCTTTTATATATAATTAATAATATAGATTATTAATTTTAATATAAAAATTAACATTTAAATTATGGCAGCAGCATTTTTACCTTCTATTCTTGTGCCACTTGTTGGTCTAATTTTTCCAGCGTTTAGTATGGCTTTATTTTTCTTATATGTACAAAAAGATGATATTGCATAAATTTTAATAATTTATGCAATATTATCTTTTTAAATGTAAATCCTTAAACATATAATATTTTTGTTTATCTTTACACTTTAAAAATTTTTTATTTTTCTTTGTAAAAAGGGATTATTTGTAAATCTTATAAATCTATATAAAAAAAGGCTTTGAACTTACTAAAATAGCAAAATATCATTGCTAAAATAAAAAAAGCACAAAATAGTTATTTGAACTTTTTATTTGTATTCTCGAGCGTTTTAGAAATGTTTCAGAACACATTGAGTTGTGTTTCCACTTAAATCTATTTCTATTATTTATTTTATACCTTACTCTGATTTAAGGGACTCAAGTCTATTAAAATTCAGAAATGACAATTCTTGTTCTGTCATTTCTGAGTTTTAATCTTTAATTAATTTAATAGAAGAATTAACAATAAAAATTGTTTAAAAACAAAAAATGTTTCCAACATAAATAATTTTTTGTTTTAAGTTTTCACTAAGAGTAAAGCGAATTTTTTCTTCTTTATTTAAACTAAAAATTTAAAAAGTTATCCTTTTGGATTAGTACTACATATTAACTGTTAGAAATTAAGTTCAGCAGCTTGAACTTTTTCATATTGTTTCTTCTTAAGAATTAAAAGAACTTGAGTTAATAATAAACAGAAGCAGAAAGCTAAATACCCTAAAATTCGTGATGAGCTTTGTAATACAATTTCTGATTCTTCTTGACCAAAACCACCAACATTTGGATCAATATTTAATGGTTGTTCTTCTTTTACTATATCACCTTGTTTTACAAGTAATTGTAAACCAGCTGAAAGAGTTTGAGAAGTCGTTACTCCATCAGAGTTAACAATTGTAATTTTAGACTCACCTTTTTCAGTAGTAGTAATTTCAGTAATTTGACCAGCTTGAGTCGCACCAAAAGTATTTATATTACTTTTTTCACCTGTTGGGTAAACTTGACCACGACCACGGTTACCACCTGCATAGAATGGATATGTTAAATATTTAACATCTGCATCTTTATCTGGATCAGGTGCAACAACAGGGAATATAAGTTCTTGATGTGTTTTACCAGCAATTGGCCCTACGATTAAAATATTATCGAACTCTGTACTATATGGTGAAATAAATACACCTTTATTTTTTGCTTTAACCTCTGGAGAAATTTGCTTTTTAGAAGCTAATTTAAATCCTTTAGGTAAAATAAGGATTCCACCAACATTTAAATCTGCTGGTTTACCATCAGCACTAAGTTGTTGACGATTTACATCGTATGGTACTTTTATTTCAACTTCAAATACAGAATTAGGAAGTACACCTTGTGGTGCTTCAATTTCAATAGCTTTTTGGTTTAAATGACAATTAGCACATGCTAATTTACCATTTGCTGCACGTGGATTTGAATATCCTTGTTGAGCAAATACAGGATATGCAAATGAATTTTCTACAGAAAAACCAAATAAACTTATAGCAATTGTGAAAGTAAATAAAAGACTTTTAAAAAACTTGTTAGTTGCCATGAATTAAATACTTTTTAAGTATATATGTAAATTAATTTTTTATTAAAAACAGGATACCTACGCCTGAAAAATAAAGTAATAATATTGCAAAAGAAAGCAATAATTGCGTAAGAGGATCAGTAGAAGGCGTTAAAACTGCTCCGATAATTGTTGAAATAAGAATTACATATCGCCATGCACCCAACATTTGTTGAGCTGAGACAAAATTTAGTAATCCTAATAAGATTTGTATGATGGGAATTTGAAAAGCTAAACCTGTACTATAAAAAAGAACAAGTATAAATTCAAAATATTGATCAAATGACCAAAGAGGTTCAATAACTTCGTCACTATAATTTAAAAAAAAGTTTAAAGCTGCCGGAATTAAAGCATAGTAAGAGAAAAGTAAACCTAACCCAAATAAACATACGGAACTCAACAATAAAGGCAAAATAACTTTTGTTTCCTTTTTAGTTAAACCCGGCAATAAAAATAATATAATTTGTCCAATTGCAAACGGACTTCCAAAAAGTAAACCTGTATAAAAAGAAATTTTTACAGTTGAAACAAAATATTCACCTGGTGATAATTGAAAGAACTTTACATTGTCAACAGGGAGTTCTAATACTTTAACTAAAAGTTTAACTTCAATGAAAGCTATACAAGTTAAAAATAAAATTATCCAAAATATATGAAATAGTCTCTGTCTAAGTTCTTCAATATGTTCTGAAAACGGTAATTCTAAGATTACCGTTTCATTATTTGTAAAGTTAAAATCAGAGTTTGTTACCATAAACTTATTTTATAGATCTTTTGTTTTATATCGTATCTGTTAAGTAAAAATATGGTGTCTTATTTTTAACTCAAAATATCTATATAGAATATAATATTGGTAAAAAATTCTAAGAATTTTTTTACCAATATTATATTTATGATAAATAATTTATACCTTCAAGACGTGCTGTAGCTTTTTTTAATTCAACTGAAGCATCAAGTCTTGCTTTACTTGTTTCAGCCTTTTCAATTGCTGATGTAGCTTTTTCTAACTCTTTAGTAGCTTCATTTAGTTCTACAGAAACAAGTTCTTCCACGTCATTTACAAGAACTGTAACACGATTACGATCAATTTCTGCTAAACCACCACATAAAATAATGGGTGTCCATTTATCAGCTAATTTAATTCTAAGTAACCCTGTATCTAGAGCGGTGATTAAAGTTGCATGTCCATCTAATACACCAACTTGACCAGTCAAGCCAGGCAAAATAACTTCATCTGCTGTTGTAGAACAAATAACTCTATCTGGAGTTAGAACGCGAATGTTCATAACCATATATTAATTACTCCCTATTTTAGAGTTTCTGCTTTTGCAATTGCTTCGTCAATATTTCCTACAAGGTAGAATGACTGTTCTGGTAAATCATCTAATTCACCATTTAAAATCATCGTAAACCCTTTAATTGTATCTTCTAAGCTTACATATTTACCTGGAGAACCTGTAAAGATTTCAGCCACAAAGAAAGGTTGTGATAGGAAACGTTCAACTTTACGTGCACGAGCAACAGTTAAACGATCTTCTTCAGATAATTCATCAATACCTAAAATAGCAATAATATCTTGTAATTCTTTATAACGTTGCAATGTTTCTTTTACATTTTCTGCAACTTCATAATGTTCATCACTAACAATACCAGGTTGTAACATTGTTGATGTAGAATCTAATGGATCTACAGCAGGATAAATACCTTTTGCTGCTAAATTACGTGATAATACTGTTGTTGCATCTAAGTGAGCAAATGTTGTTGCTGGAGCAGGATCAGTTAAATCATCAGCAGGTACATAAACAGCTTGAATTGAAGTAATTGAACCTTGAGTTGTTGAAGTAATACGTTCTTGTAACGCACCCATTTCTGTAGCTAAAGTAGGTTGATAACCTACAGCTGATGGCATACGACCTAATAAAGCAGATACTTCTGAACCAGCTTGTGTGAAACGGAAAATATTATCGATAAATAATAAAACATCTTGTTTATTAACATCTCGGAAATATTCAGCCATTGTTAAAGCAGTTAAACCTACACGCATACGTGCTCCTGGAGGCTCATTCATTTGACCATATACTAAAGCTACTTTAGATTCAGCGAAATTACTAGAATTAATTACACCTGATTCTTTCATTTCTTCGTATAAATCATTACCTTCACGTGTTCGTTCACCTACACCACCGAAAACTGATACACCACCGTGTGCTTTAGCAATATTATTAGTAAACTAGGTGGGCCATTTATGACCAAACACCCGTCTTCCGATCCGGACGTGAAAGTTTCCCTTCATCCGGCTCTCGGCTTAAATTCCTTTTAAAGAAGCAAGTTATTTGATGATTTGACTGACATCGAAATCATCGTTAATGGATACATTCTGATCAATTCGACTCTTTTGAATGTGACAGTGTTTATGAAGTGCTTGTAAATTTGAAAATTTATCAGGTCCCCCTTTTGATAGAGGGATAATATGATCCGCTTCAATAACGTCCATCGGAGTAAATGGTACACCACATATTCCGCAACAACCATTTTGTATTTTGATTAGTTTATTAATCTTATTACTAAAACCTGAGTACTTAGAAGTTCTTTTAGCCCAGTATAAATGATTGCCATCGTAAGGAGAAGCATTACCTTTAATCTTAATGTGTTGAGTCGAGCTTACCCAACTCATTTTTGGAAGAAAGTTTTGTTTAATGTTCCCTTCTTTATCCAGAGTTCTACCAGTTAGGATCCAATTGTTTTGGTATTGATTACCTCTAAAAGTGTAAGTATTTCCATTTGGGAAGTACTTTTCCTTTAATTTCTGACGAGATCGAAGGCCTTTTGATTTTC
>Ga0208917_1000295_pt1:10000-25000 | contig 26176 bp, 20 predicted proteins | sample DEB08_DNA_10_FD_185500 | JGI IMG/M metagenome (GOLD analysis project Ga0208917, IMG submission 185500) | Aqueous microbial communities from the Delaware River and Bay under freshwater to marine salinity gradient to study organic matter... | ecosystem: Environmental > Aquatic > Marine...
GATAAATTCAGCATAGTATATAATGTACTAAATTAAAAAATAGTATTAATATATTGTTAACAGATAAAACTTGAGTATTTAAATTAGAATCAGATTCTAATATTAAAAAATCACTGAAAGATCAAAAATATTTAAAAATGTCCTTATTCTTACTGGGCAACTTAATTTAAATCTTTTGGACTTATACCCTTATTAAAAGAAAACTGTTAATTTTAAAGATTTTGTAGATAGACTATAGAATAATTAAGAGTAAAAATAAATCAAATTTAGATATAATATACACTGAAATTCTAAAAGAACCAGTAAAAATTAGACTAAGAGATTAACCTTTCCCTAATAACCTTACCATTCGACATGAGTTAAGAATTATTTTAACAACCATAGACTATAAAAATTATTAACTCTTATCAGTACAAAACTAAGTACCACCAATATAAAGTTTATACTTTAATTTGTTTATTGAAGTAACTTACTATTTTCTTGTTAACAAATAACTTTATTTTAAGAAATTTAACACTTTAAAAATAAATATTAATTCTCTTTTCAAGTGGAACAATAAAAAACTAACAAAATTAAAACCTTAATTTATCTTAGATAATTATTATCCCTATTAAAGACTAGTAATTATTAAATTTAAAATAAATTATTAATACAACTTTTAAACTACTATATGATGAATTACACAACTGCTCTACCTGATTTTATTGAAATGCAACGAGTAAGTTTCTGTTGGTTTATTGCCCAAGGACTATCTGAAGAGTTAAATACTTTTTCAAGAATTTATGATTTTAGTCAAAATACAGAATATGTTTTATTTGGGCAAGAATATACTTTAGTAAAACCTATTTATAATATAGTTCGAGCTAAAAAATATACAGCAAATTACTCTGCTCAATTGGTTATCCCTTTAGAAGTTAGAAATAAAAAGACAAATATCATAAAATACCATAGTAAGTTTCCTATTATTAACTTACCATTGATGACAAGTTCTGCAACCTTTGTTATTAATGGGTGTGAGCGTGTTATTGTCAGTCAAATTATTCGAAGTCCCGGTGTATATTTTGAAAAAAATAAACATCAAAAAAAAAATAAAAAGATTAAAAGAATCATATCAAGTGAAATTGGAAAATTAAAAAGTTTTACGCCACCAAGTGAAATTTTACCTACAGAAAGCCGATTATATCTTTTAAAGCCAACAATTAAAAAAAAATTAATTAGTGATAAAAAAAAGAAAATAAGGTTTATTAAAAAAGAGGAAGATTGGAATTGGCAAGGAGAAACAATTAATATTTATTCGTTTAAACAACTAAAAGATTATGAAATTAACTTCAATGCTTCATTTATTGAATATGTTAAAGTTTATAAAAGTTTAGTTAAGATACAAAATTTATCTACAAAAATAAAACGGGTTAGAATTTTTTTAAAATGGTTAGCGTGTAATGAAAATTTTATATTATCAAATAATAAACATAGAATTTTATTGATAGTTAATTGTTTCAATTTGTTAATGAAAACAATTATAAAATATAAAATTTTGAAAAAAGAGAATGATAATACGGTAAATAAGTTAAACGAAATTAAACAAATTAAAAAAGTATATAATAAAGTATTTCAAAAATCAGAAAGACTATTAAATTTAAATCTTAATTTAGAACTACTTGTTTTTTTACTTCGCGATTTAGATAATTTTACTCAGATTAATAACTTTAATTTTTTAAAATTAAATATCACACCAAAGATTAACGTAATTATTAACAGTAATAAAATACAATCTAATCTTTATTTTACTAATAGTTTCAAAGAACTTATTAAATTTAAATATAACTTTACTAAAAAAGAGAAAGATAAAAGAAGAAGTCAATCACAAACAAAAATCTTCAAAAATAAAACAAAATATTTAAAGACAAAATCTAAAATTATTCAATATAAAGATGATCATTTAATAAAAGATATTTATAAAGAAAAATATGAAGAAAAAGAATTATATACCGCAACATTAATTCCGGAATATGGGTCATGGATTAGATTTGGCTTTCAAAAAAATACAAAAATTAATATTTCAAAATATCCGATAAAAAATCAAGAAGATGAAATTATTATTCAACTTGATAAAGTAACACAAAAACCAATTATTCATTTATTAAAAGAAATGGGTGTTTCTGACTTAGAAATTTGTCAGAATTTACAAAATTCCGAATTTTTCTATTTTAACAAACCAGTATTAACTCATTCAATTTATCAACCAAACAACCTATTACGTTTTACTTTAAATAAAAATTCCTATAAAAATATTTCAGAATTTTCTAGAATTTTTGACCCGTCGTATTATCGTTTAGGAAAAATTGGTCGTTCTAAATTAAATAATAGATTAAATATAAAACTATCAAAACGAATTGTTACAATTACATATGAAGATATTTTTGCAATAATTGATAAACTAATAACACTATCTACTTCTAAACAAATTAGTGATGATATTGATCATTTAAAGAATCGACGAGTGCGTTCAGTAGGAGAATTATTACAAAACTTATTCCGTATTGGATTCCAAAGATTATTAAGAAAATTACGAAGTCAAACAAATAAAACATATTCAAGTCAATTATCTAGTTTTAATATAGTCGGAGCAACTATTCGAGAGTTTTTTGGAGCAAGTCAATTATCTCAATATATGGATCAAACAAATCCATTATCGTCATTGACACATAGACGACGGATTAGTGGGTTAGGACCAGGAGGATTTGATAGAGATCGTATTAGTTTTGCTGTACGAGATATTCATCCAAGTCATTACGGACGAATTTGTCCAATCGAGACACCTGAAGGACAAAATGTAGGTTTAATTGCATCCCTAACAACATGTGCAAGAGTTAATAAATCTGGTTTCTTAGAAACACCTTTTTGGAGAGTTATTAATGGAAAAGTTATTAAGACAGGAAATCCTATTTATTTAACAGCTGATATTGAAGATTTTTATAAAATTGCTCCTGCTGATGTATCAACAAATGAAAATAATTATTTAACTAAAAATTTAATTCCAATACGGTACAAACAAGATTTTTTAACAGTTACTCCCTCTGAAGTTGATTTTATTGCTATTTCTCCAATTCAAGTTGTTTCTGTTGCTGCATCTTTGATTCCATTTTTTGAACATGACGATGCCAATCGAGCACTAATGGGTTCAAATATGCAACGACAATCAGTTCCTTTATTATTACCTCAAAAACCTATTGTTGGAACAGGTTTAGAAAATCAAATTGCATTAGATTCCGGAATGGTAATAAATGCTCAACGAGAGGGAATTGTCGAATCAGTAACAGCAAATAAAATTATTATTCGTGAAAACTCTGGACGACACTATAAATATGATTTACAAAAATATCAACGCTCAAACCAAGAAACTTGTATTAATCATAGACCAATAGTCTGGGAAGGCGAGAGAATTAAGTCTGGTCAAATGTTAACAGATGGCCCTGGCATAATAAGTAGTGAACTTTCTTTAGGACAAAATGTTTTAGTAGCTTATATGCCATGGCAAGGCTATAATTTTGAAGATGCAATTTTGATTAATGAACGATTAGTCTACGAAGATATTTTTACATCAATTCATATTGAAAGATATGAAATTGAAATTGATCGGACGGCAGAAATGTCTGAACAAACAACAAATAATATTCCAAATTTAAGTATTTCTGATGTCCAAAATTTAAATGAAGATGGAATAGTTACTATTGGAACATTTGTGAAACCTGGAGATATTTTAGTAGGAAAAATTATTCCTAAAGATGATTCTGAACAATTACCCGAATCGAAATTACTTAGAGCAATTTTTGGAGCAAAAGCAAAAGGAGTTCGGGATACTTCATTTAGAATGCCTGAAGGAGAATATGGAAGAGTTATTGAAACATTAACTTTTAATAGACGAACAAAACTGGCATATAAATTTGAAAAAATTCAAATTTTTATTGCACAAATAAGAAAAATTCAAGTAGGCGATAAAATTGCCGGCCGTCATGGAAATAAAGGAATAATTTCTCGTATTTTACCTCGTCAAGATATGCCTTTCCTTCCAGATGGAACACCGATTGATATTATTTTAAATCCTTTAGGAGTTCCCTCTCGGATGAATGTCGGTCAATTATATGAATGTTTATTAGGGTTAGCCGGTCATAAATTAAATCGGCGTTTTAAAATTTTACCGTTTGATGAAATGTATGGGTCAGAAGTTTCACGAATTTTAATTAATAAAAAATTACGCCAAGCTTCAATTGAAAATGATGAAGCATGGCTTTTTAACCCTTATTCCCCAGGAAAAATGGTTCTTCTTGATGGAAGAACAGGTAAAGAATTTGATAACCCAATCACTGTTGGTAATGCTTATATGTTAAAATTAATTCATTTGGTTGATGATAAAATGCATTCAAGAGCTACCGGTCCTTATTCTTTAGTAACTCAACAACCATTAGGGGGGAAAGCTCAGCATGGTGGTCAAAGATTCGGTGAAATGGAAGTCTGGGCACTTGAAGGATTTGGTGCATCATTTACGTTAAAAGAACTCTTAACAATTAAATCTGATGATATGCAAGGAAGAAATGAAACTTTAAATTCTATAATTAAAGGTCAACCCATACCAACTTCTGGTGTGCCAGAATCATTTAAAGTTTTAGTTCAAGAATTACGTTCAATTGGCTTAGATTTAAGTACTTATCGAATTGATGAATTTAATTCAGATGAATCTTATGAAATTGAATTGAATTTAATTGAAAAATATAATCCACTATTAAAAACATTTTCTCATACATCAAATATAAATAATATTTCATTTTAAAAATTTAATATGATACGCTCTGAAAAAGAATTTGATTATATAAAAATAAAATTAGCTTCCCCTATGCGGATATTACAATGGTCCCATAGAAAGTTACCTAATGGACAATTTGTCGGAGAAGTTCAAAAATCTGAAACTATTAATTATCGAACATTTAAACCTGAAATGGATGGTTTATTTTGTGAAAGAATTTTTGGCCCAAGTAAAAGTTTAGAATGTGCTTGTGGAAAATATAAACGAGTTCGATATGAAGGTTTAATTTGTGAACGTTGTGGAGTCGAATTAACTGAATCAAGAGTTCGGCGACACAGAATGGGTCATATTAATTTAATCTATCCAGTTACACATGTTTGGTATACGAATAGTCGTCCAAATTACATAGCTTTACTACTTGAAGTTGAACAGTGTGAAAAAAGATTAGATACTGGGTGGACAGAATTTGCTGATCCACGAGATAATAAAGAAAAGGATAATAAAGACATACTGGAATATCCTTCTTCAGATATTGAATGTCGTAATTATCTTACAGGTTCTAAAGCACTATTAAACTGCAAAGAATTTCTCAAAAAAAAATCAAAAGCAAAAAAATCTAATATTGTAAATTTTTATGATGAACGGATAAAACGAATAAAATTAGCATCCCTCGCTTATTTTATTGCTGAAGATGAAATTGCTTTTTATGGACTTCATTGGGATTTACAGCAATATCGCCGTTGTCGTGAATTAGGGTTTACAGGTTACCCACTAAAACCGTATTCAAAATTCCATAATAGACGTAGAAATACACCAAAATATTTATTAAGATCAACACCAAATTATTTAATTGGTGCTGTTCTAATTAAACGTGAATTAGAAAAATTAAATCTCGATCAAGAAATAATTAAAACACGTAGTTTTATAACGCTATGTAGTAAAGTACTCCATAAAGAACAACCATTTTATAATTTTTCACATTGGGCTAAAAAATGGGAATATCAACGTATTTATAAATTGCGAGACCAATCAATTAAAAGAATCCGTATTTTAGAGAATTTATTAACTACGGGCGCAAATCCAGCATGGATGATTATAACAATACTACCTGTTATTCCACCGGCATTACGGCCAATGATTCAACTAGAAGGAGGACGTTTTGCAACTTCTGATTTAAATGAATTATATCGAAGAATAATTACACGCAACAATCGTCTTCTTAGATTATTAGAAATTGATGCTCCTCAATTAATTATTCGAAATGAAAAACGAATGTTACAAGAGGCTGTAGATACATTAATTGATAATGGAAAACGAGGTAAGATTGCTTTAAGTGCAAGTAATCGCCCATTAAAATCCTTGTCTGATATTATAAAAGGGAAACATGGACGTTTTCGTCAAAATCTACTTGGAAAACGAGTGGATTATTCTGGACGATCAGTTATTGTTGTAGGGCCAAGTTTAAAATTAAACCAATGTGGTTTACCTTACGAAATGGCAATTGAATTATTTCAACCATTTATAATTCGTGAACTCATTAATCAGGGATTAGCAAGCAATATGAAAGTTGCAAAAAATCTACTTCAACAAAATGAGCCAATTATAGATCCTGTACTCGAAAAGGTATTATCAAACCACCCTATTTTTTTAAACCGAGCACCTACATTACATCGATTAGGAATACAAGCTTTTGAGCCTATTATTGTTCAAGGTCGTGCTATTAAACTTCACCCTTTAGTTTGTTCAGCATTTAATGCTGATTTCGATGGAGATCAAATGGCTGTTCATGTCCCCCTTTCATTAGAAGCTCAAGCAGAATGTTATATGTTAATGCTAGCACCTTACAATTTTTTATCCCCTGCAAATGGAGATCCAATTATTATGCCAAGTCAAGATATGGTATTAGGTTGTTATTATTTAACCGTAAACAATATTAACGGATTATTAGGTTCAAATCATTATTTTGCTGATTTAAATGATGTTATATTAGCATATAATCAAGATCAGATTGAAATTCACACTTCGATCTGGGTTCGATATAAACATAACATTTCTAAACCTTCAAATTTTATAAAAAAAATTAAATTAAAAGATGGAAGCTATATTGAATATTATGAAAATATTCAAATTCGTAAAGATAAAAATAATAAAACTATTGTTCAATATTTACAGACAACAACTGGGCGTGTTCTTTTAAATTATACAATTCAAACAACGTTAAATCTTAAGTTTTAAGATTTAAAAATGTTTGGATTTTTAAGAAAAAAATTAAATAAAAGAATTATGAAAGATTATATTTATCAAAATACACTTATTAATAAAAAACAATTAAAAGAAGTATTAGCATGGAGTTTTTCAAAATATGATTCTATGCAAGCTTCTTTATTAGCAGATGAATTAAAATATCTTGGTTTTAAATATGCAACACAAGCCGGTATTTCGATTAGTATTGAAGATTTAAAAGTTCCAGCAACAAAAAATGAAATGTTGGAAAAAGCAAATCAGGATATTTTAAATGCCGAAAAAATTTGTTTAAAGGGGAAGATCACGGATGTTGAACGTTTTCAAAAAATTATTGATACTTGGAGTATAGCTAGTGAATCATTAAAGGATAATGTTGTAGCATATTTTAAAACGTATGATCCTTTAAATTCAGTTTATATAATGGCATTTTCAGGAGCTAGGGGAAATTTATCACAAGTTCGTCAACTTGTAGGTATGAGGGGACTTATGGCTGATCCTAGTGGTGAGATTATGCGTGTACCGATTAAAAAGAATTTTCGTGAGGGATTAACAATTACAGATTATTTAATGTCTGGTTATGGCGCCCGTAAAGGTATTGTTGATACAGCATTAAAAACTGCAAATTCAGGTTATTTAACCCGTCGTTTAATTGATATTGCACAAGATATTATTATTCGAGAAAAAGATTGCTTAACATCTGCTTCATTTATAATTACTAATACAAATAAATTAGATAATGAACAAATTATTGGTAGAGTTTTAGCAAAACCGGTTTACGATCCAAAAACTCAAAAATTAATCGCTCCAATTAATGCACATATAACATTAAAATTATTAAATTTATTTGAACAAAAACAGATTTTAAAATTCCATATTCGTTCACCATTAACATGTAGTTTATACCATTCTATTTGCCAAATGTGTTATGGGTGGGATTTATCAAATCAAAATTTAGTTGATTTGGGAGAAGCTGTCGGTATTCTTGCTGGACAATCAATTGGTGAACCTGGAACACAATTGACAATGCGAACTTTTCATACAGGAGGAATTTTTACTTCAGAAGCTCGACAACAAATTATCAGTCCAACAGATGGAATTATTAAATTTTCTAAAATTTTAAAAACCATTATCTTACGTACAAACCGAGGAGATGATGTTTTGGTTACTAAAAATTCAGGGTCATTAATATTAATTCCTGAACAAAAAAAAGAAAAAGTAATTCAAATAGAATTATTACGAAACACAATGTTATTCGTAAAAAGTAATCAATACGTTAAAAGATCATCAATAATTGGAGAACTAATAAGTACAGAAAAACAAACTCTAACAGAAAGAAAACCAATATTAAGCAATACAGCCGGTGAGATTTTTATTCCTAGATTAAAAACTAGAACAAATTTAATTACACAAAACCGTTTATTGTGGATTTTATCTGGACAAGTTTACCAAGCTCCAATTAATTCTTTTTTAAATTTTTATACAGACCATAAAATTAATAAAAATAGTTATGTTTTTAGAACAAAATTAATACATCAATCTTCTGGATATATTAAAGTTTTTGATAATGAAAAGAACGTATTAGAGCAAAAAATTGAAACTACAAATAATACCTATTTTTTAAATAATAGTTATGCGCAAAAAATTCTTAAGCCTAGAAATAATAAAAATTATTTAATTAATTCTGATAATTCAAAATATTTAATTACATTAAAAGACTCAAATTCTAAAAATTGGAAACAATGTACTAATTACAAACCTTTTGCCACCTCATTTAATAATAATTTCAAAACTTTAACAGGTGGAATAATGTACTATGATCAACGAATCAAACAAAAACAATACACAATAGATAAACTGATTCCATATAATATACCATATGAGATAAGTAAAGAAGATTATGAAAAAATAAGTAAAAATCATTATGAAACTTATCTAAAAAGTTTAGAAACTAAAATTGATAAAAATGGATTTATTTTTTATCAAAATTTTTTAAATTATGAAGAAATGGAAAATGTTTTTCTGAAATTAAAATTCAAAAAAAAGATTGTTCATAATTCTTTAATTTGGCTCTCTGAAGAAACGTATAAATTAAACTGTGATAAAAATATTTTATTAGTTGAACATGGTAACTTTATATCCAAAAATTTCGAAATTATTCCAAATATTATTTCAAAAACTGCAGGAATTATAAATGTTTCTCAAAAAAATAATATTATTGAAGAAATTGCAATTAAAGCAGGATTTGTTTATCAAGGGAAACAGTTTGAGCAAATAAATAAAAATGTATATTATCCCGGTGAAGTTATTTTTGAAAATATTGAAATAACGCAACCTTCATTATGTGAACATATTACAACAAAATCCAATAATCAATTATTAATCCGACCTTTTACAATATATGAAATTCCTAAAGAAAAAAATTTAAAAAAGACTTTTATTAATCAGAGTAATTCAGAGCTAATTTTTAGGATAATTAATAAAACTAATTATCTATATAAAACAAATCAAAAAATTAAAACATCTAATAGTATAAATTTAATTTCTCAAAGTATAAATTTAAATTCAAAAAATTCATTACAAAATAAGATTACAATTGAATTAGGTAATTCGTTTAAACTCAAACGTTTAAACTTAAAAATTTTAGAAAAATTTATAGTAAATCAGTATATTCCAGCGCATTTAAAATATACAAATTTACAGTCTTGCTTACTTATCGAACAAAATCAGTTTATAGATGCTTATACAACTCTAGGATATCTTGAATCATTAACAATGAATTCTCTAGAAATAGTAAAATTTAAATCAAAACGTTCAAATAAGAAACAAGTTTTTTTAATATCAAATGATGATTGTATAACAGTTAAAAAAGAGCAAGGAAAAAATAAAACAGTCAATGAGTTAATAATTGATAATATTAAAGTAAATCAAACAGGAAAAGTTTTAATTGATAATGGCAAAGTATTAACAATACAAAAAGGACGTCCTTATTTTTTCCCAAATTGTAAAACTGATGATTCGAAAGAAAAAGTCGATTTACAATATAAATTAATAGCCTTAAATAATAATATTTGTAATTATAAAACTAACACTTTTCTAAATTATTATGATATTACCAAACGATCGATAGTAGAAAAATTAGATCCAAATAAAAAATCGTATGGATTTAAAATTAAATTTTCAAAAATGTTTATAAAGAAAAATGGAAAATTTTATAGTTCGCCCATTCCATTATTTTTAAATAATTTTTCATTAACAAAAGAAAAACAAAAAATAAATCCGATAACTACTCTTAAGATTAAAAATACACAATTAAAAATTAAACAGTGTTTACCATTATTGTTAAAAAGTTCGGAGCTAATTCCCAATAAAATTAAAGAAAATGTTACTTTTAATACTAATTTAACAGGTTTAAAATTTTTAAAATATCCATTTAATAAATCAATTGGAATTCATTCAATAACAGAAGATTATTTTGAACAAGAAGTAAATAGTGTTTATTGTAAAAATGGCGAATTCATTGAAAAAGGTGAAGTAATTGGTTTATTAAATTTCGAAAAGGAAATTACTGGAGATATTGTTCAAGGGTTACCAAGAATCGAAGAGTTATTAGAAGCACGAAAAAAGAAACCAACAAATAAACATTTAGCAATAAATCAAAAGAAAAGTTTATTAATTCAAAGAACTAGTATTGACTCTAGTTTTGAATTTCAAAAATTAGGGACAACAATCAAAGAAAATGATAAAATTAATCCCCATAATTTATTGAAAATTTATTTCAATTATTATGGAATAAAAAAACAATTTTTTTCAAGTAAAGAAAAATTTACCACTTCATATCGTTTAGTAAATAATTATGAAGCAAGTTATAGAACGTTTAAAAAAATTCAATTATTAATATTAAATGCGGTTCAATCAGTTTATGAATCACAAGGTGTTTCAATTGCAAATAAACATTTAGAAGTGATTATTAAGCAAATGACTACAAAAGTTTTAATTACCCATGAAGGTCATACACCACTATTACCTCGTGAAGTAGTTGATTTATACCATATTCAATATATTAATGAAATTATTGAAGCACATAATAAACGTCCCGCGTATTATGTACCATTATTATTAGGAATTACAAAAGCAGCATTGAATAATCCAAGTTTTATTTCAGCTGCAAGTTTCCAAGAAACTACGCGTGTTTTAACAAAAGCTGCTATTGAAGGTAGAGTAGATTGGTTACGTGGTTTAAAAGAAAATATAATTATTGGACATTTAATTCCATCTGGAACTGGATATCAAAGTTATAGAAATTGCTTTAATCTAACTTCACAAAGTAAAAATACAATTAATCTAGAAAAAATTAAAATAAAAATCTAGACTTATTTCTTTTCAATCTGTTAATGTTATTCTATACTGAAATAAACTACAGTTATTTAATTAAGGAGTTATAAAATTTTATGGCTGAAATTAACTTAGCCCAATTATTAGAAGCTGGTGTTCATTTTGGACACAAAGCTTATAGATGGAATCCGAAAATGTTTCCGTATATCTATACAGAACGAAATAATATTCATATTTTAGATTTAGTTCAAACTGCCCAATTATTAAAGCGAGCAAATTCTTATGTTGCTAAAGCTGCATCAGAAGGGAAAACATTTTTATTTATTGGAACAAAACGACAAGCAAGTGCAGTAATTGCTCAACAAGCAAACAGTTGTAATCAATATTACGTAAACCATCGATGGTTAGGTGGAATGTTAACAAATTGGATAACATTAAAAAGTCGGATTGAACGGTTAAAAACCTTGGAACAACAAGAAGTAGAAGGAATTTTTAATTTATTACCAAAAAAAGAAGCATCATTACGTTTAAAAGAATTAGAAAAATTACGAAAACACTTAAATGGTGTTAAAAATATGGCTAAATTACCAGATGTAGCAATCATTATTGATCAAAAACGTGAAATGACTGCTATTCAAGAATGTCGTAAACTAGGCATTCCTATTATTTCGATTTTAGACACTAACTGTGACCCTGATTTAGTAGATATTCCAATTCCAGGAAATGATGATGCGGTACGTTCAATTAAACTAATTTTAAGTTCATTAACCGATACAATTAATCAAAATAAATCTATTTAAGTATCAAATTTTGAAAAATTTATTAAGTTTTAAATGTACGTTGAAAGACATTTACTAATTTGAATATAAGGTATCCATATCATAAAGACTTTTTATTTAATAAAATAATAGATAAAATAATTTTTATACAATAATTTAATTGTTAAGAAAGTAGGTTCAAAGTTGTCTGAACTTCCTTTCTTAACAATTAAATTACTATTTACTATGTTAATGAAACTTTTCCACCTGCGTCTTCGATTTGTTTTTTTGCGTCTTCTGCAGCATCTTTACTTAATGCTTCTTGAACCATCTTAGGTGCTGATTCTACAAGCTCTTTTGCTTCTTTTAAGCCTAATCCTGTTAGAGTTCGAACAACCTTTAATACAGCTATTTTTTTATCAGCTGGAACTTCATCTAACATTACATTAAATTCTGTTTTTTCTTCTACTTCTTCAGCAGCAGCTGGCGCCGCAGCCATCATAACACCACCTCCAACACTTGCTGATGCATCCACACCAAAAGTTTCTTCGATTGCAGTTACTAATTCCGATGCTTCTAATAATGTTAATGTTTTTAATTCTTCAACGATTTGGTTAATTTTGTCTGACATAAAGATTTTTATTTAAAATATATATATTATTTAATTATTGAATTAACATTTGAAAGATTAATCAAATGCATTTAAATCTAATTGAATAGATGGTCCCATACTAGTACAAATAAACAAACTTTTAAAGTATTTTCCTTTTACACCAGAGGGGCGATTTTGTTCAATTGATTGGTATAACGATGTTAAATTTTCAATTAGTTGATTTTTTGAAAAATCGGCTTTTCCAAAACTTACATGAACCACACCTGTTTTATCTGCTTTATATTCAAATTTTCCTTTTTTGAATTCAGATAATGTTTCTGTTAAATTTGTACTAACAGTCCCTGCCTTTGGTGACGGCATTAATCCTTTTGGCCCAAGAACTCGACCAAGTTTTGCTAATTTTGGCATCATATCTGGTGTTGCAACTAATAAGTCAAAATTAATATTACCTTGACTAATATCGTCAATTAATTCTTGACTGCCAACAATATCTGCTCCACCTTCTTTTGCTTCATTGAAATTTGCTTCATTCGTTAAAACAGCAATGCGCGTTAACTTTCCTACCCCATGAGGTAATGTTACAGTTGTACGCAATTGTTGGTCTGCATATTTTGGATCAATATTCAGATTAGCATGTAACTCAACAGATTCTATAAATTTGGCTGTAGCAGTTTCTTGGAGCAAATTAATTGCTTCTTCTAAACTTGAATGAACAAGATTAGAACCTCCACTATTTACTTTTTTAAGGTTTTCGTTTTGACGTCTGGATAATTTTCGCATATAATTTCTTTCTTAAAAACTTATAAACTTAAATATTAATCTATAACTGTGATGCCCATATTTCGGGCAGTTCCTTCAACAATTCTTATTGCACTACTTATTTTAGTAGTATTCAAATCTGGTAATTTAATATTAGCGATCTCTTCTAATTGTGCTTTTGTTACTGATCCAACATTTACTCGATTCGGAGTTGATGATCCTTTTTTAACTTTTGCAGCATTAGCCAGTAAAACAGAGGCAGGTGGTGTTTTAAGAAGAAAAGTATAACTTCGGTCTTCATAAACCGAAATTTCTACTGGAATAATAAGCCCAGCTTTTTCAGTTGTTCGAGCATTATACTCTTTACAAAACGCTGCAATGTTTACACCATGTTGGCCTAAAGCTGGGCCTACAGGCGGGGCAGGTGTAGCTTTTCCAGCAGGTAATGCTAACTTAATCAATGCAGTTATTTTTTTTGGCATATAATTTTATTTTTATTTCTTGATAAAATAGAGATATACAATTTTAACTTTAATTAATTAAAAAAGATTTAATATTTTTATCAAAAGTCCTTACTCTCAATTTACGTTTAAATCTTTCTAAAATCAATTAGTTACGGAAAGTTTAGACAATTAAAATTCTATTTTCTAATACACACCTCTTCTTTTTTAAGAGAAACGCGTCCTGAAGGACTTGAACCCTCGACATCTAATTTTGGAGACTAGCGTTCTACCAACTGAACTAAGGACGCACATTTTTATTTTAATAAATATGTCTTTAAAAGACAAGGTTTCTTATGTTATGTTACTACAAAATCTAAATTTTAATGAATATGAAAAAGTTTAACCGTAAAGTCCAATTTTCAATTTCAGATACCCCTTTACCACATAACTTCACAGCGGAAAAAATTATCTTAAGTTGTTTATTAATTAATTATGAAGCAATTGAAATCACAATAAAAACTGTCCGAGTTGAAACTTTTTATTTTATAAATCATCAAGAAATTTATAAAGTTATTGTAGAAATGTATCGAAAAAAACTTCCGATAAATGTATTTTCCGTAAATGATTTCTTGAAAAAAACAGGTTGTTTAAATAAAATTGGCGGTACAAAAGTTTTATTAGAACTTCTTAATCAAATTCCTAATTTAGTTTATTTAGAAGACTATATCCAATTAATTCAAGATAAATTTTTACGGCGCTCATTAATTAATTTAGGGTATGAAGCAATTAATTCAGCTTACATTACAAACATTCCATTAGAAACAATTTTAAATGATTTTGAGAAAAAATCATTTAAATTAACAAATGAATTAATAGAAGAAAAGAAATTAACTACTGCCGAATTATTTTCAAGTATTTTTTTAGAATTAAAAGAAAAGGCTTTAAAACCAGACTTACCTGGATTAGCATCCGGGTTTTACGATTTAGATTCCTTAACACAAGGTTTCCAAAAATCTGATCTAATTATTCTTGCTGGAAGACCATCGATGG
>Ga0208917_1000296_pt1 | contig 26146 bp, 30 predicted proteins | sample DEB08_DNA_10_FD_185500 | JGI IMG/M metagenome (GOLD analysis project Ga0208917, IMG submission 185500) | Aqueous microbial communities from the Delaware River and Bay under freshwater to marine salinity gradient to study organic matter... | ecosystem: Environmental > Aquatic > Marine > Coastal ...
ACAAGGAACTCGTGATGTCATACCTCATCTTCTCCGCGATGGAGGACATAGAAGCTGTGCACATGGTGTCAGATGCGTTTGACGCTGACGTGTACATCGACCTTCGAGAGTTCGGCATCTCGACAACTGACTTCAAATAAGAGAGGTGAGTATATATACCTTCTGAGTTTACGAAGAAGGTAATATACGAACCCTCTCAAACTTCAAACTTTTCAAACTTCAAATTCAACCATCATGGTGAAAGACAATTTTTTCGGACAACCTGTGGGGCGTGCAGTGCTCTACCTCAATGACTTCCACTTCGGCAAGAACCTCGCTGTGCTCAACCGAGCCGCACGACTTGTGCCAAATGACGTCAAGGGCTTCGCCTCCCTCCTGTCAAACTGCCCCAACCCAAACCCTGACCAAGTTCAGGATATTGTGAACCTGCTCGACGACTACGCAAATGACGTGGTTGGTGGTCGACTCTTCAAACTCAAGAAGTCATGACGATTACTGCATTCACAGACCTCGACATCATTGTCGAAATCAGCAACTGCTTCAACCACAAGCACACCACGTCAGACAGCGCCTACAAGCTGTTGGACAAGTACCTACGTCACGAGTGTGGCTTGACCATGGACGAAGTGGATGACGTCATCGACCGCATGGAAGAGTTGATGGCAGAGCATATCATCGAAATCATCGAATCCAAAGAGCAATGACACAAGACAAATGTGAACGTGCAGTCAAAGCACTGCGAGGTTGCGGGCTTGCCGCCTCCCATGTACAAGGTGCACCTGACGACCACGGCGTGTGGTTGGATAGCGTGTGGAACGAGCAATTACAAGAAACATTTAGCTTCCGACTCCACGACGAAGAAATCGAGTGGTGGGGAGTAGAAACAAAAAGCAAATGACACAACACAATAAATGCCACAAGTGCGGAGGCGAGGGCATATTCCTCGGCTCACAAGAAACAGGTTGGTCAGCAGGAGGATGGGTGCAAGAGTGCCACGACTTCGAGTGCGAGGACTGCCAAGCAACATGGGATGTAACCATGGAAATTACACCAACCAAAAGAGAAAACCACGATGACTAAGGTAATTATTGACAAGCCAAGCGGTTCCTATTGGGATAACGAAGGCAAGTACCAAGCGCAGTACAACCGAGCATGGAAACAGCTTATCCCTGCATCAGGTGAGGCAGAGGACGGACTTCCCGAAGCCCTCCGCGCCATCTCTCGAATCGGCTACGACTACTTCAACAACGGGTTCTGCAACCTGTGGCGGTCAAGCGAGGCGTATGACAGCGACGGGTGCTACTATGACGAGTACAGCATGGACTCGTACTACGAAGAGTTGGTGGACTACCTACGCTACGAAATCCCACGAGACCTGCACAAGCAACTCGAAGAGTTCTTGTTGGATGCTCAAGGGTACGGGAATTGGAGCGATAGTGCGGACATCATTGACCGCATCATTGACTACATCATGGAAGGCATCATCAAGGATGGCCTTCTCGAAGAGGAATTGGTTAATTGAAGTTTGACCACGAGGGGTTGGCGTGAAACGTCATGCCTCCCCTCACCTCAATCAAGGGAGCGCAGTTCGGTGCGTACATCTACGGATGGCAGTTGTGTTCGAATCCCAACCTCCCTTCATTACCCCTTGACGCTAGAAAACGACATTACCTTGTCAGGTGTGGTGGGGCATTCAGCCATAGAAACATGGTCAAATCGGTTGCGTCAAGAAGCGGGGTGTGTGTAATCCATGACCGATATGATTGCCAATGACTGACGGCTCGGAAAGACGAGCATATATAGGCAGAGAATCCCGATGGTCGGGCGGCGTTTTGCTTCGTGTCGTCGTTAGTGATTTCAACGAGGTTCGAATCCTCCTCTGCCTACTACATAGCAGTGACGCTATTCGCGAGAGGTCGTGAGGTGGTGTGTGCACGGCAACAGCTACTCCTTCCACCCTTTACCGAGGGCTTATGGCAACGAGTATGAGCTTGTGTGGTGGTTCGACTCCACCCTCTGCTACTTATGTGTGAGTGTATATACACCTTCTGAAGTTTACGAAGAAGGTGATATACACGAACACTTCAAATCTTAAACTTCAATTCAATAACCATGAAACAATATGCAGTAATCCACGCTGTCGCAGGACTCTTCGAAGGGTACTCCGACACCACCTGCGAGTTCTTCCCCAAGCGGGGGTTCGCAGAGAAACACATCAAGCAAATCCTTGACGACTACCGCAAGGATGAGATGTGTGTATGTATCGAGCATCAAGACGATGGTGCTGAGGTCACGATGACCCGTCAGTACGAGGACTACCACGCTTGTGTCCCCTTCGACATGGAGCACGACGATTGGGTGGCAGAGAACGGCGACGATTGTAGTGTCGAGGTGTTCCGTGTCATCGAACTTGATATGTCTAACCGCAGTGACTCCACAGAGTCATGTTGGTTGACGTGGAATCAAATCGAAGCCACCCAAGCATGGGACTACACTCCCTTGTGTATGTCTTTGGTGACTCGTGTGTCCTCTGATGTGATGGAGCATGGAGGCAAGTACAGCGACCCCTTGTACCAACTTACGGAGTTCATCTCCTCGGTGTACTACCGCAACCACGCCTTCATCGACGTGGACGACTACGTGATGCATGCTTTCCGCATTCCTAAACCCAAAAACTCTGACAGCTATGACTAAAAAAGAAATCATCGAAGACCTTACATACAAGGTCGCAGACATCAAGCACGACTTACAATGCGTGTTGGACATCCTTTACCAACTAGACAATGAAGACGATGAGTGACGAATGGAACACCCCTATGGAGCTGACGCAAGAAGAGCGCAAGCTCTACGGCATGACTGCCGAAGATTATTTGAACTTCAATGCAAAACCAAAAGACAATGAAAATGACTGACATCATAGACCGCATCATGAGCTACGAGATGGGCTTCATGGACGACGCAGAAACGCTCAAACTCTTCTCAGAACTCATATCGAACAAGATGGTTTGGAGCATGCAAGGGCACTACGGGCGAACAGCAAGCGCTCTCATCGAGGACGGGTGGATCGACTCGGACGGGTCTATCACAGACAAAGCATACGACAACGACATTCTCTAACTTAAACTTCAATACAATGAATTCAGTACAAGAATCCAAGCAAGAGCTTGAAGCGGCTATCCGCTACGCAGAGAACGCTATCTCCTCTGCCAACAAAACCATCGAGTCGATGGAGTTCCGCCAAGAGATGGCCAAGAAGCAATCATCCGAGCAGACGGGGCGTGAGCAAGCCCTCCAAAATCAGGTCGGTGAACTCAAGAGCGAGTGCGCCGTACTTGCGGAGCGTATTGATGAGATGAAGGACAGCGCGTTTGCCGATGGCAACACCATCAAGCACCTCAACGACACCGTGCAGTTCCACATCGACAGGGAGGCAGGGTTCCTTGACCAAATCAAAAGACTCGAACGTGAGTTAGAGCAACAACAAGTACAAGGGCAGGGGTACTACGACAGCATGAGGGACTGCATGGAAGAGCTTCAGAAGCTACGCAAAGAGAAAGAAGCATCAAGCGGACCATGCGGATGCCAAGCATACCGCGAACTCGAAGAGCGAGCTACTATGCCCGTCATCCCCAAGGACGTAGCTATCGCCATCTTCCGTGAGGGTATTCAAACTGGTGTGCTGTCGGCATGCGCGGAGCTTGAAGGGCAGACAATTAACGTCGAAGAGAGCGAGTATGTCGGTGGCTTCGAGGTGAGCTTCACCAAAGAGATTGACCTCGACGACGAGCTTGACCTCGACTGGATGCGTGGCAAGTGCGGGGACTACTCCGAAGATGCTGTCATTGACTCGCTCAGGGGGCTGTGTGCAGACAAGGAGTTCGAGTGCCGTATCCACGGGATTGACGACCAAGAATCATGAGTACAATTCCAAGTACCTCAGCTCCATGCCTTGAAACTGCAATAAGGCGAAAGTACTTCTTTCAGGGAGCAAGCATCGAAGAGATGCACCAAATGTATCGAATCAGCAAAAGAAAAATCAAAGAAATAATTAATCACGCAGAAAAAATGGACGTAAGAAACGCAGAACAAGAAGAGCGCGACCAAAGAGACGCTCGCATCAGAGACTTGAAAGACAAAGGCGAGACGCACAGGGTCATCGCACGGACGGTTGGGTGTAGTCTAGCCACTGTGGATAGGGCGCTACACAAAAGACCTCGCAAGAAGGTCAAGGCGCAGACAGGGGTGACGTCGACTAACGCCCCCGTGCCCACACCTCAACCGCCAAAGCAAGTGCAAGTACCCAAGAGCACCGAAGATTTCACATTCACATTCACAATCGGAAACGAAACCTACACGTTCTCAAGAAACTCAAAGCAATGACTGACGAATACCTAGATAAGAAATGGCAAGAGATAGAAGCCCGCCTTCAGCGGTTCGAAGAGACAGCTTCCCCGCAAGACAAGATGATTCTTGACTGCATGGTCAGGGATTGGGAAGCGAAGATGCGACTCAAACTAAAACAAGAATTAAATGATTAAGTACATCAAGTCGCTCATCCGATCGAGAGCGCCCAAGCAAGAGAAGATAAATGGCAAGTTCGAAATCATGTCGAGCAAACCTTACGTCACCATCAAGATGAACAGAGAGTTCTTCCTTCTCGTCGCAAGGTGCATCGTGGTCGGGCAGAGCGCCATTCGAAAGTCGAAAGACTCGAAGATGAAAATCAGTCAGCGCAACGTAGATAACCTATGGGCACTGCATTATGAAGCCGTTAAAATGAGAGGAAAACAAATCGCCAATGGTAAATAAACAAGCAGAGGTTTTGTTGGGCATCTTCGTCACCGAGTACGAACGATGGGAGGATTCGCAGACGCGACGCAAGGCATACATAGCCCCCAACTACGAGAAACTCGGACACAAAATGTTTGAAGCTTACAAAACAGCAAAGGAGTATGGATATTGAAAATCAGAATGAACCTATCTACGGCTACTTCCGCAACGGAGGAATCTTCGTGACGCCAAGTCTTGAACTGGCATGGAAGCGTCGTACCCACGACGAGCCGTTCATTATTTACGACCCCAATGACTAACGAAGAAGCTATCAAGTACATCAACAACGAGTTTGACTTCGACTCGAAAGCTGTTACTCTGGCCCGCATGTTTGCAATGGAGGACATCATTGAGTTCGACGTTCTTGAATGGTCTAAGATGCCTGTCAGTGCAGGACTCGGTGAGTTCATTGAGCACTGCAAGCACGCCAACGAGATGGTGATTCCGCAGTACGCTTCACGCAAGACGTACACTCCGCTTGACATGGAGGGTGCGCTACACGACCTGTCTGAGAAGATGGAGACTGTGATGCTTGCGATGCAGGTGTACGCTGACATCCACTCAAACATTCGAGAAAAAATACACGGAAAACTTGTTTAACTACGACTAATTCACTAAATTTGAATTCCAATCCACTAACCCTTATCGACAACGGGCGTGAAGCCCTGAACCTATACTTCAAAACGATAGGTATCGATTACGATTCGAAGGCACGACACCTTAAGCATACGCAACCTCGTATTGCATTTGGTGTAGCACTTACCAAGCACATCGGTGACTCTCTCACCTCAGATGTTTTGGATAAGGACAGGACGACCATCATACACTACAAACGGACACACGACGACAACCTTGCCGTGTGGGATGGGTATGATACGTTCTTTGAGACTGCGAAGTACATCGTCGATTCATACTTCAGCGAGACTGCGAAGCTTGACCGCATCGCATACATCGACAGGATGATTCGAGAGATGATAGAAGAGAAGAAATCAATTCAATCTAAATTAAATGTCTAATTACAAGTTCAAGACCACGAACATTCGTGGCAAGCAGTACGTTGAGGTCAACGAACGCATCAAGTTCTTCCGACAGGAGAAGAAGTACGATGGGTGGGGCATCCGCACGGAGTTCCCGATCATTGACGACACGCAGTGCCTGTGCTTATGCACTATCACTACGCCAGACGGCAACGTCGTGGCTCAAGGTCATGCCCACGAAGAGAAGGGTTCGTCGAACATCAACAAGACTAGCTATGTCGAAAATTGTGAAACATCAGCCGTCGGTCGTGCACTGGCAATTCTCGGAATCGGAATCGACACGTCTATTGCGTCAGCTAATGAAGTCCAAGACGCCATTGCCAAGCAAGAAACGAGCACCGATGTTCCGACTGAAAACATCATGGACAAAGCCGTGACGTACATCAAATCACAGACCAACAAGCAGAAAGCTTTCGATAGCATCGTCACTAAGTATGGCGACCAGCTTACCGACAAGCAGAAGGCGGGTCTCAAAAAGTTTGTACGATGATGTTGTTCGGTTTCATCTCAGGAATCCTTGTAGTTCTTGCAGTCTCAGGTATCTACCTTGAGCTGCAGGAGCGCAAGGAAGCTCAGCGTAGCCGCATGAAGTACGCAAGTCAAATCAAGCGCATCCGTCGCCTCCGTAGCAAGGGGATGTCGGTTCGTGAGATTTCTCGTCAAACGTGGGTTCCAAAGTCCACGGTTCATCGGTACTTGAATGATTGATATCCCTCAAGCACTGCAAGAGCGGTACAACAAACCGCACCTGTCGTACTCGTCATTGAAGGTGGCTCTCACTGACATGGCGAAGTTCGACCAGTACATGAAAGGCGAACTGAAGTTTCAGTCACCCGCACTGACCTTCGGTACGCTCTACGACATGCTTCTATTCGAACGTGACAAGGCATTCGATACCTACTCGGTAGTATCAGATGATGCTATCCTTGACCGATGCTCGGACAAAACCCGTGCGTCAAAGCGTCCAAAGCTGACGAAGGAGTTCAAGGAGATGCAATCAGTTCTCATTGAAGAAGCAGGCAGGCAAGGCAAAGAGCTTTGTTCACCTGCTGATTGGAAGATGGCGAACGAGATGATCGACCGACTCGAACGTTGCGGTCTGGTGGACAGCTTGCTGTCTTCAGGCAACTACCAAGTGGAGTTCAACGAGATGCTCGGACCTGTGAGAGTCAAAGGTTTTCTAGACTGCCTCGGTGATGGATTCATCGTGGACTCTAAGTCGACCAAGGCCGTTGACAAGTTTCGTTATAGTGTACGTGACTTCTGTTACGACATCCAAGCTTACATCTACTGCAAGGTGTTTGGTGTCAACAAGTTCTACTGGCTTGTACAAGAGAAGACGTACCCCTATCTACCTGCAGTGGTGGAGTGTTCAGATGAAACATTGTTCGCTGGTGAAATGAAATTCAATGACGCCATCGAGCGCATCGAAGACTTCCTCCAGGGCAACAAACAACCAGAACAAGACTATGTACAATTCAAAGTTTGAATACGTTTGCCGTTGTGCCTTGCACTTTTCGGCTTATCTTTCGGTTTATCTTTTAATCTCAATTCTAATTAATTAATCATGAGCGATCAGAAATATGATTCAGTTCTCGTCGGCTGGGCTGACGACCCCAAGTTCAACGATGCAGGAGAGCTTATCTCTTGGAACGTGCGTTTGAAAGACCACGAACTCAAAGACATGCTCGACCAATACGTTACCAAGCGTGACGAAGAAGGTCGTGGTGGCAATGTGTACGTGACTCTCTTCATGAGCAAGAACGGAAAGGCGTGTGCCCGTGTGTTCAACCCGAACAGCGAAGCAGCCAAAGAGAAGCGTCAGCAGAAACAAGTAGCTAATGCAGAGCAAGAGTCTGCGGACCTGCCCTTCTAAACCAGTAGGGCTCTACGCAGCCATGGAGTGGGGGCTGAGAGACGTAAAGTTTCTCGGTCCCTTCTCTTTCTGCGGAAGGAAAGACAATCTAAATCTCACATTCCATTGCATTATGAGCGACTACGACAAGGACTTCAACGTGTACATACCAAAGTTCACAGAGAAGTTCATCTGCCTAATCATCCCTAACAAGAAGGGAGACAACTCCGTTGTCCTGACCAAAGAAGATTGCCAAGAGGTGATGGGTAAGAAAGTGTCGATGCAATGGATTGCTGACAAATTGAAAAAGAAATGGGCAGTGACAATCTCCCGAACATCTACTCAATGACAGCAGACATCTCCTACAAGAAGGGGAAGCGCATGCTCGACAGGGTAGTATGGATCGTAAGCAGGTACGATATACCAGCAGACATCATGTCCAAGGACAGAAAGACCATGGACAGGTTAGAAACTGAGCTATACGGAAAGACGTACAAGGGCATCAAGTCCATCCTGATACGCCAGATACGCTCAAAGAAAGCAGTAGGTAAAGTAAACAGCAACGCAGTATGAAACCATCACTATGGCAAGAGGGTGGGGATCATTATGATATGCCCATCCAACCGACAGAGTTCATCTTTAAGAACAACCTTCCATTCATAGAGGGTAACGTGATTAAGTATCTCTGCCGACACCGCTTGAAGAATGGGGCGGAGGATATCCTGAAAGCCATTCACTATCTAGAACTAATCCTTGAATACGAATACAATGAAAGTGACATTCTTCAAAGACGTCTTCGACAAGAACGCCCCGCACCATGTCAACGTGATGACTGCCCTCGACAGGATCAAGACGGGCCAGTCGAAAACCACGATTGATGCGGTACGATCTGGAGACAAGAATGCGAAGAAGAAACTTCCTGTCGTATGCTTCAGTGGTGAGTTTGCATCGCGTTCAGACGATGCTCTATTCGAGCACAGCGGAATCCTTGTTCTGGACTTCGATCACGTTGATGTTGCTCAGGCCAAGAGCGCTTTGGCTACGGATGCTCACGTCTTTAGCTGCTGGGTTTCACCGAGTGGTGATGGGCTCAAAGCTCTAGTCCGAGTCACCAACCCTGAGCGTCACAGAGATCACTTCCGTGCGCTTCGGACGTACTTCCACAAGCAGTACGACCTAGAGGTAGACGAGTCTGGCATCAACGAGTCACGAGCCTGCTTCGAGTCTTACGACCCTGACCTCATCATCAACCCCGATGCTAAGAAGTTTGGTGCGTTCGCAACAGAGCGCAGCGAGCAAGTGCAGGAGGCGAAGGTGGGTGAGTTCACGGACTACATGAAGCTCAACCTAGCGGCACGTATGATCCGCCAGTCAGACGACGGAGAGAAGCATGCGGCTCTGCTCAAGGCGGCCAAGCTGGTAGGTGGTTACATCTCAGCAGGTCGTATTGAAGAAGAGGAGGCTGTTCGCGTGCTCTTCCGTGAGATTTGCAAGCGTGATATCGACAGCGAGCAGGCGGCCATGACAACCATCCGTCAAGCCATCGAGGTAGGCAAGAACATGCCGATCCGAGAGGTCATTGACAGCGAGCAAGACGCCCAGCGTGAGCTGCTCATCAACGATGGCGACATGTCCTTCATCTCTTCTGACGACGAGGATTTCAGGTGGATCGACGACTACGCCAACGGCAAGATTCCTGTGGGGCTAGACACTGGCGACAACAAGCTCGACCAGTACTTCCGCTACAAGAAGGAGTTCGTGATTATGAACGGGCACTCTAACGTGGGTAAGACTACGTTCGCCCTTTACATGATGGTTAACTCAGCTGTGCGGCACGGATGGAAGTGGGTCGTGTACTCCTCGGAGAACCGAACCGCATCCTTGAAGATGTCTCTCATGCAGTTCGCAGTCAACAGGAAGATCGGTGACATGAACTACGATCAACGCAAGGCTGCTTACAAGTGGGTGAATGAGCACTTCACTGTCATCAGCAACAACCAAGTGTACTCTTACTCTGACATCCTAGTCTTCCTTGAGAAGATCGTGAGACAACAAGAGTGTGATGCTGTGTTTGTTGATCCGTACAACAGCCTGAAGATTGAGCTCACAGGTAATGGGAACTCTCATGACTACCACTACCAAGCAGCTTCAGAGTTCTTGACCTTCTCGAACTCCAATGACGTGGCTGTGTGGTTGAACATGCACGCTGTGACTGAGGCGCAACGACGCAAGGGTGACGACGGGTTGCCTGTTGCACCATACGCAGAGGATACCGAGGGTGGTGGTAAGTTCGTCAACCGAGCTGACTGCTTCATCACGGTTCACCGCAAGGTGCAAGCTCCAGATCACAACATCAAGAAAACTACTGAGCTGCACATCCGCAAGGTGCGTGAGACAGAGACAGGAGGACAGCCTACGCCGATCGACGACCCAATCACCTTTACAATGAACACTTCTCACACAGCCTTCCGTATCAACACGACAGGTAGTGAGCTGTTCCAAAGCATTGATAAAGAGTTTGATAAGTACAAGCGGTTTAATATGCCCTCTAACGAGTTCTTTTTCCAGAATTCCGCTGTAACTTCGCAGAGTGAAGCGACAAAGGAAAGGAACTACGAAGAGGAAGTCCGCTAAGAAAAAGGATTTAGGGAAGTACAAGAGCGGATTGGAAAAGACATGTGGGAATCTTCTCGCTGAATCGGGGCTAAGTTTTGCCTACGAGGAACGTGAGTACGAGATCCTCCCCAAGTTCAACTACCCACAGACTTATTTCAAGATGACTCCCAAATCAAAGAGTCTGATTGACAAGACTGGCAAGGTGGTTCTTCCAATCAAGTACACCCCTGACTTCGTAGCAAAGGATGGGAGCTGGATCATCGAGACCAAAGGGTACATCCATTCACACCATGACTTCCCCATGCGGTGGAAGCTGTTCATGGACTACCTGATGAAACTTGGTGAGCCACTCCCGATGTTATTCATCTGCCGTAACAGGCAACAAATTGAAGAGGCCATCCAAATAATCAAATCAAAATGAACAAGAAGATTCCAATCGAAGCCCTAGGTACTGCCTATGGGGTAGCCATCGAGAGGATGTATGAAGTCATCGCCAACTACAGCGAAGACCTCTACACCCAAGACGGCAAACCAAAGGAAGATCCTGGGGAGGTGTCAAGAGTCCTCGACTCTATGATATCCAAGCTCAGGCACGAGGCGAGTTTAGCAAGAGACACATCTTACGAATACTGGGAAGCCAATGCAAAGCCAGAGCAGGAGGAGTTATTCTAACTCCACTGGCAGAATGGCAGAGGTGAGGTTCAAGAGGGCCGCAGAGAAACTTGGGTTTAAGGTCATGAAGGCCAGCCGCAAGGAAGACATGCACAAGCACATCGATTACTGGCTCCTGTACACAGACAGGAAGCATGCAGTCGATGTCAAGGGAAACAATCTACCAGACGAGATCTGGTGTGAATTCAAGAACGTTAGGGGAAACCCAGGATGGATGTATGGCAACGCGCACATCATCGCATTCGACATACCCGAAGAGGGTGGGTTTGCCATTGTCGACAGACAAGAGTTGGCATTCTGGTGTGAGAAGAATGTCATCGATGAATTAGTTACGGACAAGCAGCATGCGTACCGAAAAAAGTACAGCCGCAAAGACCGTGAGGATGTCATCACAAAACTTAACTTGCACGATCTCAAGTGCTTAGAGTCCTACCGAGTGTGGGGCTACGAGACAGATTATTGAGTATCTTGTAGGTCCTTTCATCAACCTTTTTTACCACCCCTATGACTAACTCAATCTTTGAGAAGAGGCTGAGCTACAAGCCCTTCGACTATTCTGAAATCACTGACCCACTCATCAATGCGATGTGGGCTAGCCACTGGACTCACAATGAATTTAACTTCAAGGCTGACGTTCAGGACTACCATACGAGCCTGAGCGAACAGGAGCGCGATGTGATCAAACGCGCCATCCTTCTCATCTCGCAGGTTGAAGTGGCAGTGAAGTCATACTGGTCGAACATTGGTAAGCATCTGCCTAAGCCAGAGATTGCGGATATGGGGGCTGTGTTTGGAGGTGTTGAAGTAATCCACTCCCGTGCCTACTCAGAGATCCTGACGAAGCTCGGATTGGAGGACGAATTCAAGACACTCTTGGAGAATGAGCCTGTACTGAACCGCGTTAACTATCTCAACAAGTACGTTGATCGCGTATACGAAGACGATCGTAAGCAGTTCCTGTACAGTCTCATCCTCTTTACCCTCTTCACTGAGAACGTGTCGCTGTTCAGCCAGTTCTACACCATCCTTGGATTCAACAGGTTCAAGGCTGTTCTCAAGGACACGGCTAACGTTGTGCAGTACACGAGCAAGGAAGAGAATCTGCACGCAGAGGGAGGCATGGCTCTAGTCAATCAGATCCGAGCTGAGCATCCTGAGTTGTTCGACGCTGATCTGGAGTCACGCATCTGGGAGGAGGCGCAAGTAGCCCTCGACGCAGAGCACGGCTTGATTAAGTGGATCTTGCAAGGCTTTGATAATGAGTTCCTTAGCGAGTCTATCTTGAACAACTACTTGAAGAATCGTGTGAATGAGAGCATGCGTCGCATCGGCTTTGCCTTTGAGTTCCCTGTGAACCAAGAAGAGCTGGAGGTGACAGCATGGATGGATGAGGAGGTGTACGCTTCTGCCTTGTCTGACTTCTTCCACAAGAAGCCAATCGACTACGCGAAGAGCACAAAGAGTTTCACCGCAGAAGAATTATTCTAATGAAAGAGTTTTACTGGGTCACAGAAGAGACCCGACAATTTATGGAGAAGGGTTACCTCGACCCTGGCCAGACGGTCGAAGAGAGGGTGAGAGAGATTGCCGATCACGCAGAGGCGATCCTTGAGAAGACTATGGACGGGGCGTTCGACAACTTTGCCGATACGTTCTACGATTACATGAGCCGTGGCTGGTTTAGCCTGAGTACTCCAGTGTGGGTGAACTTCGGCAAGAACAAAGGCCTGCCTATCTCGTGTTTCGGCACCACTGTTCAGGACGATACGTTCGACATCCTGCGTGGCGCTGCAGAGATTGGAGCTATGAGTAAGGTGGGTGGAGGTACAGCTACGTACTTCGGAAACCTGCGTCCTCGTGGCGCTAAGATCAGCACAGGCGGAGAGACCAATGGGTCTGTATCCATGATGGAGTTGTTCAACACAACAACCAACATCATCTCGCAGGGCAAGGTTCGTCGCGGTAGCTGGGCAGCTTACTTGGACGTGGAGCACCCAGACATCGAGGAATTCTTGCAGATCCGCAGCGAGGGGCATCCTATTCAGGACGTGTCGTTTGCAGTGTGCATCGGTGACGACTGGATGAAGGACATGATCCGTGGCGATCAAGAGAAGCGCTCTATCATGGCCAAGATCCACAAGAAGCGCAGCGAGACAGGTTACCCATACATCTTCTTCCGTGATAACGTGAACAAAGATCGCCCAGACTACTACGTAGATAAGGGCATGGAGATCAAGCACTCGCAGTTGTGTGCTGAGATTATGGAGTACACCGACGACACTAAGTCTTTCGTGTGCTGCTTGTCTTCAGTGAATGCGCTGCACTACGACGACTGGAAAGGCACTGATGCTGTGCAGATCATGACAGCTTTTCTCGACGCAGTATACACTGAGTTCGTAGACAAGGCTAAGGATCTTCCATTCATGGAGAAGGCTGTTCGTTTTGCTGAAGAGCACAGGTCTATTGGCATCGGAGTCCTAGGATATCACTCATACCTGCAGAGCAAAGGCATCCCGTTCGAGAGCGTCATGGCACGCAGCTTGAACAGGTCTATCTTCCGCTCTATCCAAGAGGCATCTGACAAGATGAGCCAAGCGTTGGCACTTATGGGTGGTGAGCCAGAGGTACTCAAGGGTTACGGCTTCCGTCACAGCACACGCATGGCAGTAGCGCCTACGACTTCGTCTTCGTTCATCCTCGGTCAGGTCTCACCATCTATCGAGCCGCTTCAGTCTAACTACTTCACAAAAGATTTGGCTAAAGGTAAGTTCACATACAAGAACCCTTATCTCAAAGACCTACTTGCTGAGAAGGGTAAGGACGACGCAGCCACATGGAAGGATATCATGATGAAGGGTGGATCAGTACAGCATCTGGACTTCCTGGATCAGGAAGAGAAGGATGTGTTCAAGACGTTCGCTGAGATCTCACAGATGGAGGTTGTGCAGCAAGCTGCCGATCGCCAGAAGTATATCGATCAAGGCCAGTCACTTAACGTCATGATCAGCGACGAGGTGCCCTTGAAGGACATCAACCAGCTGGTTATCAAAGCGTGGGAGCTTGGCATCAAGACCATCTACTATCAACGCGGTGTCAACCAGGCGCAGGCTGTTGGTAGGGATATCTTAAATTGCGCAGTGTGTGAGGCGTAGTGCTTATATTTGCAACGTTACACAGGGATAATTGCTGTGGAACTTCGCTACGGGGTCGGCTGCTTAATTGCGGTCGACCCTTATTGCATCTGATTCTTAGCGAGCAACAATTTAATCTCTTGAATATCAGTGAGGAGCTGTTTAATGTTATCCTTAAACTCTTTGTTGTCTGACTCAAGAGAATAAACTCTAGCGGACAACCTGTTGTAATCAGCTTGAAACTTTATCCACCCACCGATAAGTGATCCAGCGACCACAAGAAACTCAAAGTGTGACAGGTAATCCTCCATTATTTTCTAGCTTTTTCTATCGTTCGACCAGCAAAGTAAGCACCGAATGCGGTCAGCATAAGAATTTCCAACAAAGATACATAACTATCTTTGACGTTAAATGGCAGATTATCAATGGAATCCGCTATCATAGTTGCCATAAACATTACCATAAGGCAGATCAAAGTAACTGGCCTGATGAGCTTTGCGAGCTTCACATCGCTACTCATGTCAGCTTCCCATCTCCTAGATACTTCCTTCTGATAAGCAACCTCAGCATCCAACATTGCCTTAGCTTCAGCTGGATCAATCCCTGGCTCTTTGTCTAGCAAGTTCTTAACCACACCGAGGGCCCCGCTATCTGGTAGCAGATCCCCTACGGTGCTGAGTACTCCTGGTGCTTTCTCTTTAAGCCAAGCCCCAAGCTTGGTATCCTTAATCTTCTTCCTGTTGTTCTCCTGACTCATAGATTTCTTGGATTATATCGAGGACTGCGAGGGTGTGGTTCTTGAACTGTCTTCCATCGTACTCCTTGACTGAGTTGTACATGTCATTAATCTGATCCATGGCTTCGACTCTTTCGTCGTCACTCATGTATTGGTAGTCAACGCTGTTGATCAGCATCTCCAGTTGTTGGTATCTCTCCTTACCTGCGATAGCCATGAGTCTGTTCAGCTGCTCTGTGTTGAAGTACACGCCGCTGTCGACAAACTTCTGATCGTCCAGGTAGCTGTAGTCCCTGCCCGCAGCCCTTAGAGCGAGGCGCTCTTTATTGCTTGAGATATTTGGCACGCTGACCTTGCGCTTCTTCGCAAACGAAGGAGTAGAAACAGCCTTGGAAATGTTACCTGTAGACTCCATGAGTCTGTAGATCTCTTGAGATACGGCGTCGTCCTCACCTTGTCTGAGCTTGGTCACATCGAATAACTGATACATCCATCCGACATTACCTCTTGGGTTCTGCTTGATTGGGTTGCCCTTCCAGTCTACTCGGATTGGGATCTCTGCCCCTCCAAACGTGCGCTCCTTGATGGTGTACTCAATGTTTTTCATCATGCGCTCACCCATATCCATGTCCTTTGTAGACCTCTTATCTGGCATAAACTCACGAGTAGCTCTGTGAATTGCGCTGAACTGGTTCGGGAATGGTACTGACAAGGCAACGTTGGCTACGCTGTTCATAAGGTTCTCTGCGGATCTCTCTACATTTCCTCCAGCGAGAACTTGCAAGAAATCGTTAAGGCCCTGCAAGAAGCTTTGCTCCATCATAGATCCTGCTGCAGTCAGAGGTCCAAGACCGACCATGTCTGAGAACATGTGCTTAGCGAAATCAATGGCTCCATCGTAGTCTCTTTCTCTCAACTCTTCCTTGTCGTATCCAACTGCCACGGCAGCCATAAGAGCGCCTGGGGTTCCCAGCTTCATGTAGTTAACAAACTCATCGTCAGGCTGCTTCGCAGGGTCTTCTCCAGACAACATGCGCTTAAGAGCGGAAATGTTGATGCTAGTCGGAGGGAACTGATCGTAAGCAAGGTTCTTCTCCTCTTCTTCATCCCATTGAACTGGACCAGACATGATTCCTTCTGCGAGCAGCATAACCGCTGTCTCTGTGACAACAGCTCCGATGATGCCTTTCGCCATGTTCCTAGAAGCCTCGTCTAGATCTCCCTTGTTGAGGTCCGATGCTGCTCTGGCAGCAGCCACAACAGGGGACGCAAAGGTTGCACTCTCTAAAAGGATGTTAGCAGGTGTGCTTCGGAATGGAATCATGAATCTCAAAAGAGCTTTGGCTGTCTGCTCTCCATTGACGTATGGCAAGACGTCCATTGCCGCTCCGAGCTTCTGTTCTATGAATGAAATAGATTCGTTAACACCCTTTGAGAATCCTGTTTCTTCTTGGAATGTAATCCTTCTGCCTGCCGTTCTAGCTCTCTCAGCGTTCTTTCTTGGCGGGTGCTTCAGGAAGTCTGTGAGCGCCTCGCCCTCAAGACCCAGAGCCTTAGCTTGCTCGTACAAGTTCTTGTCTTCGAAGTACTTTCTAAACGGAGTATCACCGAAAGAAAGCATTCTAAACATCACCTCAGCAGGAACACCGAAGGTTCCTTGGAATGCAAGCTTAGCTCTCTGGCTAGGCGGAATGTCTCCTTCGCTGATAGCGGCCATGAGTGATCTCATAGGCATCATGCCTCTAGACTGACGCCACTCAGTAGTGTCTTTGTCTTGGCCTGTGATAACCTGATCGATGGTGTCGATCATGTTCTTACCCATGTGAGTCATCGCATAGAAGTACGCACTCAAAGAAACTTGTCTGTCTACGTCGTACTCTTTCCCAGCAAGCTTAGCGATTGAGTTAGAGAAAGCTCTTACTGGAGCTGATGTCAGATCGACGCCTACGTCGAATACAGAGTTGACCGCGTTAGCCACAACGTTGGTTACTTGTGACATGGTTGTCAACAAGTTACCCTGTGCCACCTGACCTAATAGTTCACCCCATCCGCGCTCGATAACCACGTTTGTAAACGTATCCATCTCACGCTCCACTGCCTTGAGTCTTTTGACAGCATCCTCAAGCTCCTTGCTGACTCTCTCTCCTTTTATTGCTCTAGTTTGAAGATCTTCTACTTCGGCTTGAGCTTGGAACATTCTGGCCGCGAGGTCTTTTAGTTTGGCTTCACGCTCAGGGTTGAGGCTGTTTCCTTTAGCCTCTACTGCAGCAGTGATGATGTCAACCATCCCTTTAGGAGAGCTCTTCTTTACTTCTCTGAAGTGGCGGAGCAATCTACCTGCAGTAGTACCCATAGCTCCCATCTCAGCAATGAGGTCTGGGATTGAGTCAGCTTCACCTCTAGCCACAGCCCTAGCTAATCGCTCAGCTTGAGCGAGAACCGAGAGGTTGTCGTTCATCATGGAGATGGCCCCAAGCTGCTCATCGTTTACGATGTCAAGGAGCTCCTTATCGGTCAGATCTTGGACATCCTTCTTAAGCTCTTTAAGTTTTTGAGGGATGATGTAGTTCCTTGGGTCCTTTACAATCTTAGATCTGATGTCAGGTGAGAACTGGCTCTTTCTCCTCTTCACTCCATCACGCATCTTCTTCTTTGTGTTGACAGAGATCGCAGCTCGCTCCATGGCTCCAGCCATATTGCTCGCAACCTCAGACTCCGATGCGGCTACCTCAGAAGAAATCACCATGTTGTCATACTCCGCTTCAAGCTTTTCTCTTGAGTCAAACTCCATGCCCAAAACTCCCTTTGCATATCCTTCGAATCTAGCAACAGCTTTGTCGTATTTAGGCCCACGAGTTGTTCTCTTTACTCTCGATTCTTCTGACTCGATTCTACCTCTATCGAGCACTGGGTCTGACATATCGTAGTATTCGATCTTGCCTCGCAAGAACACATCGCTTCCGATGATGGTCGCCTCTTCAGCAGACTTGATCGGCCTACCAGCCATGTCCACGAATACATTGTGGCGGAACGGATTGAACTTGGCTCTAACCCCGTCATAATTAAGGTCAGTTCCCGAAGCAACGAATTCGCCATTGACACTCGCCATAGGGAACTTGTTCTCTTGGAACGTAACAATCTTCTCTCTCGCATTCTGGTTTACATACAGTTCTGCATTCTTAACTGTAACGGCTGGTGCGTACGTCAAGGCTTCTCCAGTAGCGCTCTTGTCGTGTACAGTCTGCACTGGAACGCCTGTGTTCTTCATGACGTTCAGGTTGAGTCTAACCCCAACCTTGCGTCCAGCCTCTACATTTATACCCTTCGCCAAGATTCTTCTTGATGTAGCATCTGTAGCCAAGGCGTCGTCCACCATAAGCTGGCTCATGTTCACTTCGTTACCTCTCACCTTCATGGAAGTCGCTGTCTCTTTATCTCTATCTCTGTAGAGTTGGCTTTCAGAAGCGTCGATAGAAGCTCTCTCTTGCTTAGTCAAAAGCTTTCTTCCTGGAGTAGGCATGATCTTTTCAGACTGAGGGTCTACTTCTTCAAAGTTTATCGTAAGCTGCTCTGATTGCGCCTTATCGAGGTCGACCATAGAGAAGTCTGACTGAGCAGATCTTTCCATAGCTGATTTGTAATCACTGACAAATGGCTTTCCCTGATAGCTGCTCATAGAGTAGATGCCATCATGGTACATGATCTGCTGAACTTGGAATGGCGTGAGCCCCATTTTCTTAGCTACCAGCTTCACAAGCTTAGTAGACTCCAGATCTGTTTCTTTGTCGAATTGTCTAAGCTTTTCGATCTCATTGCCGATCAAGTCGTTGTACACTCTTCTTGCACCTCCAACGATAGCGTTATCCCCTGAAGCTTTTAGCTTTCTTATCTCTGCAAAAATCTCTGCGTCAGAGCTCATAGCGTTAAGGCTAGCTCCGAGCGCATTTAAGCGTGCAATAGCGGACGTTCTAGTTGCTTCTGATATGACGAGTCCATCTGAAAAATCGGTGAGGTTAAACCTGCCTCTAAAGATGTTGACTTGATCTCTGAAGTGACCGTCCTTCGGGATGGCGTTCTTATCCCCCATGTTCCCAGCAGCTAGTTCAGAAAGCTTTACGGAGTCCTTACCGATCATCGAAGCCAAAGCGAGCTTGCCATCCGCATCTCTCTTCAGCGCTTCTTCCTTAAACGCTTTCTCGTCAAAGACTCCGTCCTTCGTGAACCTCTTCACGATCTCGTTGATGTCTCTCAGGTGATTAGACATGGTGTTAGCCCTGTCTCCTCTCACGTATCCCAGTGTACCTTCCTGCTCTCTTTTGGCAATAGCTTCGATTCTGCTCGGACGGATAAAGTCTGTTGCTCCACTTTGAATTCTCTTCACCCCAGAAGCAAATAGCTGTATCGCAAGGTTCAGATTTGGATCGATCTTTGACCCGTTAGAAGTATAAGCAACAAGCAAATCGTACACGATTCCAAAAGCCCTTGGGTCCATACGGACTTCTGGGTCTTCGGCAACTGCATTCATGACAGTATCCCTCCCCTTATTGTAGCTCCCATCCACATCTGCTACATCAATGCCTGTATTTCTAAGGATGTGCTGTCTTGCTACATCCAGAGCTTGCGCTGCCACTTCGACGCTTTGATCAAGAGTTGGATTTTCACCGATCATACCCTTAATAACGTGGCTCTCCATTTGCATAAGAGAAACCTTATCGTTTGCCGCGCATGTTCCAGATCCAACCGAGCACAAGTATTTTGCTTTGTTTTCAAGTTGAGATTCATGCCTAGCTGAAAGATCAGGGGTCGAGATAATCTTGTCCACAGTGAAAATAGCAGCACGCTCCGTGATCCCATCTCCATCATCAATCCCGAACTCTTCGTTCATCTTATTGAACGCAGCCTCTACTTCTTCGAGTTCGACGTAGTCGTAAAGAATTTCCCAAGCGAACTCATACTCATACTCAAAACCTCTGTCCTGCATGATGGTCTCTTTCTGTTCGTTGAGGTAATCAACGTCTTCTGCAGGCATCTCTTGAAGAACTCTTTTGAGGGCGTTGATGTAGTCGGTCCCCATAAACGGCTCTTGACCTTGCTCTTTTCTGCGCTCAGTATTCAGCGTCTCGAAAAACTTAGAAAGAAGTCTTCTCTTTGCACTATTCTTTTCTTCTCTTGCCCGAGCCTTTTGTTCTGGGTATACTGGAGGCTTGAGCTTCCAGTTCTTCATGACGTCAGCATTGATAGGCTCCGTCGACCCATCTTCTTTGACCAACTTAAAGTAGTCATAACTTCTGAAGCCTCGACCCTTACCCATATTGGTCTTGTACTTCCACCAGTTAATGAACTGCCATTTGCCATTAAAGGTCATTCTCATGGGCTTACCGTCAGTCTCACCACCATCTATGTCCCTCTTGAAGGTCATCATCTCCACTACAAACGGAGTAGACTCAGGAAGTCTAGATGGTGACAATGCGGCCCTCTCTGTATTGACGTCTTGAGCTGCTGATTTCACACTCAACACCTCTCCTGTTCTGATGGCTCGCTGAAGCTTTTTCAGCACAACGTCTGCTTGGGAGATGTCTTGGATAAGCATAGCATCCTTACCGAGGGTTGCCTTCAAGAACTTATTAATGAGAACCCTAACCTTATCAAGAAGCTTAGGTTGAGATGCGTCGTAATTGACAAGCTCGGTTAGATATTCAAGAGCTTGCTCTTCTTTGATCTCTCCTTCACCAGCTTGACGCTGCTTCCTGTACTGCTCCCCTTTGACTTTAACCTGCTCAACAAGCTCTGGGTTGCCAGACTTCAAGGCAATCTCTTCTAGCCCATCTATAAGATCATAGACGGCCTGAGGATTATCCTTGAATGCCTTTCTAAGGGCAGGACCAATGGCAGCTGCATGCAGTACTTCCTCTGCGATGACAGCCCGTGGGTCCTTCCCTGCTTTTCTAGCTTCAGCTAAACGCTGCGAGTTCAGGTGGATCTCAAGACTTCCGTCTGCATTCTCAACCATCAACCCTAGGACTTCACCGCCCTTTCTTGAGGCCTTATCCCCAGACTCCTTTGTATTGTGAACTACAATCTTGTAGTTGGAGCCAGCGATAGCTTTGAGGTGAGGAACAAGGAATTTATTTACAAGTTTTACGTCTTTCTTTGTGAGTCCAGGCATAGACGTAATCCCAGCAGATCCGTCTTCTTTGGCTACGTATTCGTCGAACTGCCCCTGAATGCCTCTGATAGCTGATTCGCCTTGAGGCTGTTCTGCTTTCTGCTCTGGGGTTGGCTCTGCTACTGGCTCTGCTTGAGGGGATGGCTCTGCCTTGCGAGACTTAACCTCATCTACCTTTTGCAATGCGATGTCCATGCCAGCATCGTAGTCTGACACGACTTCGCCTTCTCCAACCTTACCTCTTCCAGGAGTAAAGAATACTACGTCTGGCTTATCCTTAAGCGGAGAGTCAGCATCATTCCATCCTTCTGGGGCGTACTCCTCGTTGAAGGGAATTCTAGCTACAGGTCTGAATCCGTTCTGTACGTACTGACGCTCCAGATCTGTGCCGTAGGCGTCAAAGAATGTACCTCCGTTTTCACGTCTTACTTGCTGGAGAGGTCTAGATACTCCCTTGAGTTCAGAGTCTGGAGACTTGAAGAGACCACCCATGTATCCGTCACCCTTGACGTATGCACCAGCAGATCCATCCTCAGACACGAACAGCTTCCCACCTCCGTCTACAATGGATTGCGCTGTCTCAAGATCCACTTGGGATACCTGCAAGAACTTCTTGTCGCCTCTTTCTTTAGCCACCTCGAAGGCGCGAGACATGGCGTTAACATACTCCTCTGGAGTGGCCTCTCTAACTCCCTCTGGGGCTTTAGGTTTTGCATCGGCCTCAGCCTTTGGAGCGACTGGCCTCATGCCAAGGTGGTTGCGCAAGTTCTGCTCTGCTATAAATGCTTCTTCAGCGGCTTTACTGAGGCCCTCTGTTGGACCAGCTTGCGTGGCTGATGCTCCCTGCTCTTCTCTGAGAACTCTTCTCTTTGCCTCAACCTCACCCATTAGTCTGAGCGCATCTTTCTTGGCTTGTTTAGCCGCCTCTAGTCTCGCTGACAGATCATCCACTTGAGATGGATCTGCGCCCACCCCACCGAGATCTTCTTGAGCAGAATTGAGTGCTTCCTGAAGAGCAGTAACTTCCTCGCTCAAGCCTTCCATTTTCACCGCGATCCTGCCGTCTTCAAGCTTTGAAGATTCCTCAGCAGTGAGCTCCATGCTTTCACCTTTGTGTTTCGCTATCAGATTCTCTCTCTGATTGACAAGGTTAAAGATCTCACCCGTAAAAGCTTGAAGCTCTTGCTCTGAAGCCCCAGCTTCTTTCGCTCTCTTGTGCTTGATTTGTGTCTGTCTGACAGCCAGGTCGATATCGTTGATAGACTTCATGGTGCCTGGGTGACGAACCGCGATCATCTGATAGAGACGCTCATTGTCCGCCCTGTTTCTCGCTCTTGACTTATCAAAGTCACTGGACATCATGTTGTCAAAAGATTGAGACTTATTGAGGGACTCAATGTTTTGCTGGTCCTTAGATGTCATGTTGTTCTTCTCAACAACAGAGTTGGCGGCTGCCTGTGGGCGCCTAATAACTTCGGCTCCAGCTCTCAGCGTGGTTCTTACACCTCCTGGCGTGGCAATAGCCCCAGTGGATACAACACCCAATAGAAAGTTTTCAAGAACTCTTTCCGTGTAATCAGATTTGCTATAATCAGCATTACCCAGAGCATCTTCGAATACCATCCTGCTCGTTTCCTGAAGAGCCTCAACACCGCCCTCAAGAATGGGGTCAGCCACGCCTTGCATCAGAACGTATTTCTTAAATGCCTGGACAGCTGTTTCCTTTAGGGCTGGGTTTTTGGTGAGAGCTCTAAATCCCATGCTGGCGGCGCTACTTTGAATTGTGCCTCCAACAGCAGTCAGACTACCATCCGTGATTGCCATGCCAGATCTGGCCAAGTTACCAGAAAAAGTATCTTCGAAGATTGGTTCAAGGCCCTCTTGAACCCTGTTGTAATCCTCCCTTTCTGAATCAATGTATGTGTTCTGTGCAGCCACCGAGCCAGACACAAGTCTTCCAATTGGGCCAAATGCGGCTGCTACGATATACGGAGAGCTCTCTCCGATAGTCTGAGTTCCTCTAGAAAAAATCTCCGCAGCGTCCCCCCAGTTGAATTCACCCTCAGGAATCTCAGCTAGTTTCTCGGTAATCGATGTGCCGTACTGAGTTTTCTCAGCCCTAAGGTCATCAGTGAAGTCAGCCAAAGCTTGATCAACCGCTCTGGTTACTGCTTTCTTTTGTTCTGGTGCAAAGATTTCAGCAACAGCCAAAGGCGCCTGCGCAAATGGTCCGAGCAAGGCGCCAGAAGATATTGGTCCAGAAAGAAAATCAATCGCTCCAGTGCCTAGTGAGATTGCGTTGTCTCTGAGGAAATCCACCCAGCCTCCGCCGAAACCAGTAATTTCGTTGTACCTGTTGTCACCATCAAGAGGAATCGCAAGCCCGAACTTATCGTACAGCTTGTTAGCGTAGTCTTCTTTGTCTACGTCAGCACCACCAATACGCTCATTAATCTCATCAGCATACCCGCTCAACAACTGAAGCTGCTGCTTGCGCGATTCTGACTGGAAGAGGTTGTTGATGTCTGCTTGCTTCTGAGCATCAGACTTGTCTGGGTTTGCCGAGATCTCATTGATCTTTCGGCTAAACTCTTCTTGCTCCATCATGTCCGAGAACATGGAGCTTTGATCCTGTGCGAATCGATTAGAGAACTCGTCTCCAATCGTCTTCAAGCTTAGGTCTGGTGGTGATACAGGTTCAGGCGCCTGGGTCTGTAATGAAGAAGCCAATTCTTCTTCCGAAGGCACGGAGGTTATAGACTGTATAGTTTGCTCCCCTGATTCTGCTGAATCTTTTTTTTTTGACTCTTCGAGTATACCGCTGGCGTAGTTCTTTATCTCGTCGTAATCCAGCTCTGGATTTTCGAAGTACATCTCATTGGCGATCCACGATGCGTTTCTGCCTTGAGAAAGGTAGTCTTGAATTTGTGCTTGAAGCTGTTCGTTCATGGTAAACGGCTGGTTTCAAGCAAAGATAATGAATCTTCTCTTACTCTCCTTTGTTCTTGATTTCTTTTAGGAGCTTGAGCATATCTTCTTGACTCAATCCGATTGCTGCGGCTATCGCATCTTTAGCCTGATCACCTGGCTTAGGGTCAAATGGCATGACTATATCCTTTTCGCCATCAAAAATTACTACTGAGAATCCGCTACCACCTGCTTCTTGAGCATTAGGATTGTAGATGATCTTCTTTAAGCTACCCTCTTTACCTCCGTCAAGACCCACCTTGCCCTTTACTACCAACCCAGAAGTACCGCCTACAGACTCTTCAAGATCTCCTAAGTCAGTGTTAATGGTCAAGTTTCCGCCTCCGATCTGACCGATAAGACCATCAAGCTTCTTTGATGAAGATGATGAACTGGTAGTCTTTGGCTCCTCAACCTGTTGTAAGTCTCTCCATCCCTGCATCATCTCTAGCCAGTAGTCATACTGAGCTTGACTTATGTTGTCGAAGCCCTCAGAAGTTTTGGGGTGCTTGGCGAGCAGAGCTTGCACTTCTTCCGAAACTTCTGCCCCCTCTGGCTCTGGCCCAGTCAATCCAAGCTTCTCTCTTCTTCTTCTATCTGCTATAGCAGGGTTGTTAAGGACGTAGTTCAAGAACGCAGACTCAGCCTTTGTTTCAGTGTCGTAAGACCCCCATCTCTTTTCTTCAACCAGTGTCTTACCGTCCGTAACAGGGATGGGTTGCAGGTCAGGCTTACCTAGCTCAACGATAGCCTTCAAGTAGTCTTGTCTGCTTCCGTATTCGCTTACAGTCTGTCCGTTCTGGTCCACTACAGTGACCTTCCCGTCATCGCCTGTACGAACCTCTCCGTATCTGAGGGCGTCTGCAATCTTCATGGTCTCGTCAAAAGCAAGCGTGCCTGCCTTCGCGTTGTAGTATTCCACACCGTTAATCTCTTGGCTTACCGCCTGTCTTGGGTCGCCCCCTACCTTCATGAACAAGTCGTGCTCAAGAGATAACTTTTGCAGGTTAGCAACAGCCTCGTTGTAGATAGGCTCAAACTCGTTCATCTCCTTCTTAAGAGCAGCTACGTCAGAGTTAAAACGCTCTAGATCTGCAGCATTCAAGAAGTTGTAAGAACCCTCTGCATTGCCATTAATCTTATCCATGAGTTTCTGCGCATCGGCAGAGAACGCAGAGTTAGGACCTGAGTCTGACGTAAAGTCTGCATCTGGCACCAAGGCCTTTGCTTTCGCTTCGGTAGCCTTGAGGTCTTGAAACTGCTTTGCAAAGCCACTAGCCGCCTCTCCAAACCCAGCATAAGACTCCTCTATATTCTTGATGTAGTCTTGAGCATAAGGGGATTGAACCTTATTGAATCTGCTTGCTTGGAATCGATTAGACATTCTTCTTGTTTTTCATTCTCTTAAACCAAGCTCTCAACTTCTTGTGTAGCTTAGTGTTGCCTCTGACTGACTCTTGCTCCCACTCTCCAAGATCTTTAGGAGACACAACTCCTTCTCCCCCCGACATCTCTCCAATCTTGACGCCGTCTTTCATGATGTCGATAGGGTTGCTATCATGACTAAACTCACCAGGAGTTATTCCTCTCATAAGCATAGCTCCTTCTTCGAAGCTAAGCATCCTCCCCTCTATTCCGCTAGCGTCTTTGACAAGGCCGCCCTCTTCAGCAAAAAGCTCCTCATCTTCATCTGGAAGATTCAGAGTTGGCTGAGGCGTTACATTGATTTGATTAAGCGCATCGAAAAGTCCTGGAACGCCCTGATCTGCAGTCACTGTCGTGCCACCTACATTTACGCTTCCAGTATCTCCTCCCCCTCCATCCATCTGAGATGCAGCGATGTTAAAGCCATCAGAAATCATGCCAGTGATGCCTGAGGTGATGGCTTGAGACTGAGCTAACCTACCTCTGTTTTCGAGGGCCGCCGCTCCTGCTTCTGCGCCGAGTGCTTGCTCCCTGAGGTTTCTCGCTGAAGCTAGGTCTTGACCAGCCTGCTGGTACTTGTACGTTTCAACTTGCTGCTCGGCACCAGCGATTGTCTGCAACCCTGCTTTTCTTCTAGCCGACTCATCAGCTGCGATCTTAGCAAACCTATCTGCTGTACTGGCATCAACCTTGCTGAGTCCGCCAAGGAGA
>Ga0208917_1000298_pt1 | contig 26133 bp, 21 predicted proteins | sample DEB08_DNA_10_FD_185500 | JGI IMG/M metagenome (GOLD analysis project Ga0208917, IMG submission 185500) | Aqueous microbial communities from the Delaware River and Bay under freshwater to marine salinity gradient to study organic matter... | ecosystem: Environmental > Aquatic > Marine > Coastal ...
TCATACTGATTTTGATAAATATTATTTACCGCTTCAGATGACCTTTTTTGTTTGCTACGTTGTTTATTTGACAACGGCGTAAATCCACCATGCTCATACAATACAGATATAATCTGCTTTTCTGATAAAGTGTTGGTGTATAAGTTTACAGAGTTTCTAAGGTCTTCAAATTGTTCCTGTGCTACGGTACCACCATATACGATACTACCGTCGCTGAGCGTCTGCATATACCCTCTATAAGGGTTATTTTGCAAAACCTCACCTCCAATGATTGGAGCCTCTCTGTCTCCAAGGAGCTTTAAGAAGTCTCTACTTAAATCAAACTCATTAACTTGAGCAATAATATTTTGGTCAGTAGAAGCAACATCAGACAAAGCTCTACGCTGATTGCGTACTTGAATCTGTCCGTTTTCATCTAAATACTCTTGCGAAACTTCGTAAGCAAGTTTCATTCTACCCAGCTCATCTTGAGCTGCTATCGGCTTAATAGTTTTTTTAGCTGGTCGCTCTGTTCCATCAGGAAATCTTAAGACTGGACCAAGTCCCTTCGGAGTAAACCAAGCAAAGCTTAATTCATCAAGCATAGCCTCGCTATATTTACCGTCTTTGATACCTTTCTCGACGTCTTCAAACTGCTTCTTTTTTAATTCCGCTAGTTTGCCTAAGTAGTTCATGTCACTAAGCTGTGCGCTATAATTAGCGTTAGCATCTGACCGACCAATCTCACCCATCAAGTTGGCTTTATGACCAATAGCAACAATATCTCTGCCCATCTGAGCAGTACCATTGAATATAGCGTCAAGCTCCGCAATGTTTGTAGCGTCAAAAGCACTTGCCTCAGCTAACTTCTGCAACTGAGTTGAACGTTCTTTCCTTACTGTTTCTCTCGAAGCTTCGGCTTTTCTCTTTCCGTTAACATAAAGACTAACCAAACCATCGTAATCGACTGTAGTAGCTTTAGTTTGATATCCTCCTTTATATGCCATTAGTTATTTGCTTTTTTTTCTAAACCTGTAACAAAGCGCAGGTATCCTTGGTAGTCACCTATCATAAGGTAATCTTCGCCTGTAGCATCTCCTGTTTTTATTCTTTCTTGAGCAGCGTACAACGGGTCTTGACCAAGTCCAGCTAATCTATCTTCACGAGCGAGACCTGCAGCCATTGTTTGTTTAGCAAATCCCATCATTGCATCTGAACGCATTTGTCGACCTGCGGCTAATTGTTCTTGCAAAGAGCCTAAGATATTCTGCTCTCTCTGCTCCTGCATACTTCTAATATTGACCTTGTCTTGAGCTTCCATAATATCATAAGAAGCTTGTTCTTTAGCCATACCACCGTACATCTTGAGCTGCTGTTCACCAGTTTGCTCACCAGTCATACTAGTGATAGCTAAAGCACTCGCTGCATCACGACCCTGCGCAACATCTAATGCTCCTGCACGGCTTTGTGATATTTCTGAAAGTTGCTCTTGCTCTAGTCTTTGTGATGGAGTCAATCCCTCGAATGGGCTAACCAATTGTTGTGGCTCAAACTCCTCTAGTTTACGTAAAGCTTCTTTTGTCAGAGATGAACCAGTTAAATAGTTGTCCACTGCCGTGATACCTCCAACCATTAAACCTAAACCAATTAGTGACATAACTATAGAATATTATTAATTACAAATATACAAATTTACATGTAGCTCTTAAATACCTCAGAATTACTAGCAAACAGCTCTACAAAAGATGTAGAATCATTTTTTAAAGTAATTTCTGCATAATACCCTCTCAATCCATATGATTCGGATTGTGGGTTTTTAACTACAAAACAAAAGTCCCCAACGGCTGGTGTGTTTGCGGATGAAGCCGTACTAATAGTCTGACCCGTATATGAATCTATGACACCGATGAGCTTGTTCGTTCCATCGTTGAAATATAACTCATCACCACCAATACCATCTGCGTTGTTTGCTGAGACTTGATTAACAATTGTGGATGTAAACGTGTAATCATTACCAGTTAGCGATACTAAATCACCAATACCTAGTATTGATAACTCGTTAAAATTCAGTTTATCAGTGCTCAATCTGCGTATGTAACCATAACGCATATGTTCTTTATCAACAAACTTGAGGTTAGACTGACTACCAATTTCACCCTGCTCCTGCTCACTTGATAAAGTAGCATACCAATCGCTGTGATTCGTTTCTAACTTGATGTTTTTAAATACCTTAACATCACTAGGTGCTTTATTAGAAACAAAAGTTACGCTACAGCCGTGAGTACTACCATAAAACTCCGTACGAGTATCATTAGTATCGTGCTTATAAAGATTACCATTCTTGAAGCTAAAAAACTCCGAGCCTAAATTAGACATCCACTCAGGCTCGTAAGAGTGGAAACTAGTCCACCCTTTTACTTCCTCGCCGTATGTTACTGTTGTAGCCATTAGTTTGTGTTTGTATCATCTTCATCATCAATACCACTTACAGCCTCGTCAGTTGGAGTACATGCTCCATCTTGATAGTCAAACAATAAGTAAAGGATGTCGTCAGAAGATGTTGGGTTAAATGCAAATGAACCTGTAGTCTCTTGGTATACATCATTCGCAGGAGCATCGGTTTGCGACAAGAATGTAGTAGATGGGTCACTCTGAACCTGTGCAGGAGTCAATACACTAGAAGTAACCAAGTATCCAATTCTTGAACAAGAGTTAAAGAAGGCTCTGTGATTAGCAAACTCACGATAAGAACTCATTGTAATTACCTCTGTATCTGCAGGAATAAATGCATTGTCAGTATCACCAATAAGCGTTTCGTTACGAGCAACACCTGTATTACTAAATACATCAGTACGCTCATAATATGGTCCCGACGCTACCCTGTATCTGTTGATGATAGTTTTGTCGGCATCATCAATATCATTCATAACCATAATAACGACCTCTCTATTTCCCGCTGCAGGACAAGTATGAGTCATCTCTACATCAGCAGTTGGCTCTACAGCATCAAGTCTTACTGTAGCTGTAGTATCCGATTGTAAACTAGCTGAGGTTATCGTCAATGGTATCGTTCCATTTGGTGCAGTTAGCGCATGCTGTGTAGTGTTGCTATTGTATATAATAGTCATAGTTACATCAGAATCCACTGTGTAAGCGAAGTTGAATGTACCTGGTGTATCGCCAATACTAACTTCGTAAGAATACGGAGTACCCTGCTCAATAACTTTGTTAAATTGACTACCACAAGACAAGACAACAGTTTCGGCAGGCTTATTAGATTGGTTCATTGACAATACATACTGATTGTATCTAGGGTCGTAACCACCTACATTAAACTTATTTACATACTGAGATAGGTTGTCGCGGAAATACGACTCCATTCCTGCGTCAGAAATAGGCGTGATTCCGTTTTGACCCAATCTTAATACAGCGCCTCTAAGAGCGTCTGTGAAGTAAAGTGAGCCACTGTATTCAGCGAAGCTTTCTGGGTTCTTAGCGATGCCGTATTCGCCTGCATACGCTATTGATTGACCCAATACATTCTCTATCTGTGTTAGCGAACCACTTCCGTCAGGCGACTGTAGTATATTTTTACCAAAAAGAACCTTACTGATTTGGTCCTCTTGCATAACAACAAGGTCGGTTTCTCTAGCAAAAATCTTTTGAATACTTCCGTACCTCAAGTCCATAAACTTGATGTTGCCACGAGAAGCATTAAACTCGTTTATACTATTGTATGTGCTATTCTCATTAAAACTACCACTATAAGTCAAAGCATTTTTTTGGCGTATTTTCTTGTAGCCATCTAAAAGCAATAAGTTAGGTCGATAATCAGTAGCTAAAGTGCTGCTAAAACGCTCGTCTCTTACACTAATGCTTTCTACACCATTACCAAAGCTGTAGCAATTACCGTAATCTAAATCTACAATAGCAGACTGAGACGAGTTTTGCGTTTGCTTGTTACCCGTGTGGAATCCATTGACAATATCAAATACTTGGTCAGTCTCGTAGTAGAAATCATCATCTAATTCTGCTGGGTCTGTTTCAAAAACAACCACGCCATTAGTACGCTGTATAGTTATACTAGCGTTGATAAATCCTCTCTCTGTAGGGAAATTAGTAGTCTCTGTAGAGCGAACCAAAACGGTATGTCTACCAACTAGATTGAAACTTAAAGTAAACTGCTCGTTTGGGTCTATCCAATACTGACCACCAGAATCGTAAGTCCAATTCGTTTCGTTAGAGATAAATTGTACTAACGCATTAGAATTAGATGCGGTTGTGTAGTCGTTCTGAACAACCCACTGCTGCTCAAAGTAACGAATCTCATTACCATCTCTATCTACGGTATCGTGACTACGGAACAAAAACTTAACAATACTTCCTGAAGGCAAGTCGATACCTGTGTAAGTAGAGCCGTCATAACTCTGAAGAATACCTGTCTCTTCATCTGAAGGCAGTGTAGTCTTTACAAGACCTGTTAATGTAGAGCCTTTTCCTGTATACGAAAAGTAGTTGCTCTCATCAAAGTCCATAACAAAGCCATTAGGCTTAATCTTCATGTATGTACCTTGAGCTTCCTTAATAGGCTGGTCGGCAGCATCAACATTTCCTATTAACCAGCCTTCAGCACTCTCAACAACATCAGAACCCATCTTAGTAGTCACTTCCAAGACCTTCACCTTAGTAGGAAACTGAATAGGACCCTCATGGTCACTCTTCACCAACAGATTCATTCCTGCCTCAACCTTCTGAGCATTGTTACCATTGAGTAGAACCCAACGATACACACCATCTTCATAGAAGGTTGTCGCAAATATGTTGTAATGAACACTTCTATTTGTCTTGACGAAGAACTTGTATCTATCTGCCCAATATGGAGGCTTATGATTTATTGTAACACGAGCTCTGTTTAAGTTAACGCTGTGCTCTACAGGAATATAGATATTAGTCTTATCACTTCCATCATCATCACTATTCGGAATAACAGTGGAATACCGACCGTATTTATCCAAATAGACGATACCAAAATCATAGTTTCTATTCGTCTTGAGAGAAAGAATATTTTTTCTCGTACGAACATAAAACTCCGAAACATCCGACCACTTAAATTCCTCATTTATCGCATCAGGCGTACTTGTATTGTGTACGTTAGTTGGAGCTTGAATTGTTATGGTTGTTGCAGTCTGAGCGGTCTTAGTAAACTCTCCGTAATCTAAAGTTGTCAGAAGTGGAGGACTCGTGGTTACTACATTAGCAACAAAATTTGCCGTCATGGCATTGAGCAGCTCCGTAAAATCAGTTGATGCAGCAAAGTCAGCAGCATCAGTATAGTTTTGTTTTAAGGTAACCGAGTTTACACCCTCGTAGTTACCATCAAAGTATGGAGGTGTAGTACCACTAGAGTCAGAGTCAATACTTGCGAAAATTGTTATGACATAACCCTCAAACAGGTCAAGACCTGTAAAGTCAAGAATAATATCTCTCTCATCAACGCTTCTTGTATATACCTCCTTAACACCGAGTTCGCCTACACTTACCTCTTCAACTTCGTAATCTATTTTAATCTTTGCATCATCACCCTGATTCTCAATGATATCGTACTGGGTCTCAAAGTTTCCAAATACCAATCTGTCTTCTATTACATCTTGAGCTAACGCTGTAATAGGCACATTATCATAAAGACGATTTAATTCATCATCCGGTAATGCTCTATAAATCTTTTTATTTGTAAAACGGTATGAGCGTTCTACGCTGTCTAAAAAATCATTCTCTTCTTTATTAATGGTATCTATTACAAATACCACTCCAGACAATGGACTCTTAAAACATAATTGTATATCTGTAACACGCTTGTCACCTGTGTTGTAAGTGATATCATAAGCGTTGTACTGATTAAGCATTCCGTTATTGTCAAACGTCTCAAAATCAAGGTCGTACAGACCAGGATAAAACTGGTACTGCGTAAAAGCTGACAGTGCAGAATACTCGCCGTCTAAATACTTGTAGCGATAAGCAAAACTGAACATTCTGTCACGAACAGAATTATCTACATCCGTAGATAGATTGTAGGGAACAACACTAGGTGCTTTCCTTGGAGGTTTCTTGTATAGATTGATGTCATCTTCCTCAAAATTACTAACACCATATGCCTTAGCTCTTTCAATATTGATGCAACGAGGTGGATTTAAATCATCCGTAAATGCTAAAAGATAACGGTCGTTCTCTTTGTTATAGATGACATTAGCTCCAGTAATCTTGTAATCCTTACTGAAACCCAATACCTGTTGATTACCCGTACGTGTATCACGCAAGACAGTTGTGGTAACGTCATTCTTGTTATCATACTCGTATATCGCTGAAGCACCAAGGTCATCAACGACAAACCAATAAAGCTTCTCGTTAGCCTCATCTGAAACAGAACCGATACATACAGGGTTGTTTGCAGTAGAAATAGAAGTGAGCTTGGTATTACCTTTCTCATTTTCTATTGCACCTACTTCAGTACCCGATGAATTGCTCACTCGGATGTTAAGGGCATCAATGTATTCTCCATCAGGAACAAGGCGCTCATCGAGGTCCTTGTTCATTTTACCCTTTGTAAACAGGTTTTTTATCTCCATACTACTTAATCCACTTATCTCTTCCTCTCAATATCTGCGTCAATTCATGAAGCTTAATTGAGTTGAGACGGATTTTTAGATTTCTTAATGATGCGCTTGCTTGCTTCTTAACTCTTCTTACGATGTACTCTTGAACATTATACTTTGCAGATAAAATTTGAGACTGCAAATAATCGTACATAAACTGCTCAGCAAGCTTATGAACCTTAATCTCATTATCAGCAAGAGAATACATACCGTCCGATACATATTCAATTACAATGGTTGAGCCCGCAAGAGTTGAGTTAAACATAACAAACCCTTGATTTTTATCAATGTGATACATGCCGTTGAAGTTTCCGCTTTTGGTATCCATACCAAAACGCTTACCTAAAAGGTATTTATCTGGAGCCTGCAAGTTGCCCGGCTCATTGTCTTTCCAATTAGTTTCTATAACAGGCGTACCTGTTAAAGCATTTCCATTAGCATCCACTAAAATATCAGCAGTTTGTGTGTTGTCTTGCAAATATGCTATAGGTGATGAAGCATCAAAATTTTGCATAATAGGATGTACTACACCATCTGAACCGACAAATCCTACCTTAACCAGACTGACAAAGTCGTGAGGTAAAGGAGTCTTTAAAGTCTCGGGAACGTCAACTTCATACCCTACAATCTCTCGTAGTGCATCGTAGTGAACTTCCTGCAAACCTCTTTTTGCGTGAAAGATAACTTCATTGCGGTCTATTTTGTTAATCACCTTGTCGTCACCAACATAGGTCAACAAGAAGTTATTTACGATGTCTTCCAATAACATATACTGGTAAGTACCCCAGTTCTCATTTTTGGGTGTATTACCATTGTTTAGGTAGTATTCGTTTTGCGTTATGTTTACTCCAACCTTTGCCATTTATTATAAGTTTTCTTCTTGGAAGTCTTTTTGAGCCATCGTATTTGATGCTTGTACAATATCTGCTTCTCGGATATTTAATCCAGCAAGACCACAAATCTTAACTACCAACTCGGTTTCATCTGCAGGCGGTATCTCAAAATCAGTACTTGAGTCAGGATTATATACTGGGTCACCACCTATAGTATTGTAACCCCAATGAGGGTCTAGTGGCTTACGAATATAATTCATCTTCAAAGGCGTTTCAACACCCTGCGGAAGTGTAGCTGTATAACTGATAGAAGTGGGGCGCACAAATAGCTTCTGAGCCTCTCTTTTGTAAACGGGGTATGTAGTGCTAGGCGCAGTCAAGTTACTGCTTAGAAGCATATCAAACTTGTGTTTCTGAACCTCTTGAACTACACGACCACCATAGGTCACATTAATAAGCTTGTAAAAATCTGCTGGCACAGAAAAGAAATCGTCATCTCCACCAACGCTCACTGGACCTACATCAGTATACTCTAGAGTAGCACTCTTTGTGAAAATATCAATCTTATTCTGAATATGCATAGGGCTATCTCCATAACTCAATGCTTTTTTACGTGCGTTCATAGAAGCTATGGCACGAGCATAGTCAGCAAAATACCCTTCAAAAATCTCTAATTGAGCTTGCTTAGCGAAGTAATCGTATTCTGTTGGAGTAAGATACCCTCGATTATCCTTGTTCAACAAGAACATAACCGTGTTTCGTACACTGTTTATCATAAGATATATTTTAAACAAAAATACAAAAAAAAAGAGGCCGCGTTTTGCGACCTCTCTTTCACCCATGAGTAGTGGGTTAACATTTGCAGACTATAGCAAGTTGGTAATTTTTTGCATAACATCCAAACCTTCATCGGTTTTAAAGAATGATGCTAATGCACTATATACATTCTCTCCATATGGAGCGACAATTACCTTTTGACGCTTATCGTTTGCCCAAACAACCGTTCTTTGGTCGTCTTTTATATGTAATATGTTCATCTCTACAGCACGAACAGCTACATTACGCAGCTTAATATTTTCGTCATCAAGTAGATTAAACATTTCTGCAGGGTTTTGCTTAGCCCATATTAACATATCTCTCTTGAGTTCTGTCGAGGTCATCTCAGATACATTAACACGCTGATTCTTAAGTGCCACACGAGCAACAGCCTCAAGCTCTTCAATGCCCATATTTCTAACTGCAATCTGTGCTTCAAGCTCAGTATTCATTTGCTCGTAAGCATCTTTAGCTTCAGCTTGCTTATCAAGAATAGTAAATCGATTGTTGAACTGCGGATGAATCATTAAGAACTTCTGAAGAGCGATATCTTGAGGCTGGACAATCAATGTTCCATTCTCAAAAACAACAGGCTCCAGAGTTGCATATCCATCTTGTTCATCAAGAAATGGAGAGGTTTGATTTGAAGCATAGCGTAATGCTCTGTTTACTCTACCATCAAAATATGTTAAGGGCTTCCGTGTACTATGCTTCGTTTGAACCATATGTCGGATTGGATTTCTCTTACCTGTGAGAATAAATACCCGTTGTTTGATTTCTAGGTCGGGTAATACACCTTCATAGCCGTATAAGGCTGATTTTTTAGCTGCCATTTTATTTAAGATTTAATTAAATTATAAAAAGAATCCCCCCGCCCGAAAGCGAGGGGTTCCTTAAGGTTTATCTTATTCGAATAAGATGAAGTTGTTTGCACCCATAACACACAATGCACGCTCAGATAGGAAGTGTACTTCCATAGCGTCTTTGTCACTGTTAGATGCGCCACCAGCAGAACCAACTACCCATGACTTGTACTTACGGTCTTCCATAGGAGACTGACGGTAACGTACGTGCAAGAATGGACGCTTAGCGTTCTCACCCAAGATTTGGTCGTATACCGTAGTAGTTCCTGCAGGAATTACCAAACCGTCAATAGTACTAGCACCACCGCGTGTGGTTGCATCGTTCAAGTATTTCCAGTCAGTCTTGTAGAAGTCGTAACCAATACGGAAACCAGTGAACCCAAGGTTCAATGCCATATCCTCATCGTTATCAAACAATCCGTAAGAGCTTGTAGAAGCACCACTATTGTTTTGAGCAGCCAACACACGGTCGATGTCAAAGCTAGTAGCACGATTAACAAACATTACATTCTCTTGGATTGCACCTTCCTTATCAAGTACTTTAGCCAAAGCCTCAAGGTCATCACGGTCGTCGATAGTACCTGAAGTAGTGTTACCACCTTGCTGTACTTCGTAGAACAAACCTTTTGTTCCTTTGTATTGACCACTAGCAGCTGTACCTAATGCAGCAACACCAGAACCAGAAGCAGCAGGCTCGCCTTCAACCATAGACATTTCCAAGTAGTCTTCGAAACGTAAACGAGTTTCGTGCTCAGACTTCAAGTACCATAAGTAACCGCTTGCGCCGTTCTCAGTAGTAACTTCAACCCAACCTACGTGAGCCATCTCAGAACCAGATACTTCGTACTTGTCTTTGATGATGATAGGATTGTTTTCTTTGCTCTCGAAGCTAGCTTCCAAAGAACCTTCCATTCCACGGCTACCCTTGTTGAACTCAGAACCATATACGAACAACTCAACAGTATCGTTGTCAGTAAAGTCAGTCAACGTTGTAGTCAATTCCGCACGGTCGTAAGGCTCAACAGTGATAGAGTTATCAGCAACCGCTGTAATAAGAGCTTTTAGCTCTTTTCCTTCACGTCCACTTTGTGTGTTGATAACAACGATAGTTTGGTTAACACGGAAATCGTGTCCAACCATACCCGCTCCATCAATACCGTTAGTACCATCGATAGTACCTGTAGCACGAACGTGTAGACGACCTTGCTCACTCCACTTGATTAAGTCAGAAGTACAAGGTAATTCTGCACCAACCATACGCAAGAAAGAAGATACAGAACGGTTTCCGTAACGCTCAAATTCTTTTTCGTATAAGTCCGGTAAGTACTGCTGTGCAAAAGTGTAGTCAGCAGAAGACATGTAATTTTCGTTTGACAACACCTTGTTTGGTGCTGGAGTAAACGAAGTGCTACCACCAATAGTGTTAGCAGAGAAATTAATACTTTGCGCCATTTTCTTTAATTTTTAATTAGCGTTTTTTAATCTTTAATCCCGACATGTAAGGAGAGTCATCAACGACTCTAAACTTAGCTTTCGGTTTTGACGAATCGACTTGAGAACGCACATTCATATCTATGTTCTTACCCTCAGAAACAACACTATTAATAGCGCTTGCTTTGCCTTGCTCGTAAAAGAACTTAGCGTAAGCCTCTGGGTTCATAGCCATAGACAATGCTTTGTGATACTTCTCAGCATCCACTAAAGCGCCTTTTTCATCAGTATGCTTGCTAATGAAATTATTCAAATCACTTTGAGTGTCTTTCACTTTGCTTAAGTCATTTGGTTTGAAAACCACTTTTTCCTCACCGATTTTAAATTCAAAACCTTTGAATTCATCGTTGAACAATCTGCTTGTTTTCTCTTCAAAAACCTTGCGTACCGACTCTTGGCTCTTCAGCTTTTTAGTCTGTTCGTCTTTGTATAGTTTATAAAACTCAACAGCTTCTTTCTGCTCTTCAAAACTAGAGGTGTCACTTGACTCAAGTGGGGCTCTGTATTTGTCTTTCTGAGCTTCGAAAAACTGTCTTGCTTTATATACTTCTTCTTTCATATCAAGAGTCTTCGCTTTGATGAGATTCTCATCAGCACCCTCGTCGTAACCAAACTTAATATCAATTAACGAATCAATATCGGATTCTTCTAAACCCTGCTTGGTTTGCTTGTAGTACTCACGAAGTAAGTCAGAAGAATTGATTTCAGAAAAGTCTTGTTGCAGCTTGAGATAGTCATCTAAGCCGCGATTAGTCTCTTTCCGATAATCAAGATATTTCTGAACATCCTCTGGAAGCTCTCTTGTTTTATCTTTATTTGTAAGAACGTTTTGCAATTCATCGTTGTCAATATCATACCTATCTCTAAGTAGTTCATTGAACAACTCCTCCTTGCTCTTTTCCTTCGGAGCTTCCCCTTCAACTTCCTCAGATGCCTGTGGCTCCTCTGTCGGTTGTGTAAGTTGCTCTTCTTGCTCTTGCACTTCTGCTGTCTCAGCAGTAGCCTCTTCTTGCGTTTCTTGTACCTCTTCTCGCTGAACAGGACCTGCACCTAAATCGACCTTATAGTCAACATCGGCGGGTGTTTTTTCCGCTTCACTCATTTCAATTAAATTTAATTACTACAAAATTATATAAAAATTAGAGCAGTTTTTTACGAGACATAATATCCTCGAGGCTCATATTTTCAGGTTGTGATTTCTCAAAGTTTCTTGGTCCACCACTAGTCTGTCTTTGCTGAATCATCTCACTCTGTTGAGTAGCTTGCTTCTCAGTGCGCTTGTCCTTACGGTCTTCACGTTCTAACTCTCTGTCTCTTAAGGAGTTAGATTCTAATTGCTTCAGCTTCATTTCGTAAGCATACTTCATCTCAAGCATCTGCTTTTCAATCTCAGCTTGCGCCTGCATCTCACGCATTTTAATCTCACTCTTCATCTGCTCAAGCTGGCTTTGCTGTTGCAGTTCAAGCTGTGATTCTTGCATACGAGATTGAGAAGCTGCTTGTGCGGATTGCATATTCGCTTGCGTTTGCATTTGAATATTCATCTTCTGCTTCTCCATATCGTCCTTCTGCTTCTTCATCTTACGAATCTTAAGCAAAGTATTGGCCAGAGTAATGTTCCGAATGTTTCTAATATCAATAGCATCGTCTAACTCAATAACTTTCGCTTGAATAGACTGCTGTATATTTTGCTCTAATAATTGACGCTCTTCCTCGTCCGGCTCAAGCTCAATAAATATACCAAAGTCGTGTAAGTGCATCTGACGGATATCGTTCAATATCTGTAGGTTGTTACGACCAATCATCTTAGCAAAATCATCGGCAAAAGAAGCATACTCTAAAATGTCCGATACTCTGTAAGAAATAGCTTCACAAATGCGCTTAGTCAATATAATACCAGCCAATACAACGTGTCTTGTTGCTGTATTGCTATTTAAAGCAGCAAGTTTCTGAACACCCACAAGAGCATATTGGTCAGGCTGACTTCCGTCACGAGCTTCATTAAGACCTGTAGACGCTCTTAACATATTGAGGTTGTAGTTGTACATATTGATAAGACTTGCAATCTTAGCATTAGAACCACTACTTGTCAACTCTTGAATAGGCACACGAGCGTTGTTAAACTCGCCATCTTCAGTGTAACTTCTACCAACTACACTACCTGTTTGGAAATACATAGATAATGCCTCAGAAGGGTTGTATGAAGCTCCATTACCTAAGTCTACACTATTCAAACCATCGGCATCAATAAATACACCATCAGGAATCATCTTCGCAACAACCTGCTGTAGTTTGAGGTGTACCAATTGTATCTGGTCAGCAAAGGGTATCATACGACGAACAAGAGAATCAATTGTTCCCTTACTCATCTTAATAGCAGAAGCTATGTATGGAGGTATCGTTTTTTGGAATGCCGAACTTGGACGAACCATATTCTTCATAACCTCCCACTTAAGAATCTTATTGGTTCCTAAAACCATAACACCCTCGTACCATACATCAATTCTGCGAGATACTCTTGTAAATCGTGCTTGCTCGCTTTTAGGTGGATTAAAGTTTGAATCCTTTTTCAAGGCTCTCTTGCCACCATTTGAACCGTCCTTAATCTTATATACAATCTCCTTATCGGTCTTGTAACAGAAATACAATAAGGATACTTCGGATTTATCCAATCCGCTTTGTGAGGCTAAATTCTCCGTACTTCTGTATCCGTTGAAACGGCTAGCCATACGAGAGATGTCCTCTAAATCCTCTTGCTCTAGATTTGGGTTAATCTTCTTAAGCTCAGTAACGTGAACAGACTTCACCTCACCAAAGTAATAACAATCACGGAAGTTAGGGTCTTCAGTAGGGCTATACACAAAGTTGATAGGGTCTACATATTCAATACGCACACCGTCGTGAATATCAAATTTATGTTTAGCTACCGATATACCCAATACTACTTGGTCTTCATCAAGCCTACGCTTAACTTCTTCGTAGTCATTGTACTCCAAAATTGTAGTAATAGCCGTCTCTTGAGCTACCTCAATAGACTGCTTATACCCTAGCTTCATATATAAATCAAGCTCTTCTTCAGTATCGGGAATGTTTTGAGGGTCGAAATTAAAAGCATCAACGCCTGTATCCGTCCTTACCTTTTCTAACAATGGCTTAGCAATCATATCTGCCTCAAGCTCATCACGGAACGCCTGTCTCTGCTGATTAGCAGACTCATCAAGAGCCTGAGCCTTAACATCAAACATGCGGTTGCTAATACCATTTACAACGATATCAACAAACTTTGGAATTATAGGTACTGGAGTCCAGTCTAAGTTTAGATAGCTGAGGTCTCCATTAACGGAAATTTCATTCTTGTATTTTTCTATTGGCTGAGAACCCTTAGCGTAAAGTCTTCTTAAAAGATACTCTGAACGCAACTCTCCGTACATCGATGTGTCGTAGTCTCTTGAAAACCACTCAGACTCTATAGCTTGACCTACACGCAGACCATACTCTACAGATGCCTTTTCTTCATCCGATGCAAATTGATTCGGGAATCCACTACCATTTTGAAAGCGTGGTTTACTTATCATACTCGCTTAATAATTTCACTAACAAAACCTTTGTTACTGTATTTCGCAAAGTTAAGAGATATTTTACTATCTTTTTTTGCATAGGCATTAACGCGGGATTGGTTTGCCATAATAGCAAAGCCCGAGCTTACAGTAGCATCAAATCTTGTACGATTGTTAATATCGTAGTTAGACCAATCTAATAAAGTCCTTGTAAAGGACATGTTCCCAACATCACCAACAGTGCCGTTTTCAGGATTGTCTATTACCCCTACATTGCCCTGTATATAGGCTTCTATAGCTTCAGCGTGCGCTGCAATGACTGCAGTAGAAGAGGGTATACCACCCAACTCCTTCTCAGCTTTTGACAATTTGTTCTTATCCTTATCGGGTCGTGCTATACTGAACGGTCGATACCCTCTGTCTTTCAAATAGTACAACAATCTAGGCTTTTGGTTTTCCACCAAGATAGGCATTCCATAAAAATGTATTGCCATTAAAACATCCTCGTAGAATATCTCTGCCGTAGGTGGTCTAGAAATGTATTCTAAAAAGAAAGAATTTATGGGACCATCTTCCATATGAAACTTGGTCATTCCATGCAAAGCACCTTTAGAACCACCCCCATTAACGACACCACTGATATCGTAACTATCACAACCAAATGAACCCATATGCTCATTCATTGGGAAAAACCTGCTTCCGCGTTGCTCAACATTATTCTGAAGATTAGCAGGTGGAATCCAATTCACAATAAACCTACCCTTCGGATTAGGAGCCCAAGCTACCTTGCTTCCACGGTCTCCATTTCTCCAATAAAAATCGCCACGAAGCAAATCACTATTACGACCAAAGCTGTCGTTGTAATCAATTTGCTCATATATCTTAGTGAGATTAAATAGAGTGTTCTTAGACTCATCACGGAAAGCGTGTGACTCTGTTCTTGGAAACTGTCGGTAGAATTCATTCAAAGCGTCAGAATCGTGCTTTAAAGAAGCAACTTCGTTTTCCCAATAGGTTATTACTCCGTTTTCAATCAACTCGCCATCGATGCCCTTAATAGGCTCTGCGGGGTCTTCAAATACAGGTTGACCGTACATGTCTATAAACCCTTCCATATTCCATTCCATAGGAATAAATAGATTGTACAACCCACTCTTAGTCTGACCATTAGCATTTCGTTCAGATGGATTGCTATCCTCAAACAGCTTTTTGAAATTACCCCCTCCTTTATCTAAAGCATTAGAGGTAGAGCCCATCATACACTTACCAATAACCTTACTACCCAATCGTAAACAGGTTTTAGTAACACGCCAGTTGTTAAGGATGTTGTCAGGTTTCTCCCACTTTCCACTTTCATCGTGCACTAATAACCTCAGCTTTTCACCATCGTAGGAGTTATCACCTGTGTTTTTCCAGTCAATTGTGGTATCCAAACCCTGTAGGTCTGCCATAGCATCTATCTTTCCGATGCCCTTTCTAGTCAGCTTGGCTGCGGGTACACGATAGGCTAACTCCGACTTTGGTCTGTCCATACCGTCTTGTATCGGCTTGAAAAAGAAAGGATAATTTACCGAAATGGGAACTACCTTGTCTGTAAACATCTTCTTTGCATCAGAACCCGACTTTGATAGTATACCAAATCGTGCATCAGAAGTAATCGTAGCTTGATTTACTGTTTCCGAGCTTGACATAAAGGAAAACCCACTACGTCTGTTCTTTAGGTAACACATACCATACGAACGCATATCTGCTTTACAAGCCTCCCAGTAAATAAAAAACAGCCTATTAGATTCCCTATAATCAGGACTACCCACATCTATCTTTGTCCATTGAAGATACATATAGTGTGTTCCTGTTATGTATGTTGGGATTCCATTGTTGTAAAACCAATGACCCTCATCTCTACGTACAAACTCCGTTTCGATATAGGGTATCCAGCGCTCCTTAAAATCTTTAGGCATCTCGTTCCAAGAAAAAATCGTAGCAAGACTCTTTAGCGCTTTGGGATATTCTTTTGCTTCCCAATACTGTTCAGCCTTTTTACTTGAGCGCTTGTATACATTCTTTGGCTGCTCAGGCAACCCAACGTATAACCCATTGATATTCAGCACTTCACCAAGCGTTCCGTCCTTGGATATTACCACAAGGTCGTGCTTCTGATTGTAGCCGTATTTCCACGACTTATCCTTATTGTTTTTCGCAACAATTTTAGCAGGCACATACCCACTGACTGTTTCACAAAGATTATTTCGACCTTCTCTCCGCAAAACCTCCTGTTAATTTGTTGTCTTCTTCATTTGGATTTTCCAAAAGATTCTTCTCGTTTTCAATGCGATTGAGTATCTCAAAAGCATCAAATATCGCTAGCTTCTTTGTAGCAGCAGCATTCTTCAATCTATCTGCCGCTAATTCATCTTCGGGGTCGGGCTTGATAATTTCTTCTTGAGCAACCTTTATCAATTGCTCTACAGCCGCATGACCTGCTTTGATTATAGCCTCCTTGAATTCATTGTGCGTTTTCATATAGTAGCTATAATATCATTAGTACTCATTCGATAAAGCTTCTCTGAATCTACAAAAAATTCATACTCACTATTCTTAGAAAACTTTACCCTATCACCATTATCAACACCTCTTTTTTTAAGAACAGGATTCGTGTATACCACTTCACCAGTATTCTCTTCATAACCCTCTTCGTATAAGTACTTGTGCTCTAGGTCGGTAGGTCGAATAAAACACCAGTTGCCCACGGACTTCCAAGACTCTCCATCGTGATACATATAGAATTGAAAAGGGTCAATCATATAAATATTATCCTTAAAGTAGTTTGGTGATTTTCTAGGTCGACCTTTCATATCATAATAAATACGAAACACATTATGGTGAACAATAATTATATCACCGGCTTTAATGGGTCCATTGTAATGAATAGGAAGCTGAATAACCTTAGCAAATCTATTGACGTGTTTATGGTCTTCAACAGTGCTGTTGATTATAACTTTTTGTCCTGCTATTTCAATTGTATTTTGATATTCATCGCCTTGCGGCTCTATCAAAAAGAAGAAGGGAGATTTCATATAAAATCCATATTGTACTCAATAGATACAGGCATATTCGCATTGAATTCTTTCCACAAGAAAACCTCGTCATCTTTTTCTAAAAAAATCTTGTACGAATTAGACTCGTGACTATAGTCGATTAAATGTATTTTGTAGTTACCACCCAATACACTTTGCCCAGCAATATAATGCATACTGGACTTATAGTCATTTCCTATTGATAGCTTTCGAATTATCATCGAAATAGTTATTATAATGTATTAGAGTATATACAAATATAATAATTTATTTCTCTTTCATCATTCCTAGTATACTCTCGCTCTTTTTCTGCTTTAAAGCAGACTCACTATCACGATACAGTACAACAGCAAAAATTATCATTGCAAACATTATAGCAAAGAATGAAGGTACTACCCAGTACTGCAGGTTATGAGAGAACTCATTAAACTGCTCTTTATTACCATTGTAATCTTCACCTTTCGCTACATATATAGTTTCATAGTGGCCCGTTTTCGCACTGTAAACCCAATCAACAGCTACACTGTCTTTGTACTTAGCGTAATGCGCTTTAACGCTATCATAGTTGTAACTATTGGTTTTTTTCTGTGGCATACTTCACTCCCATTATAGTTCCTATAATACTAAAGCTGTTGGTTAGCAGTATACCAAACAGATTACTCCAAGCGTTACCTAGTATCGTAGTGTCTTTATTAGCAAGCATAGCTATACTATAGAGTAGGGTAGTAGTAACACCAACCCCTACGATGATAATTAGGGCAACCTTCACAATAAGACCTATCAGCTCAAACTGTGTACGCTTTTGCATTATATCTAAATCCTCTACAGCCTCATCACGCAACCTCTCGGCTTCGTCTTTCTCATTCTGTAGTTCTATAACAAGCGCTTCTTTTATAACAGCTGCTTCCTCTAGCTCCTTGTTCTGTAGCTGTACCTGCTTGGTTACATCTAGCCTTTTTCTACGAGACTGCTTATCCTTATTCTTACACTCAGATATGTATGCAACGACATCAGCATCTAAAGAACCCTTTAACAGTTTAGTGAAGTTTCCTTCTATGTAAACCTTCTTGGATTTTGCTTTAGCTAGCGCTTCATTTACTGTGTCGTTACCACTTATCATTTATAAACTTTGAATGGAGCTGACTTGGTCTTGTAGCTGTTGTAGTCTTTTATAAAGTCTTCCAATCTTGGCTCAATCTCATCGCTCTTAATAATCCAGAACTGAGCGCCAACTTCCTTAGCTTTCTCAATCTCTTGGTTGTCATCAGAGCTAGAAATAATACCAATAACTACACCATTTCCATAGTCCGTATTAATCTTGCGTATAAGCTCAATACCGTCAAAGCTTGAGCCGATAATATTTAAATCTACAAAGACGCACTCTGGGCGCTCCTCTATAGGACCGTCTTCAAACCATTGCTTAAATAGTCTGTCGGCTTCGTCTGAAGAATTTAGTGCCTCTAGCGATAGTGTCATATCAAGAAGACTGCAAGCGTCTTCAAACACCAAGTGGAAGAGGTCTTCGTCATCTACTAGTAGTATAGAATCAATCATTTAGTTTAATCGTTATTTTAGTTCCTTGTGTTAGTTTTTGAGCCTTGATACTGAATCCGTGTTCTTCAATAATTGCAACACATATATTCAAACCTAATCCAGTGCCTTTCTCTTCTTGCTTGCCTCGTGTGTAAGGCTGTGAGTATTGGTCAAAGTCTTCCTGACTCATTCCTCTACCGTTATCTTCTATAGCAAGAGTATGCTCATCATCCATATAAATGGATACCATCTTTGTGGAACTATCGTTGTATTTCAGACCGTTACGAATAAGGTTATCTATAGCGGTACAGAACAACGCTTCGTTTACTTCGTGTTCTACTAGCTGTTTTATTTCTACTTGTTTAATGTAAGATGTAGAAGAGAGGTAGCTGTGCAATACCTCTTTCAAGTCAACAACAGACTTCTCTAACTGCGTATCTTTTTTTACCAAATTGGTAAACTCCTTTACACCCTTGTATACTTTCTGCGTGTGTATGAGACCCTCTTGAATCATCTTAAGCGGTGCGCTTATCTTTAGGTCCTTGATATCCTCTTCTGTTAATCTGCGTTTTAAGGAGCTTAATCCTCGTGGGATGTATGTATTGATGCCAGAATGCATATCGTGCCTTAGAATCTTAGCAGCGTGCTCTAGATAGCCGTTCTTCTTGTGTATCTCCATCTCAATACCTTTCTTATCGGTAATGTCTGAAGCAATCTTAAGAATGCGGTATACTTCCCCATATGGATTCTTGATAGGGTTGTAGTTTCCGTATATCCAAAACTCTCTGTAGTGTTTTCCTACACGTCTAAACTCACCAGACTTAACAAAGCCTTTCTTAAGCTTAAACCAAAAGTCTTTGTATTCTGATTCTGCAAAATCAGCAGGGGTCATCATCCTGTGATTCTTCCCTATAAGCTCTTCCCTTTGATATCCCGATATCTCACAGAAATTATCATTGCAAGACAGAATAGTTCCGTCTAAATCAAACTCTACAAGAGCATTAGATTGGTTGATTGCTGAAAGCGTATCGTCGATAGATTGGAACTTATATCGTACTTTCCGCACAAACTCTACAAGCACGAAGAAGAAGAAAGGCATGAATAATATAACTGACGCCCATCCAAACAAAGCACTATTGTAGGTAATCTCTGCATATCCAATAACTAAGGCTGTTTGATAAGCAAAAAAGCAGAGCATAATTGCTACCGCTATGATTATAGATACCCTAGATACTAAAGATAGCTTCATTATTCATTCCTGTTCTTTCTAAGAAAATACCAGCGTTGTGCGGTATATCCAATAGAAATTAAAAGTAAGAGCAACTTAAGTAGTGTTTCTACTTGTGACATTGAGATAGTCAGCGTAGTTGCATTTAGTATAAGCAGCTTTATATCGGTATCATTCATTGTACAAATATAAAAAAAAGAAAGGCTGCATTTCTGCAGCCCTATGATAGTCAAGACTATATCATCTCCTCGGGGAACCAATTAGCCCCAAGCGTTTCTATTAAAGTTAACTCTGCGGTGTAGTCATCGTGCTTTAGCATTGCGAAGTCTACGCCGTTCGGGTGTTCTATAATAGATGCCCAGTCGGTTGTGTGTACCCCGTCATAGTTTTCACCCCATACCACCTTATCGTTATAGGCTTCTAAATCTGCTTTGTTTGTGCTTGTGTAGTACATAATTAGTAGATGTTGTAGAAGTCGTTGATGTTGGTTTCTATGTTTGCAAGGTCTGAATACATATTTTGATTGTAAACAACAAACTCGCTCATTCTGCCATCATAAAAATAATCGTTTGACCTAATCGTTCCGATATAATAATCTCTTGAAGATATGTCTTGCGATGATGGTGTTATAGAAAAATCAACGCTATTAATCCTCATATAAGATTCAGAAATCGTATTTCTACCCGCTTGAATAATTGCAAATTTATTTGTTGCAGTTTCAGTATCTTTTAAAACATTAGATGTGGTACTATTCCAAGAAGTGTATGTGCCTTGATGGTTCCATATTTGAATACCATAAGTTGCCCCAGCGTCTTCTTGCACTGCAAAAATACCCGTTGGGCTTTCATTATCACTTTTTAATACAGCAACAATATTTGCATCATACCCAAAGGCTATGCTACCATAAGGAAAGTATTGGTTACCGAGAAAATCAATAGATGGTTTAGCACTTTCTGTTATTGTAGAACCGCTGGAAACAATCTTCGGTTGGTATCCCGCGGTCGTTTGCGCTACATCATTCTCATTCCCGCTTTGGTCAAACCAAGTAGTTACAAAGCCGTCAGTACCCGCGCAAAAAGATTCTAAAGATGCGGTGTCTAATTCCCCGTTAACAAACCCAATTGATTGCGTTGTGTTATCCGATGCTCTGCGAACTATAATAGCATCACCCACGTAGAAGTTTCTCAACTTCCGCAATGAATACGCTGCCGCCGCATTTGGGTGGTCATCTAATAAACCGCTAAACGCTGCGGGTTGAATCTGCCCCGTACTTGCACTATTCGCAGTTGCCGTACCTAATATATTCTCTTCGGTCTGCGCTGCCCTTATGTACTTGTCTTCATCATTATAGCCAAGCAAGTAAGTTGTACCCGTTGCACCACTGATATCTGCCCAGCCCGTTGTTCCGTTATCGCTTCGTTGCCATTGGAGTGTTGTTGTAGGCGTTGGTATCCCCGAAGTAGTCCCAGCGGTTGCCGTTAGTGTTTCCCCTACATTCAATGTTCCGCTTATCGTTGGGAGTGTTGTGATGCTTGGAGCCGTTGAGGTTGGCGGTATCGCTGCCAATGTTCCATCGTTACCCGCGACAATTATAAAACTTGTGCCGTCGGGTGACGATATAGGATAATTAGGACGCTCTGCTTTAACATAATTAACCAAATCAGTTTGGTCAGTCAAGCTCCCCACTATAGTACCCCAAGTAACCCCATCATTAGGTAATCCATATGCGATGAACCCATAGCTCTCATCCGCTTTTATAGTGCCATTTCCATAAGCAAATGACAATACCGCTTTATAGAAAGTAGGCTCTTCAACTATCTCATCAAAAGAAGTAAGAATATAAACCCCAAAGTTGTTAGAGTTTGTTAAGTCTGATATCAAAACCAGTTTATCAACAAGCGTGCTAATGTACTCGGGAGTCAAAGAACCACTCGCAGATACACTGCTAAAGACCATTTCCGTTATATCAGAAAACGCTGTGTTGTCACCACCAAAAGACTCAAAGCTTATAGTCTGACCTATTCTATCGCTAGGAATAGAACCTAAACTCTGAAAACGATAATTGCTTTGACCCGCTATACGGATACCACCAGACTTATTAAGCCAATCCTTAATAGAATCGAGATTAAAATTTTTGGTGATACCCGTAGCGTTATCAGTACCAATAAGTTTATCGGAACCTATGATATTATCGTCAGGAGAATATGAGTCTATTCTAGCCATCTATGACTATTCTTTTTCCGTTAGTGTGTAATCACCTGTAGAAACATCAATAGTAATATCACCATACTTTTCTTGTAACTGCTTCTGCTCTTCTTGCAAGAGTTTTTCAGCTTCCAAGACCTGCAACTGTGATAAATGCGCTTGTGTGTTCAAGTCGCTATGCACCAATTTTGCTTGGTTAGACTTACCCATAGCCTCATGTAGAGACTTTAATTCTTCTTCTGTGATTCTCTGTTGCTCACTCATGATAAATTATATTTTATTAATAATAACCAAAGATAAACATTATTCTTCACTACCAATAGTCATAGTAATCGTAGTAGGCGTAACGATTTGCGCAATGGTGCTGTCTAAAGAAGCCTTAAGTTCAGCAACGCGGTCTTCACCCATTTGCTCTTCAACCCAAGAAGATACTTGCTCGTTAGCCAAATCAGCAACGGGAATAAATCCTTCAGGCTGAATTGTTTCAAGGTCAAGCATTTCCGTACCGATTACGGTAGCACTGTGCTCGCCGTCTGCGGTTGTTCCTGTTAGACGCCAGTGTACATTGTATACTACGTCGGTTAATTCTTCGTGTGTTGGATATACATCTACTGTTGTACAATCCCAAGTGTAAGTGTTCATAGTTATTTATTTAGTTGTTAGAACCCAAAATCAAGAGGCACTCGGCCCCATCCGTTTATTGTTTTAATATAGAAATAATTATCGTCATATGCCATATCTCCGATAGCACCAGAGGTATCTGTATTGCCTGAAGGACCGCCCGAAGTACCCATACGCAATTGGCGCATCGCAGTGCCATCAACGTGCACCTTAGATGTTTGTGCTGTTGTGCCTACACCTAAGTCTCCATCAGAGTTAATACTCGCTTTGTTTGACCCGTCAATATTGAAACTAATCTTAGTGCTTGTATGCACGTTAGTAGGGTCAGCATTAAGAATAAGGTTACCTTCTTTCTTTAAGTGGTCTGGATTGGTTGTATCAATGTACCATTCTTTGTCTGCACTGTTAGGGTCTACCTTGAATGCAATACCACTTGTTGCTTTTACGTGGAGTTTAGAATCTGGTGCTGTAGTGCCGATGCCAACGTTGCCATCGCCTGCAATAACCATCCTTGATGTAGAGCCAGTAGTAAACTCGTATCCGCCTGTTGTAGAACTTTGATACAAAGTATTAAATACCATTCTTGCATCAGCAGGTCTATCCAAAAGTATGTTAGTCCTTGTGGACGATTTTAAATAAGAACCAGCACTTAAATTTATATTTCCAGTAACTGAGACACCATCAGATGCTGTTATTAATTTAGCAAGGGTGTTGTAATGTAACGATACGGTTTTGTCCGTGCCATTTAAAAGTATACCTGTATCAACTCCACCTTGGTCATCTCTTGTTCTAATAAACAAATCACCACCATTAGTAAGATTATCTATATATACTTGACCGTTGGTGTCTGTTATTTTGGTATTGTCAATAACAAGAGTACCATCAACTTTAGCGTTACCAGCAACGTGTAACTTCTCACTAGGCGCTGTGGTCCCGATGCCGACGTTGCCTGTACTAGCCACCCACATCTTGCCTTGGAAGATGTTCATATCATTAGCGCTCTTGCTTATGAACTCAGCATTACCAATTCTGTATTGACCAGAATTTTTAATATTAACACTATTAGAGTAAATAGTATCCGTTCCTACCCCCAAACCAGTGTTGGATGAAGTTCTTATGTTTCCATCTACGTGTAGTTTTTCAACTGGAGCAGTAGTGCCGATACCTACGTTGCCGTCACTTTGTAAACGCATAACTTCCGAAGGTGTAGTTTCCCCTACGCTAAGGCGCATTGAACTTTCGTCTGCGCTTATATCGTCTTGCGTTACATCTATATATCCAACTGACCGAAGGTTTCCACTTGCATCTTCAGTTCTAAGGTCAATACCTACGGTTAATCCATCAGCAGCAGCAGGCGAGTAGTCGTGTTCAAAAGTGAATCTCCCAACTAAATTGTTGTCTCTAAAATAAAAACCACCTTCAGAAGTAATGCCCATTGTTTCGGCACCACTGCTATTTAGAATGGTTATCATCTTATTAGAACCGCCTACGCCTTGCTTTAACCCTAATGCAGGTTTTGTTGATGATGTGCCTTGAATAACATTTAGATAAGATACAGCAGAACCAGAAGTATCCCCGATTCTAACTTCACCTGAATTAATCCTAAGTGGGTCTGCAGCGTCTATATATGTTAGATTAGAAATCCTTCCGTTTGCACTGAACTTAATTGTTTGGTCAGTCTGCGGACCTAATACAAAAGCGGCATCGGGTGCGCCTGTAATACCCAAACCTGTTCTAACTTGTGCGCCCCCATTTACCACACGCTGTCTTAATAGATAATAATCTGTACCAGAGTAGTCGTTGAAGAATTGTAGTGGATATTGATTTGCAGCAATGCTTGCATCTACTCTTTGGGAAATAGTCCCTATTACATCCAACTTAGCAGCAGGCACTGTGGTACCAATACCAACGTTGCCTGCCGAGTCAATGTAAAGCCTTGTAGAATTATTAGTCCCCAAGGTTAATGACCCCGCTTCTCTATTATTAATTGTAAATCCAGTGCTATTAGATACCAAGGCTGTCCCGTCTGACGCTGTTGTGCCTGTTGTTGAATTTGTAAATTTAATTTCAGATGAAGTAGGTGCATTTATATGTAAACCCGTTCCACCAGACTGCAATGCTGGCGCTGTCGTGCCAATACCGACGTTGCCTTCAAACACATTTTTAAATGTAGAACCCGCTTGGTAAACGCCGTAATTATTTGTCGCAACAGGAGTGTCGCTTAGATATAATCCATACTGGTTATTTATAGTAACACCGCTATTTGCAGCACTGTTATAAAAACCATATATATTATTTATAGTACCTGTTCCTAAAGATAAAGTACTGAATCTTGATTCTACCCCTCTTGAATATTCAAGGCTGCCCTCTGCGCCATAACCAAAGCCGTGCTCTGCTCTAATTCCGCGGATACCAACCGCATTGTTTGCGCCTGAGGCCTTAAAGCCTCTTGCATAAAGAGCGGAAAAATTTTGATAATTATATGTTGAAGAAAAATTAGCGTATATCTGAGAATTTCCGTCAACAGAAGTGGTATAAGATGAAGATTGGTCAGCAACTTGTTGTACACTAAACATACGATATCCACCACCATTGGCAACTCTAAAAGCATCCCCACTCTTATGAATCTCTAATCCGAAAGTTGGCGCTGTGGTGCCGATACCAACGTTGCCGTTTGAGGTAACGCGCATTCTTTCTGTTGCGCTTACGCCAAAACGCATAGAATCTTCTAAGTGATTATAACTTAAATAGCCTCTATATGTTTCTGAGCCTATTGTACCATCAGCAAACATTATGTGGTTAACAGCGCTCGTATTGTCAGCAACAATGGTTATACCGTTTTCATCGGGTGCACTAACTACTAATTTATTAGAATAATAATCGCTTGGAGATGTTGTCCCGATACCTACGTTGCCACCATTTATATACGAATTACCATTAGTTCTTATCTGCACGTCAGGCGAAGACTGTGATGACCTTTTATATAAACTTAAAAGTACATCATTAGAATTATGTGTTATTTTAAGGGCGTCTGTTGCATACCCTATGTGTTTTGTGCTAACGTTACCTCCTGCTATCGTTAATCTGTCATCAGGCGCGGTTGTCCCGATACCTACGTTGCCTAATGGGGCTATAACAAGTCTTGTGTTTGTAGCGAGATTGCCTCCATTAGATATTTTAAAGTATCTATCGTTATCTACACCTATAGAATAATTTTCATTAGATTGATTCGGGAGGCCAAAAGTTACACCCGCTCTACCCGCTATGTGGTCATTTGATA
>Ga0208917_1000301_pt1 | contig 26000 bp, 40 predicted proteins | sample DEB08_DNA_10_FD_185500 | JGI IMG/M metagenome (GOLD analysis project Ga0208917, IMG submission 185500) | Aqueous microbial communities from the Delaware River and Bay under freshwater to marine salinity gradient to study organic matter... | ecosystem: Environmental > Aquatic > Marine > Coastal ...
GTGAGAACAGGTAGTTACTGATTAACATAAACATAATTAATAAAGTTCTTTTCATATTAAAATATTTTTGTTAGTTTATGTTTCGGAAATGTAAATTCCCTCTTAACATAAATATAACATTAAAAATCTAAAAGTGGGTTTTAGTGTGTTAAATTTTGGTGTGTGACCACCATATATTATCATTATGTTAAGGATATGTTTTCCACTTAACTTATAAAAATAAATGACTACATATTTGTAAAAATCATAGATTATGAAAAAAACAATTCTTGTTTTAATGTCGGCATTAGTTCTTATGTTGACATCGTCTTGTAAAAAAGAACCAATAAACACTGATGATAAAACTTTTCTTGTAACGGAAGTGACTTTGGACGGAGTTACTTACAACAAAGTTGAGGGTGTTATAAATGAAAACTTCATGTTTGATGGTGGAAAAAATTGGATGATATCGGGTGGTGTATTTGTTGAGAATGGTTCAACACTTACTATCCCTGGTGGTCAAACAATTTATGCTGACCCTAACTTAACAAGTTTCTTATCTATCAAACAAGGTGGTAAGATTATGGCTGAGGGGTCAAGTTCAAATCCTATTGTTTTCACACCTTTGAAGTCAGACCCAACGTATGGTGATTGGGGTGGACTTATCATCAATGGTAAGGCTAAGTTGAATACAGGATTCACTGCTGAAGGTGAAGGTGGTACTGGTATTTACGGTGGTGACAACGATGAAGACAACTCAGGGGTTCTAAGATACATTCGTGTGGAATATGCGGGTAAAGTATTGGGAACTGATAATGAGTTGAATGGTTTCTCTTTCAACGGTGTAGGTTCAGGTACTGTTGTTGAATACATCCAAGCTTATAAAGGTGCTGATGATGGTATTGAATTCTTTGGTGGGACTGTAAATGTAAGATATGCGGTTTCAACACACAATCAGGACGATGCATTTGATTGGACTCACGGATGGAGAGGTAAAGGACAATACTGGTATGTTCAACAAGGTGTTGACGGTGGTGACAGAGGTATCGAAGCGGATAACAATTCAGACGATAATACTTTGGAACCATATTCAAACCCAACTTTATCTAACATCACATTAAATGGTGTTGACGATGGGGATGGTTCAAACACTGGTATGAGATTAAGAGAAGGTACCAAAGGTCAAATCTATAACGCATATGTTACAGGTTTCCCAAAGTACGGTGTTCGTGTATCAGAACAAACATCATTGGACCATGTGGTTAATGGTGACCTATTTGTTGCTAACTCAACAATTACAGGTAACGGTACAGATTTTAAGGACTGTTCTTCATTTGATGGATTGACAAAAACGTTAAATGATACTTGGTTTATTCCCGATTCAACAATCGGTTCAGGAACTCAATGGATGAACGGTTGGACAAGATAATGAAAAGACTTTTATATTTAGTGGTGTGTGTATTTTTTACACATACCACATTAGCCCAAACATTAACAGGTAAGGTAGTGGATGAAACAAATCAACCACTACCTTCTGTTGTTGTTAAAAACGAAGATTCATCAACATATACTAATGTTGATGGTGAGTACACCCTAAACCTTTCTAACACACAATCAGTTGTAACTTTTAATTTCATGGGTTACAAACAAGAGAAAGTAACAACCTCAGGTGGGGTATTAAACATTAAAATGTTACCTGAAAGTGTTATAATTGGTGATGTTGATATCATAGTCAGAAAAAACAATACCAGTGAGACGGTATTACTTTTAGAAAAGAAAAAATTAACGGGGGTTGAAACATCGATTGGTTCTCAAGAGATGAAAAAGAAAGGAATCTCAAATGCTGAAGATGGTCTTAAGAAAGTAACTGGTATAACATTTTCAAACAGTAGATTAAACATCAGAGGATTGGATGATAGGTACAATCAGGTAACCCTTAATGGAATTCCTTTACCGTCCAACAATGCCGATAAGAAGAATATTGACCTTTCATTATTACCGTTGGGTGTTATGGATAACATGAAAGTAAAGAAAAGTTATTCTTCAGAACAATGGAGTAATGTTGGTGGGGCTCAGATTAATGTGTTAACACCAGACATCAAAAAAGATTTTTCTGTTGGTTACAGAACATCTATGAATACAATGACACCAATACCAAATAGTAATTTGAATATTAACTTTGGTTATAATAAGATTAAAAACTTTGGTGTCTTCTTCAATTTAAACTTAATCCATGACAATCAGAATACTCAAGGAGTTATTAGGTTAGTAAATAAACAGGGTAATTCTGTATTGGATTATAACTTTAAAGATAGGTTATCACAACTCACACCATCATCAATTTTGGTATTAAGTTATGGTAAGAAGAATTTTAACGTAAAAAATATTACGCTATTTATAAATCAAAATTCAAACCTAAACAGGTATACTCAAGGGACTCACTTTGATTATACTAAAGACCTTCACACGACAAGAATCACACCAACAAACCATAGATTAATTACTGAACAAATTAAAACAGAACTTCATCTTGGTAAGTGGGATGTTGAAGGTATTGGAAGTGTTTCATTAGTTAACAGTGGTGAGAATGAAAGACAACAGTTTGTGTACCTGTATGATGGAAACTTCCAATTTAATAATGTGGACCGATTGGACAACCATAGATTTTGGAATCAGAATGAGGAAATCAGAACCAACTTTAATTTGTTTGGGAGACATAACGGAAAAAACATGGTAAACGAATTTGGTTATTCGTTCATGTTAAGTGATAATGCGTTTGACTATCAACAACAGTATTATGATTTGAGCGGGGTTAACTATGAGAACACTACTATGGACCCTAACAATCCATATGATTATATCAATGACAATAATAGTCAATCACTATGGGTGAGCAATCCTGCTTCTGCGGTGAATGGAAGAACAACAATACATGGTGGATACTATAAAGGTGAAGTCACAACAAATAAGATGGACCTAAGTTTTGGTTCACGATTTGAAGATGTATTCCAATGGGTTAGGTATAGAGACCAGTTATCACCTGTGTTTGTTAGGTATAGTGTTTTAGATAACTTCGAGTTATTACCTTTTGTGAATGGAAAGTATAAAGTTAGTGATAAACTACAGTTTAAAACTAGTAACTCTATAACCACAATAAGACCTAGATTCCGTGAGATGACACCATTTATTTACACTGAGGTGTTTGCTGGTTCAAAGATACAGGGTAATCCAAACCTTAGTAATTCTGTGGTCTATAATACAGATTGGAGTGGAGAATACTATCCAAGTAGAAGTGAGATGATTGCATTTACATTCTACTCAAAAATAATTAAAAACCCTATTGAAAAGGTTAATGTTGCGACAGCTAGTGGACGACTAGAGACATACCAAAACAGTGAGAGTTCAAATGTGATTGGAGGTGAAATTGAATTGAAAAAACAAATAGACAGATTTACAATAGATTACAACCTATCACTTTTATGGTCAAACATAGTCACATCAGATAGTGGTTCATCATCTGTTGTTGTTACGAACTTAAACAGACCATTACAAGGTTCCTCGCCAGTGTTGTCTAACTTTGATGTCTTCTATAAAATGAACAGACATACAAATATTGGGTTAACATACAACTATGTTGGAAAAAAGTTAAACTCTGTTGGGGTTTTTGGTTTAGGTGACATTTACCAATCACCTCAACATTTTTTTAATTTAATATACAACATAGAAAAACCTAAGTATGGTTTGTCTTTTAGGGTGAATAATTTGTTCAATACAAAATATGAATTAACACAAATGAGTGATATTGGTAGTGTGGTAACAAATGACTTTAGAACAGGTCAAGATATATCTGTTAGGTTCAAATATAAGTTTTAACTTTTATTGAAAAGTATTTGCCTTTTACATTTTTTTTTCTTATACTTAAACAAAATCATTTTTTATGTTAAGTTATATTGGAGGAAAAAGTAAAATAGGTAAATGGATTGTGGACTATTATCCACAAGACATGGAGACGTATGTAGAAACATTCGGCGGAATGTTTTGGTGTTTCTATAATATGGATTTGGAAAAGTATCCAAACCTTAAGAGAGTTGTGTACAACGATTTCAATCCATTGAATTATAACCTATTTCAATGTATTCAAAATCCTGAAGAATTACTTAAAGAGGTCGAGGCAATTTCCTGCCAACAAAAAGACGAATTCCCAACACCTGCAATCTATCGTCTACAGTTTGAACAGTTCCAAAAAGAGTTGTTTGCTGAAGGATTTACGGTGAATGGTCCTGACTATAAAGTCGCAGCAAAATACGCATACATTCTAACTCAGGTGTTTAGTGGTAGTAAGCCTGAATCGTCTAACTTCATCGACTTAAAAGGTAAGTACAAATCTAAGTATCTTACTTTCCGTGATAAGTTGAAGAATGAAAAGTGGGTTAAGAAGTTCTTGAGTGTTACACATGTTGAGAACATGGATTTTGAAGATGTGATTAAGAAATACGATTCACCTAATACATACATCTATTTGGACCCACCTTACTGGAAGACTGAAAACTATTATTCTAATCACGACTTTGACCGTGATGACCACGAAAGGTTAGCTAATGTTCTTCATAATGTTGAGGGTAAATTCTCATTGTCGTACTACGACTTTGAATTACTACACGATTGGTTCCCTGAAGATGAGTATGTGTGGGAGAAAAAAGAATTTGTTAAAGCGGCTGCGGCTAAGAAGGGTAAGACACAAACAAAGGGGGAAGAGTTGTTAATTATGAACTATAATTTGTAATTTCCAAAAATGTCCCTACCTTTGTAAAACGGTACATCTTTTATGATTTCTGTATATTTATATGAAAAAGAATAAGGTAATGAAGTTTAATGATATTTTAAAAAAGATTATTCTCGAAGATGCGAGAATGGATTTCTTAACAAAGAAGTTTACCATAGCCCCACAAGGTAAGAAGCCAAAATTGTCAAAAAAGGAATTGTTTGATTTGGTCAAAGCTGACCCTATGTCAAGAATAAGTAACCCTGATAGTTTTGATGGAGATTTCAATATAGTTAAAAAAGTGGGTCCTTATACTCAGTGGTTGATTAAACAATATATGGGTTTGAACCAAAAGGCTGAGGAAGATGCTGAGTATGGTACACCAGCATTTAAGGGGGCTTTAAATTCATTACAAACACAATTCTTTGAAGATTTATACAAAACGACTGAAGACTTACAAAAGTTCCATAGATTCAAAGGTAGATTACCTCAAGAACTAAGAGATATTAATAAGTTAACTATCGATACTTTATTTGATAACGTAAAAGATTTTACATTAGAAAAAGAAAAGGCAACAAAAGATGACCGTAAAGAGGCGGCTAAGACTTTTGAATACCCTGGTTCTGAATTAATTTACGATGGACCAAATTGGGCTGTTACTAAAGTTAGTGATACTGGTCAGGCGGGTAAAGACGCGGCATGTTTCTTCGGAGGATTTAACCAAGAAACTCGTTGGTGTACATCTTCACCTGGTCTATCTTGGTTTGACCGTTACATTAAGGATGGTCCTTTGTATCAGGTATTTAAAAAGAACAGTGAGAAATCTGATAAAACAGGTCTACCAAAAGAACGTTATCAGTTTCACTTCCCATCAGGTCAGTACATGGATATCAATGACCGTCAAATCAATTTGACTTCATTCTTAAATGACCAAGCACCTGAATTAAAGGACATATTTAAACCAGAATTTGCAAAAGGTCTTACTTCAGGAAAACAAGGTAAGAGAGTGGTTCTTAATTACCCAAATGATTCAGCATCTAAATTCATTGCATTATACGGTTTTGATGAATTCTTTGAATCACTTCCAAAAGACATGGAAAGATTTGAATTCACAAAAGGTCGTGGTAGATACGGTGAGGAAGACTCTCAATTTACACTTGAAATACCTGAAAAAATTGGTGAATTTACTAACTTGGATGCGTTACACTTAGAAGGTGTTGTTGAAAGGTTACCTGATAGTATTAAAAACTTGAAAAATTTGGTATTCTTGTCATTACCTGACAATCCTAACTTAAAGGAACTCCCTGAAAGTTTGGCAGATTTACCAAAACTTTCGGTTATTAATATTCAAGGTTCAAATTCAAATATTAATATTCCTGCTAAGTTGAAGGAAAAAGTTGACGCACCAGATTCTAACTTACATTTATTCTCTTAATATGAACATTGACGTAGAAATTTATGTCAGTCAATTCAAAACCTTTTTTAAGGACAATCCTGAGGAGTTCAGAGGACTAATTGGTCAGGGTGACCCTGATGACTTTTTCTTTGAAGTTCGTCAAGCTGCCATGGATAACATTGAAAATGGTGAAGATATGGAACTGACTCGAAAACAACTTATAGCCGTAGTCTTGAAAATTAATCAGATGAATCCGTCTGAAGAAGAAGTAGAGAAGAAACTCGAACCCTTTATGGACCACCCAATGGGGAAAATATGGTTGAACTAATTTTGATAATTTAATTATTTTTAGGTATTTTTGTGATAAACACATTATCATGGAAGGTAGAACAACACATTACAAATTCCAAAAATCAATTTATAAGGTAAAGAATTACAAAGATACTTGTGTAATTCCTGAATACGATGTTCCTAAAAATACTGACGAACATAAAAAGGGTATATGGAATCGAAAGAGTATTGATTTATATATTGATGAAGATAAGTTCTTGGAACACTTTGCTGATGTAACAAAGGGTTTAGAGATGAAAAGAACTACTGTGGTAGTTGAAGAGTATGATAATAAATTATCTCTTAAAATTTATCATAACATTAAAAAGAGAAGAGTGGGTGGTAGAAATTTTTACGTAAGAAAATACACTTATTTTACTACCTATGATTTTAAAGGTAAAAACCTATATACTGGTGAAATTGTAAAGAGCCGAAAAAAAGTAATATCAAAAAAATTAAGAGTTAATAAGTTTACGGATATTACTTATCCATATACTATTATTAGTGATTTAATTATTGAGTCAAGAATGATTCATTATAATAGAGTTATGGAACAACCGTTACATAAAGATATTAGTCCGCATTTTCATGATACTCAAGTATCAGTTGAAATGGATAAAATAAAATCGGCTCTCAATCATGTGATTGAAAAACAAACAAAAATTAAATCCTTAGGTGGTTTATATAATATAAAAGATATTTTTTATCGTATGTATCTTTTGGATAATGGGTTTAAGGTACCAAACAGTTTTGCAAAATTTACCCATAGGTTTATACCAAAAAAAGAACTTAAGAAGGATAACAATCTAATTAAGGCTTATATGAGAATTAATTCTTTGTATGGTTCTAAAATTAGAAAATATCTTAATGAAGATAATCAAATCAACATTGATTATATCACTCTGTTGTTTCGTTTATTGGGGGTTGATTATTTTAATTTATTAAAACCACAAATTTTAGTTGACGAATATGCAACCATTTATGTTAATCATGAATATAGTCAGTTAATTAAAAATAATTTAGATAAAAGAGATTTGAAAAGAATTGTTATTGGTCTTAACGAAGGGATAGACCTAAATACTCTTTTAGAACATTTTGAATTTAGAAATAAACTTAAAAAATATAATCATGAGTTTAAAATTAAATTTAATAATGGTAATGAATTTACTGAAGAACACTATGAGATTAGTGAACTCTTACAAAGTTATAGGAATGGTAAGGTTACTCGTTTTTATGGTTTGGGTGTAAAAGATAAAATACAAGAACCTATCATATCAATGATGGGTGTTGATTTCTATCCTGTATTGTTAGAAACCTCAAAAAATTATAATGAAGAATCTACAGTACAAAGTAATTGTGTGAGGACTTACAGTCAAAAACCACATAATATTATTGTATCACTTAGAATGGGTGGGGAGACTTCCAAAGAAAGGGCGACTGTTGAATACCAGTTCAGGAGAAATGAAATCATCAGAATTCAGACTCGTGCTAAATATAATAATAATGTGCCTGAAACGTGGAACACGGTTTTAGAAGTTTTAGATAGTAGATTGTCCAGTCTTTATCAAAGTGGTAAGTTAACTTTACCAAGACTGACTAAAGAATTTAAAAGTGGGTTTAGTGTTACACGAAACGCAATATTTGAGGATTTAGAAAAAGATAGATTAGTTTCAATGACACCAAAATGGGATGTTCCTTTAGAAGAAGATAATACAAATACAATTTTTGATTTTTTTTAATTTGATAGTTGTTTAGTAAAAAAAAGTTATATATATTTGTATCGTTAAATAAGTAAAACAATTTAGTAATAAAGAAAAATGGCAAAAATTAAAGCAAGCTCAGTAAACACACTCGAGAAGAAAAAAATCTCACGTCCTGGTGTCCACGCAAAGACAAAAACATCAAAGTCTAAAAATTCTAAGCTGTATAAAAAGAAATACAGAGGTCAGGGTTAATAATCAATTAATATCATAAAAATGTCAGAGAAAATTTATGTAAGAAAGGTAGAGCGTTATACCGTTTGGGAAGCGTCTAAACCTATTGAGATTGACGTAGATAAACTACGTGAATGTGAGCCACCTTATGAAGGTGACAGTCATGAAGAGTTGTTACAGTATTTGGAAGAAAACGTATATAACAACTATGAGTGGTCTGAAGAAAATAGTGAAGCGTACGGTGATGCGGATGCTGCGTATGACTTGACTATGGAGGAGTGTTACGATATGGAAGTATATTCTGACACACGTGAGAAGTTTGAAGATTCTTGGATTGAGGTTGGTGAACCTAATGAAGAATATCGTAAGACAGGTCGTTTCGAAAGTTTTGCAGATAACATGCCGAGAAACGATTGGTAAAAAATAAAAATATTTTTATGAGGGGGTTTGACTCCCTCTTTTTTTTTATCTATTATTAACTTAAATATTAATATTAACTAAAATGGCAAACAATTTAAAAAGTATGATTGAAGTCCACGGCAACGAAGATGTTGTTAAGAAGTTGGACGAAATTTTGGAAGGTGTAGAATATGGTCATATCGCATCTTTCGCTAAGGGTTTCTATGATAATGTAGAAATGTCTGAAGATGGTGGAGTAATGAACACATGGTCAATAGATAACTTAGGTTCAAAGTGGACATATCTAGAGGACATTCAAGGTGATGGAGCATTCAGTATTGAATCGGCTTGGTACCCACCTTTGGACTTCTTTAAACATCTTTACCGTATGTTGGTTGAGATTGACCCAGAAGTATTTATCGAAGTGATGTATGAAGATGAAGGTTACGACCCGATTGGTGCGGTGGTTATCAAAAAAGACAAAGACGGAACACCGTGTATTTGGCAAGAGGAAGATGATGAAATGGAAGACCCAACTGAAGATATGGATTGGGATGATGAGGAGTATGAACAAACTCAGATGGACTTCATGGATTCGTTATACGAACGTCAGAGAGAATTGGTTCTTTATTGTCACGATTTGGTTGAGACAGATGGTGAACCTATTGATGAATTCGAAGTTGAGGAAGAATAAAAATAAGGGGGGTAACACTCCCTTTTTTATTTAATTTATGGGTTTAACCCATATAATTATAAGGTATAAAACAATATTACATGAAATTAAAATTAGAGTACATTTGGTTAGATGGATACTACCCCGAACCAAATTTACGTAGTAAAGTAAAGGTAGTAGATGCACCCGTTCATGAAGTGGGTGGTAAAAAACTTCATGGTATCGGACTTGACGATTGTCCTATGTGGGGATTTGACGGTTCATCAACGATGCAAGCTGAGGGACACTTCTCTGATTGTTTGTTAAAACCAGTTAGACTTTATCCTAACCCGATGAACAAGGGTATGTTGGATAGTTATTTGGTTTTGTGTGAGGTTATGAATCCAGATGGAACACCTCATGAGACAAACACTCGTTCACTTATTGGTGAGGAAGAGGAAGGTCTTTGGTTTGGGTTTGAACAGGAGTACACCATTATGAAAGAGGGTAAACCATTGGGATTCCCAAAGGATGGTTTCCCTGAACCACAGGGTAAGTATTACTGTGGTGTTGGTAATGGACAGGTTCACGGTCGTGAGTTTGTGGAGCAACACATGGAAAACTGTTTGATGGCTGGTATTGATGTTACAGGTACCAATGCTGAGGTTATGTTAGGTCAATGGGAATATCAGGTTTTTGGTAAAGGTAAGTTGAAGGCTTCTGATGACCTTTGGATTTCTCGTTACATGTTGATGGAGATGTCTGAGGATTATGGTTTCAAGATTGAGTTCCATCCAAAACCTGTTACTGGTGATTGGAACGGTTCAGGTCTTCACTGTAACTTCTCAAACACTATGATGAGAGAAGAGGGTGGTAAGGAATATTTCGAGGCAATCTTTAAGGTATTTGAGGCACGCCACTTGGAACACATCAAATGTTATGGTTCATCAAACGATATGAGATTGACTGGTAAACACGAAACTCAAAGTATCGATAAGTTTAGTTGGGGTGTTTCTGACAGAGGTGCTTCTATCCGTGTTCCATTGTCAACATCAGAGGGATGGAAAGGATATGTTGAGGACAGACGACCAGCATCAAATGCCGACCCTTATCGAATCACTTATGTAATTGCTGAATCAATTTCTCAAGCTAAGGAGTTACAAAAGACTTTACACAATATGTATAGTGAGGTAGAAGTTAGTGATGAGATGCGTAAAGTAGTTACTACTGACAATAATGTTAGTGAAAATGAGTAAAGAACAAAAAATATCTGAAAAGGTTATACAAATCGTGGAGGACAAAATAGGGCAGTACCCTTGTTTTGTCCAAACACCTTTTTATACTGAAGACGTTTTAAAGGTATTTTTAAAGAGTTATAAAGAGATGTGGTACAATCACTACATCGATGAGTCTAGTGTCCTTAGAATGGAAGGATTGTTTAATTACGGGGACTCTGGAATCTATGTGTATTACAATGGGGGTGAGGACAAACAATATCGTTTGGTTTTTATGTCTGATAATACGAAAAGAGATTCTATTATACTTACAATAAAAGGATTAAATAAATTTAAAATACAAGAATTATGGAAATAACTTCACAAGAATTGAAACAGAAAATTGAATCAGGTGAGAAGTTTATTGTTGACATGTACGCTAACTGGTGCGGACCATGTAGAATACTAGGACCAATCATCGAAAGATTTTCAAACGACTTGAAAAACGAAGGTTCAGATGTTAACGTTTATAAGTTTGACATTGAATCAGATAAAGAACTTGCTGTTAGTCTGGGTGTTCGTTCTATTCCGACCATTAAAGCATTTGCTGGTGGTAAGAATGTTGATACAAAGATGGGTGTATTGCAAGAGACACAATTAAGAGACATGGTTTCGGTTTTATAACCGAAACCTTTTTTTATTATGAAACATGTAATTTTATATACAATGAAGGGATGTCCACATTGTTCTGAGATGAAAGATATGTTGGAAGAAAATCGTATTTTATTTTCAGAAAGGGACATCGATGAATATCAGGAAGAGTACGATTTGTTTGTTGAGGCAACAGACAACGAGTTCATACCAGCATTTATGTTGTTGGAACTGAATATGATTTCTGAAAGTGAGATTTCAGAAAAACCTAAAAAGGTAAAGTTATTAGCACCTGATAGAGATTTCCAAGAGTTGGAAGAAGCTTTGGAAATGGTTAAGAAGTTTTTAAACTAAAACCATTTCACTTATTTTATCTTTCTTCATCCAAGGAAGGTCTGCATTGTTTAAAATCCAATGTTCAAAATTAAAATCATCCAGTTCTAAATGTTGGATGATTTTTTTATGCTCGAATGGGAATAGGTCTAACACCAATGACTGTGCCCAATCTTTATTGGTTATCAATGAATCTGAGTTTAATAAAAATGATACTGTGTTTTCGTTACAATCAATAATGTCGTGATGTTCAATTCTTAATGATACATCTTTACATAAATTTCTTTCAAACAAGTGATTCGCAATATATTCACCTAAGATATAATAAGGTTTGTCGGTATACAAGGATAATCCGTAAAATCTTTCTGATGTTACTATTCGGTCATTGTTGGTACTAACTATAAAGTATTTGTGAAATTTCTTTTTATAATTTACATTACCCACAGGTATTTCTTTTGTATCGTACTCAATAAGGTCAATAAAATTATAGGGATAGTACTTTAATTCTTCCTCAGTATAAAGCTCATTAAGACGTGTCTGTGCAATGTCTGAAACGTTAATGATTGTATCTATAGTTGTTGCACCTTCAACCACGAAGAAACGGCTGTGTAAGGTTACGTATATTTCAGAAATGTTTTTCTTATCTAATTTTTTGAATTCCTCAATGATGGTATTTGAAATGATGTTACATATCTCTAACTTATCTATCATATTAACTAATTTTTATCAATCATAATAAAAACGAGTTTAAGTATGAATAGTAAAATTAAATATAATCTTTTAACATCTCATTTAAATTTTTGTTTACCAAACTATAGTCCGAGTATTCAGGTGTATGGAAATGTAATAAGTCACCCTGGTCAGATAACCAAAATTTCATAACACCTTCTAAATCACCATAGTATTCAAAGTCGTTGTCACTATTGTAACCACCCATATGTATGACATCAAAAATTATTTTAGATAAAATATTTGAAACGTCTACTTGATAAAGATAATCATTAACTTCTATTGGTTCTGTGGTTCCGGCTTTATATGTCTTTCGTTTATATGGTACCTCACGTGAGAAATTATCAACACCAAAAAAACCTTTTAATTCATCCATTACTAAATCGTGTACTTCAGAATGAAAAGCATATTCATAAGAGGAGTTGTATAGACTTCCTAACTCCATTCTCGTTTCAGGAGTGTTCTTTTCAATAAATTTAGAAAGTTCACTTTCATCCATACTCATAACGTAATCTCTTGTTACAATATCTAGTTCTCCGTCAATATCTACTTCTTTACCTTCAACTTCTTTATAAACGGCTTCTTTTAAATAATTTAAATTGTTGGCATCAAGATTAGAAATTACGTCATCTTCTAAATTATATATTTCAACATAATCATAAAACTCTTCGTAATCATCTGATAATACTTTACGAGCGATATTGTAAGGACCACCACCCCAGCGGTCAGTATCAAATAAACCTGCAAGGTCATCTCTATCTATAGTCAACCAATACTTATTACCTTCATACTTGACATCACCAAAATAATTATCAACTACGTAGTCTATAACGTATTGTGGTTCATTTTCATAGTGATGTTTCATAACATCATTGAAATATCCATCTTCAATAAGTTCATCTTCAACTTCACCCAAAAGATTCTTTTTTGATAAAAACTCAATAAATAATTTGAAATTACCTGAAAAATATGAATTAACAAAATCGTTAATGTTACTACCTTTTAAAATTGATTCTAAGTCCATTGATATTATTTTATTATAAATACAAAAAAGGTGGGATTTCTCCCACCTTCAACCTCTAATAAAGCCCGCCTGTATTATTTTTTATCGTAATATTTCTCTACTGTCTTTTGAATAGCTGTTTTAACGGCCTGTTGATTAGTGGTCTTTACTGTTTGTTGTTGAGGTTGACTCTGATTGTTTTTTTTACATCCGCATCCCATAGTAGTTGTCTAATTAAATGTTTATACTATTATAAATAGTGAACAGAATAATAATATAAAAGGGTTTACATAAATCAATTTAAAAAAACGTAATATTTATCTTTAAAACAATAGATGAAGTTTATTAATATCATATTAAGTGAGGGTAGGAGAGATGACTTTGTAAATAAGTACAGAAATAAGTTCTCAAATGAAGAGCTTAAGAAAATCATCATGTTATCACAAAACTTATCACCGAACAATAAGTTCTTGATGTTTTTGGGTAATGTAATGCCAACACAAAATTTCGATGAGAATCTTTCAAAGGCTCAGAAAGCTATTGAAAGTTTTATCAAATACCAACAAGCCTTAGAAGAGAAAGACATCAACAAGTATCAGAGTCTTGAAGATATTATTCAAGCTATCGATGCTCATGAAAATAAAGTTAGAAGAAAAGTAAAAGAAGTTGAAGGTGCTGATGTTGTTTATGAGGACGACAGATTTACTGTTGTAACTCCAAAGACACATAAAGCCAGTTGTTACTATGGTGCTGGTACGAAGTGGTGTACTGCATCGATGAATGGTGATAGTCACTTTAACAATTATAATGTTGATGGTAAGTTATTTTATTTTATAGATAAGAAGGGTAAGTCTAACGACCGTTTTTATAAGGTTGCTTTATTACAGAAATACGATGGAGATAAAACGTATTATGATGCTCCTGACAAATCATTTTCAAGTGGATGGATATTAGGAACTGAAGAATACCAAAAGATTCAAAAGGTTATTGATGAGTATATTGCTAACAATTTTTCACGAGAGGTTGAAATCTTTAAAGACAAAGAAAAGGCGAGATTAGAAAGAGAGAGAATAAGACAACAACAACAAGCACAAATGAGGGCTCGAAGATTAAGGTCTGCAGAACAGAGAAAAGAAAATGATGAGTGGAACTTAGAAGATAATGATGATGTGCAAGCTGAGATGGCCAATGCGGTATATAACATTATACAGGATAGTTACGGTGTTGTGGTTGGTGAAGATGAAGACATCTATAATTTATTACCTGCCGACTACACTCATTATGGGTTACCAACTTTTGAGTGGATGGGTGAAGATGACCAAGGATTAACTATGGCTATAGGTGATTGGGGCCAAGTGTATGAAGCAGCTAAAGAATACACACAAAATTTGTGGAATGATATGGGTAGTGAGGCGTTTAGTAAATCTTTTGTTGAAAATTACATAGATGAAGATTCGATAAGAAGTTATTTTGAAGATGTGTTTGAAAATGACGTTCGTTATAGTCCTGAATCTTGGTTTGACGATGAAGATTTACCATTATCTAATGAACAGATTTCAGAAATTGCCAAATTGGAAGAAGAAAAAGAAACATTGGATGAAATAATTGCTAATCATGATGATGTATATACAGATGTTGAAATAGAATTGGCAGAAGACAGGTTCCAAGAAATTGAAGATGAGATAGATAGAATTAATAGTAATCCTGAAGGGGAACCAACAGAGGATATGATTGAAAATATAGTATCAAGTTTAGTGGACGAAAAAATGTATGATGTTGTAAATTCAATGAATGAATACGGAATGGAAATAGATGAATATGTTGATGTTGATAGATTAATTGAAGATGTTGTTGATATGGATGGTGTTGGTCAAGCATTAAGTTCATACGATGGTGATGAACACGAAGAACATATAAATGGTACTTGGTATCATGCTATTAGGGTAGAATAATAGTTCACAAATCAAATAAAATTTATTATGTTTTCTTCAAATATTAATGAATGAAAACGAATTGGATATATACCGAACCAATAGACTTTGAACATAAACAATATGTTCTATTAGATTACTACCAAAAGTTAGAAAAAGAGTTTGATGATTTAAAGTTATATCCATCATTTCAGGACATAACATTACATTTGGCTAATATTAACTTAGCTCAAAGTAAGTTACAATATCTGACAACAAAAAATCCCATCACACAACCTGACGAAGAGATTTTAATAAGTGAGATAAAATACCACTCACCAAAAATTAAAAACGAAGATGACATCGAGGTCATCAATGAGGTTGTAAAATATTCAAGGGAAAAATTCACACAACTTTTTATGGTGGGAAAATCACTTTGGGAAATAGTTAATGAATCTATTTCTTTAAAGTTGGTTAAGAACTATGAACAACTAATGACTGGTAATGGTTATTTTAAGTTTGTTCTTAACGATACTTTATACATCTATGAATTTAAAATAAAAGGTGGGGAACTTCATACTCAAAAATGTTACATCAATGAAATTTATAAGGGTAAAGTACAGGGTTCATATCAGTTAATGGTAGATAACACATCCTTTACCAATCCTGATATTACAAAAGAAGATTTGGTTAAATTATTACCATTATTTGAGATTACAATAGACCCAAGGTTTCCATTAGAAGAAACGACATTACCTTTAATTAAAAGAAAGATAACCAACTACGTTATGCAGACGGTTAAAATAAACGAAATAAAAGAAATTAACAAAGATGGAAATTGAAAAGATTATTCAGATGATTAAAGAAACTCCAAATGATTTTGATTTGGGTGAAAAAATAAGACAGTACTATTGGGAGAATGAAGAAACCAGATAACATTGTTTGGGACGAAGAAAGTCAGAAGTATAATGCTTCGATACTACCTTATGGTACTAGTGTATCTGCGCCTGTTATTAAATTAGATGATGTTGGTGCATTTAAGGAAAGAGGGGTAAACAGAGTACAAAAGAGTTTCAACGCGAAATACAAAGAACTGGTAGATGAGTATAATGATTTATTAGATGCGGTTAAACTAAATAACATTATTTATAACTCAAATTATTCATTTGAACCAGTAATTGGTGAAATTTATCATTTATATGAAAGACATAATGGACAATTTTTTTTATCTTTGATATCACCACAAGAGTGGAATAGAAAACACATAACATCAGTAAGATTAAATTCAGAACACAAATGGGTTTTAATAAGAGATACATCACAAGAGAAATGATAATTAATAAGTCGGATTCCGACTTAAAGAAATTATTTAATGCTGATGCATTTATCTTCGATATGTGGTCATCAAAGTTTTTCCAACTATACAAAGATGGGATGACCAAAGATGAAATATTATTGATGTTCCAAAATTGATTATAAAATAATTTTTAACTACTTTGTATAAAACTATAAACCATGAAGAAAAAAGAAGACAAACTATCAATTTTAGAGGGTAAACTAAGACAACCCATTCACATTTCCTACATTTCAAAGTATATCCTTAAGACAACTGTTGAAGAAACAAAAGAAATTCTAAAACAGGCTATTGAAGAAGGTATTATTGAGGAAAGTGGTTACGCTAAAGATTATTATGTTTTAAAAGGATTCAAAGTAAAATGAGTAAAGAGATGGTAAATCATCCTGACCACTACGGTGGTGAGGGAAATCCGTATGAGGTGATTAAGATTGCAGAAGCAACAGGGTTGGACCAAGATGCTTATCTGTTTAATGTATTAAAATATATTGTTAGGAGTGGAAAAAAAGATGGTAATCCTCCTGTACAAGATTTAAAGAAGGCGTTATTCTATTTAGACAGACGTATTAAAGTATTAGAAGATGGAGAAAAATAAGATTTATAATGGTGACAGCCGTAAAGTAATGACAGAGATGGACGAGAAGTCCATTGATTTGATTGTTACTAGTCCACCTTATGGTGTGGGAATCGACTACGATAGTTGGGACGATGATAAAGAGATTGCTGACTATATGGAGTTCACCAGAGAATGGTTAAGAGAGGCGTATAGAGTTTTAAAAGACGATGGACGTATCGCATTGAATATTCCATATGAGATTAATCGTCAGAGTAAGGGTGGTAGAATTTATTTCTCTGCTGAGGTTTGGATGATTATGAAAGAGATTGGTTTTGGTTTCTTTGGTATTGTTGACTTAGAAGAGAGTTCACCACATAGAAGTAAAACCACAGCGTGGGGAAGTTGGATGAGTCCATCAGCACCATACATCTACAATCCAAAAGAGTGTGTAATTTTGGCATACAAAAAGAAACACAAGAAAGATATTAAAGGTACACCACAATGGGAAGGTGAATATCAGATGGTCCCAAACGAAAAGATTGAAGGTGAGTTCAGAAAGAAATTAGTCTATGATGAGAAAGACAAAAAAGACTTTATGTCTTTGGTATTTGGACAATGGAATTACTTTGCTGACACACAACAAAAGACAAAGGCAACATTCTCAATGGATATTCCTTACAGAGCAATTAAGATTCTATCATTTAAAGAAGATGTGGTAATGGACCCATTCAACGGTTCAGGGACAACTTGTTTGGCGGCTGAGATGTTGGGAAGACCATGGATTGGTATTGACATCAGTCAGAACTATTGTGAAGTTGCAAGAGAGAGAATTAGAGAATATCAAATAAACCAACAACAGTTAGAAATTGTATTAGATGAACATTCAAAACATTAAGGTAATTGACTCAGATACTATTATAATAACAACGACAGATGGTAATATTATGTGGTTTGAAAAACATAAGTTGGAAGGACCACATAGAAGTTGGTATGATAATATATTGGCAGCAGCACAATCATTAGTAAGTGAAACCTCTCGTAAATGAGGGGTTTTTTGTTTATCAGTATATTTATAATAAACGTTTTTAAATATGAAAAAAGTAATAAGATTAACGGAATCTCAGTTAGAAGAAATTATCAAGAGAGTCATTTCTGAACAAGAAAATGAGGAAGTTACAAAATTTCACAAAAATAATGCTGACAGATTGATGAACGGTGTTAAACCTGCTGAAAATGGTAAGTATTGTTTTACTAAAGAAAGTTTAGCTCAAGATATTGCTAATACTGGTATAAAAAATGTTTATGATAAAGACATTAAACAATTATTTCGAATTAAACCTGGTCAAACTTTAAGTCATTACCAATCTATGACAGACCAAAAAGATGCTATAATTACTATGAATCATCTTTGTAAATTAAAAGACCCTAAAGGTTTTAGGGCTGGAGATGTTATTGTAGTTGATTTTTTACCTTCACACTAAAAGATATGAAAAAACTTATTCAAGAATCAGGGTTAAGAAATATTAAAGTACTTGCAGATAGATACCCTAAAGCCAAAATATATTTTCACCAAGACTTAGATGGTGTTACCACTGCTTTGGCTATGAAAAACTATTTGGAAGATAATGGAATTAAAGTTGTTGATTCTGAAATTATTCAATACGGTGATAAGGAGTTTGCAATTAAAAAAGAGGATGCACAAGGAGACACGATGCCAGTATTGGTTGACTTTGCTCACGGTAAACCAATGTTTGTAATACACACAGACCACCACGATTCACAGAGTGGGGTTGAAGGTGATACTGCAACATCGTTTAGACCATCACGTTCTAATGTTGCGACTTTATCACAAATTATGTCACCAAAAGAAATATTCCCAAGTGAGGACATTACATTAATATCAACGGTTGATTCGGCAGACTTTGCAAGATTTGGATTACAACCAAAAGATATTATGAATTTCATATTTCAAATCGATAAGAGCAAGGAATTACAACAGAACAAATTCGCCTTAGGGTTAGCAACAAATAAGTTATTGTTAGCTTATAAGAACAAACCTGGTTTCTTAGAAGAATTGGTTATGACTTCACAACCATCTCTTTTAAACATTTATCAGAATATTAAAAGGATTGCAAATGAAAGAAACTTTGCAACACCTCAAGAGATGGACATCCATCAGAAGTCTTATGTTGAAGCACAAAAACAAAATCCAAATGTTAGATATGAAGATGGAATTATTATTCAGTACGGTGGAGGTTCTATGATGAAACCTGGTTCGTATGACAGATATACTCCATTTGAAAATAATCCCGAGGCTGACTTTTTAGTGATTGCTTGGCCAATGGGTTTGGTTCAAGCATCTTGTAATCCATTTAAAACAGAAAGAGAATTAAAAGGAGTAAACTTAGGGGAGATTGCACAGGAAGTTTTATCAAAATGGGAAGGACAGTTAAAGGAAAAGATTATACCACTTTCAACGATTAAATGGGTTTCTGAAACAGCATTGAAAGAAGGTTCGGTTGGTTTTACAAATGCTGACCTTGAAGCATTCTATGGAGATAAAATTCGTAGTATTGATGGTGGTGAAGAAAAGATGGAACAACTTAAACAAATTATGGATATTCCATCAACAGAATTGACTGAAGAACAATGGGCAGTTCTTGACCGTTTAGGTGTACCTGCTTGGGAGATGATTCAAGCAAACTCTGGTGGACACAAATGTATTACAAACATTTCAGCATTAAATTATTTTGGAAGAAGTAAAAGACCACCACAAGGAAAATATAAGTATAGTAAAGACAGTGGTGACGCACCATACGTAAAATTTGCTAAGATGATTCAAGCAGAATTTGTCAGGTTACTAAAAGAAAAGATTAATAAATCTAAATCAGAATAAAGAGAAGGAGACATTGTCTCCTTTTTTTATACCTAATTCAGAACAAGTACCACCTGGTAATTCAACAACTCTGTTACCAAATCCGCAGTAACTGGTGCAATCGTCACTCTCACATGGAGGACAGTTTTCATGAATTTCAGTAATTGTATTGTTATCTAACATAATAATATCCAAAGGTATAATACAGTTCTTCATCCAAAAACATTGTTTATCCTTTTCTGGCATTACAAAGTACATACCATTGAAAGAATCATCAAATGTTTGGTGCATCATTCCCTTTTTTATGGATTCAGGTGACAATGCTAGTTTGACTTTGAAAATATTATCTTTTACAATTAACTTCATAAACATAAATATAACGTAATTAGGATTTAAGATGAACAGTTTACTTTACAATGCTTTGGTAGCAAAGTACGAATCAGACAAAGCACAAGCTTTGGATACACTTGAAATTTACTTTAAAAATTCCGTAGGAATTGGTGAACACCCTCAACAAGTAGAAGAAATGGATGCGATGGTTGACCTTTTGGCTACCGCAGAAGACAAACTTGCGGCACTAAAAGACAACTTTAATGCTGCTGGAGAATATAAATATTAAAAAAATTCACTCAGGTACTTGACAGAAACGAATTTTTTTATACCTTTGTATAACCTTTTGAAAATTACAAGATATTTATATCTTACCCTACTGAGAAAAAAATCAGAAAAATTTTTAGAAGGTGTTTGACAAACCGAAAAACTTTTTGTAAGTTTGTTAAACAAAAGAAAAAACGGTGAGAAATCACCAAACGTTCTTACACTTAAGAGAAATTTGGTTTAATATAACTAATTAAAGACTTTGGAAGAGATTCCATATTTTAAGAACCCTTAAATTAGAAATTAGTATATTAGCCATCGGCGGTTTAGCGTCGTTAGATAACCCCTGTGAGGGGACTAAAGGGACTGAAACGGGATTAGTACACCGTGAACGTTCGCAGGACTTAGGTCTTGACAACTAAACAAAGTGGCTACGGCCGATTCCCCGAGGGCAACTGCTGGGGGGAAGAGGTTACTCTGAGTCCGTGGAATATCAGAGTTGAGATGGAGACATCAATAGGAAAAGCTACAGGTGACGGTTCGACACTCCCTGCCAGGAGTTGTAGGGCTGGGTACCAGTCTAAAGGGTTTCCGAGACGTAGAAGTCTACGAAGTCCTGACCGACCGTGAACAGGCAGGTTCACAGGGTGGTGTGAAGCATTTTGTTCCCAAAAGGAACGAACCTTCTCCCGAAGCACATCGTCCATTTTTCCACAGATGCTAATTTTAATTAACTATTAAAATGACAAGCACAAGACTTCGGGCGTTGACAGTGAAAGGTGTCTAATACTTCAGACATTAGTCAATGAAGTCATCGGTTAGACCGCAAGTCTACTGATGTCAATCATAAAAGACCTGGTGGGACGGCCATCCCTTAGAGAGTCCGCAAGACTTTACAGAGTTAAGTAGTGGTTGAGTTGCTGACAACGAGAAGAGTGGTTCACTCAAATAACCGACACTGACTCAATATCACGGGCAATCGTGATGGACAAGTGAGGAACCGACAATCAGGATAATCTCACAAAAGATGGGTCACATAGACGTGTAGTCTCAGCGTTTTACCATACACCTTCCTTAACCTCAGAGCAACCCTCTGAGGTTTTTTTATGCCCTTATTTGTTTGTTTGCAATTAATTCCTTATCTTTGTATAACAAAACAAGGAAATTATGGCAGTTCAAAAGTATATCAATATCATTCACCCACAGTTCGGGAAATTAGTTCAAGAAACTTTCGTTGACGAGGTTCAGTTTCGTTTGTTCCTTCAGTTGGTACATTCTTGTATCGAATTGAATCAGGACCTAACTAGCTTCAACGCTCGTGACTTCTTGATTCACATTCCTCACAATCTTTTGAAGGAGTGTATCGTTATTGGTAACACTAAGGAGATGTCATTGGGAGAATACGCAGTACAAAAATCTAAAATGGAGGGGTAATGAAATATCGGATAGGTGAACAAGTAATAAATCGTAATAGTGGTGAACTAGAAATCGTTGAGAGTTGCGAGTTAATTTCTGATGTTGTCTTATACTACACAGTTTCTGGTAAGTCCTTTGCTGAGAATCAGTTGGGTAGGTATTGGAAGACTGTAGAAGATGCTGAAGAGATTATGGATAGTGTTGTAAAACATTTTAACACTAAATTAGAAATCGTTGGTGATGATTTTAGTTGTCCTAAACGTATGTTAAAAAGACTAAAGGAAATAGAACAAAAATATAAAAAATGAAAGACATGATTAAATACATAAAAAATTTGACTTGGAATCTATTTTTAGTATTATGTTTGGTTGGATACTTCACTTACCTATTTGTTATGGCGTTCTATCCTTACATTATTGGTGTAGTTGTACTTTACTTCTTATATAAGAAAAGACAAACAGTTTTAAAGGTGGTTAAATACTTATGGACTAAGAGGGTTGTACTTAAAAAAGTCTTACCAAAGAGTGAAGTTGAAAAGGTTCAGGATATTATCGAGGAAATTCGTTCCAAAGGAAAACTTTCAGATAAGGACCGTACAAACATCGACTTGTTAAAAATCAAATTACAACAGTTACAGAATGTATAAGATAGGTGGATATATAGTAATCTCTGAAACCAAAGAGATAAAAGTCATTCAAGAGATGGAAAGATATCCTGATGATGTGGTAATCTATACTACCGATGGTGGTGGGTATGGTATACGACAATGTAAGACTGTTGAGCAGGCTTATGATGATGAGGTAATGAAAATTGTAAAAAAGTATAGAATATGAATAAAGAAATCCCAACACACGACCCACAGACTGGTGAACTAAATCCGTATTACAAAGAATTAACAGGAAAGGAAAACCCTATGAAAGAAAGTATTATTAATCCCGATTTGTATTCTAAAATTAATAAGAAACAAATCAAGTACACAAAAACTTTAAATAAGTTTGAACCTTTGGTAGACATAAAACATATGCCAAATCAGAAATGGCATAAGGTGGTGAGTTTTATTAAATCGGGGGTGAGGATAGTTGGGTATGGATTTATTCCATTTAACTTGACAATAGCCTGTGGGGTTCTTATTTTAAGTGAAGTTATCGGTATCATTGAAGAGATGGTCTGATAATCCCGAAAGGGTGGTGGAGTTGTCCGACAAGCCTCAAACAGTCGGTCCCAAAAGGTCAGATTCGTCTGACCTTTTTTATTTTAAGATATTTATGTATATGAGTGAAGATGTAATCACATATCCGAGTGAGTTTATGGATGGTATGTATATTACCGTTGTATTTAAAGATAATCCTAATTACGGAGAGTTAGAAAGACTATTTGATGAATATGGGTATGGTTTTTTAGCTCCTGAATTAAAAACAATAATCATTGATGGTGAGGTTTTATTAGGCGATGAATTCACATGGGACGATTTAAAATTTATTGAAGCACATGAGATTGCACATTTAAAATTGAATCACAAAGGTCCAAGAAATCAAAAAGATGAGATGGAGGCTGATTTAGGGGCGTATGTGCTCTTGAATGGTAAAGGTTATAGTGAAGCTATTCAGACGTTGATTGATGAATTTGAAAGTAGACATGGAATAGAATTTAATGAAGATGACATTAAACTTATTCAAGATAGATTCCGTTTTTAATAATTTGATATATTTATCATTATAATACATAGAGTATGGCAAACATAGTTTTAACGGAACGACAACTCAAAAGATTAAAGTCTAAACTGAAAGAAAACCATGATGGTTCTTACATGGCCAAGCAACAAATGTTTACGATTGCCACATTAGCTTATAAGATGTGGGAGATGATGGAAGATGGTGAACAACTTGATGATTGGATGGAAAGTAAAATAGCCCAAGCCGAACAAAGCGTAGTTGCTGTTGTTAAGGCTTACATGTATGATGAGGTTGAGGACTCTTTGGGTGGTATGGAAAAATTAGATTACAACGATTTAGTTATCGGAAAGTAATCTTTTAAACGAATTATTTAATTGATAATTTATGACCTTCTTCTTATAATATAGGGAGAAGGTTTTTTTATTATGAATCAGTTAGACAAACAATACCAAGAATTATTAAAGGATATCATGACCAATGGGTATGAGAAAGGTGACCGTACAGGTACTGGTACCATATCAGTCTTTGGTCGTCAGATTAGACACAATATGTCTGAGGGATTTCCATTGTTAACCACAAAGAAAATGGCTATTAAGACAATGATGACAGAACTTAAATGGTTCCTAAAAGGAGATACCAACATCAAGTACTTAGTTGATAACGGATGTAACATTTGGAATGGTGATGCTTATAAGGCATATGAGAAATATGCAATGGCTAATTCCTATGGTGTTGATATCTTATCAATGGATGAGTTTATCAACGAAATCAAAACCAATGATGAGTTTGCTAAGAAGTGGGGTGAGTTAGGTCCTATCTACGGAGCACAATGGAGAGGTTGGGGTCAAGGAGCTTTAGAAGACAAACACTTAGGAAAAATAGACCAAATCCAAAATCTAATCAACGACCTTAAAACAAATCCTGATAGTAGACGATTGATGGTTAATGCGTGGAACGTGGGAGAATTGAATAATATGGTACTTCCTCCGTGTCATTACGGATTTCAGGTGTATACGAGACCTTCAACGAGGGAAGAAAAGATTGTTAACCCAGAAAAATATCATGTATTGTCATTAATGTGGAATCAAAGAAGTGTGGATACATTCTTAGGTTTACCATTCAACATTGCGTCTTATGCCACATTACTTCTACTTTTATGTGAGGAGGTGGATATGATTCCTGGTGAACTGATTGGTAATTTAGGTGACACTCATCTTTATTCTAATCACATTGACCAAGCAAACGAACAGTGTGGTAGAAGACCATATAAACTACCAACTATCAAGTTGGAAAATATAAACCTGTTGGATGGGGAATTCGATTATAAAATTGAAAATTACGAATCACACCCAACGATTAAAGCACCGTTAAGTAATTAATTATGAGTGGTAAAAGAGACGACAAAAGTAAACTATTTCACAAACTACATCAACTACAAAAAAGACTTCACAGAATGGAAGATAATCCAGGTCATAGTGAAGAAAAGAAATATAGAAGACTACGTATATTAAAAACTCTTCAAGAAAGAATAAAAGGAAAAGGAAGAAAAAATATTTGAAAACTGAACTAATCTTACACTTTATTCGAAAGTACTATGTGGTTGATTGTTACAGGACTTTACATCATAATAAATCAGTAAACATTACGATTAGAGACTACTCTGATGCTCATCCAGAGACGGGACAAATTGTGCCGATTAGTTTAATAAAACATAAGGAGATTACTTTCTTATGGCAGTTTGGAAAAAAAATGACGGGTATTGATTTATACCATAAAAAATGGGCACATCATCTTCCTGGTGATATTATGAAAACTTTTAGACACCCAAGAACACAAGACTTCTTCAAGTTTTTAATAGAACAAAAAGTTCCGTGTATCATACCATTAAATGAAGTGCCCTTAGAATTCCCTAATTTATTTACGAATGGACTACAAGAAGCTGTTGAAATCGGTACTACCAAAGATAATATACAAGGTGGGTGATACTAACCTTATATATGAGATAAGTTATGTTGATATAAAAACTGTTGATGGAAAAGCACATGCTATTGATGTGGTATTTAATAGGGTTGATGAAAATAAAAAATACTCAGTTGCGAAACATGTACTTTGTCGAACACTTCAGGATGAATACGGAAAAATATCCAAATATCTTGCATATTCTAGAGTACTTTTTTTAATTAGGGAGGGTCATGACGTTTGTATATGAGAGAGTATATGATGTTGGGTATTATATT
>Ga0208917_1000305_pt1 | contig 25918 bp, 35 predicted proteins | sample DEB08_DNA_10_FD_185500 | JGI IMG/M metagenome (GOLD analysis project Ga0208917, IMG submission 185500) | Aqueous microbial communities from the Delaware River and Bay under freshwater to marine salinity gradient to study organic matter... | ecosystem: Environmental > Aquatic > Marine > Coastal ...
TTGAACAGTATGGAACCCGTCACTACGTCCGTAGTAACCATCCCCTTTGAAGTCGTCGCCGGTAACAGTTTCAGTTGTACTGTCTCCTGGATGAACTTGATTTGATAAAATTATTTCACTTGAACTTGCCATATTGTATTTATCTATTGTTTGATATAAACAAATTTATCTATGCGTTGTATGTTATCACCAGTCATCATTTGTATTATCAACAGTGTTTTGAGATCTCTAACATGAAAATAATATCCATATACGTAATCTTCATTTTTACAACTTTCACGTGCTCTTGTACCCATTGATGCAAGTTTTGGATTGTGTTCTATCCATTTGGCAAGTGCTGCAACACCTTTTTTATTTCCAAGAGTAACTTTGTATTCATACTGAGGAGGTTTGTTTACTATAATAGCATTCTTTTCAGAACTCAGTGTTTGTATGGTTTCAGGATTTGGTTCCCAAAACTCAGTGTATTTTTGTCTAAGTTTGTTTCCTAAGTCTATCAACATTTTTCGATTGTTACTGTATATTAATAACTGATTAAATCCGCATCTTACTTTATAATCAGTGTGCTTGAGTAAATGTCTGTAAATATCAATAGCATCCCAAAAATGCTCAACAGGAATAACATCGTTGTAGGTTGTTGTTAATGGTATTTCGACCTTCCAATCGTGATTTGAAGGAACATAATGTTTGTTAACTTCATCAAGTTTGCGTCTAGCATATTTTAAACTTCCGTCTGTTTGAAACTCTGTTCTAAAATAACTTGCACAACAGTTCACTATGGCAAGTTTATAAAAGTATTTGCCATAGTGTAGTTTTTTAGTTTCATACAGTCTCATATTCTATTTCACAATCGAGTTTGATTTCTTTCTCTCGATAATCAATAGTAACACTGCCACCAGCTTTTAGATCACCAAACAACATTTGACGACTAAGTGGACGTTTGATTTCGTTGTCAATAACACGTTGTAACGGACGAGCACCCATCTTAGGATCAAATCCTTTGTCTACAAGATAATCAAGAGCATCATCTGTGATGTTAATAGCAATATCTTTTTTCTGTACTTGTGTTTTAAGTTCAACAAGAAACTTGCCAACAATCTTCAGCATGACTTCTTTGCTGAGTTTGCCAAACGTAATAACACCATCTAGTCTATTTCTAAACTCTGGAGTAAAGAACTTTTTAAGATCAACATCGTCATAATCTTTTTCCATACTGTCACTAAATCCAATAGTATTCTTTTCTGCCTCTTGCGCACCCAAGTTTGTTGTAAGAATAAGTGTACAGTTACGTGCATCTGCTTCTTTGCCATTAGATCCTGTAATCTTGCCATTGTCCATAATCTGTAGTAGTACGCTACTTACATCTGGATGTGCTTTTTCAATCTCGTCCAATAGCAACACACAGTTAGGATTCTCTTGAATCTTATCAATCAATAAACCGCCGGCATTGTCTTCGTATCCAACATATCCTGGAGGTGATCCGATTAGTTTACTAATACTATGTTTTTCTTGATATTCACTCATATCAAAACGTACAAGTTTTACACCGAGCTGGTTGCTAAGTTGTTTGGCAAGTTCAGTTTTACCTACACCTGTTGGACCCATAAACACAAAAGATCCTACTGGTTTGTTGTCACTTTTAAGTCCTGCTTGACTTACAAGTATTTTGTCAACAATATCGTCGATTGCTTTGTCTTGTCCGTACACTACCTTTTTCAAGTTATCTTCCAAGTGTGCAAGATTTTCACTTTCACGCTCTTTTATTTGTTCTTCAGGAAGTTTAATCATTTTTGCAAGTTCAAACTGAACACTATCTTTGGTTACAACTTTGTCTTCAGTAATATCACGTACTTTAAATCTTGCACATGCTACGTCAATCAAATCAATAGCTTTGTCAGGAAGTTTTTTATCGTTTTGATATTTCATACTTAAATCAACTGCTGCTTCAAGTGCCTCCTGTTGAATATCAACACTATGAAACTCTTCGTAGTATATTTTAATACCTTCAAGGATTTTTAGTGTAGTTTCTCTATCCGGTTCGTCAACACTTACTCTCTGGAATCGGCGCATAAGAGCCCGATCCTTTTCAAAGAACTTGCGATATTCTTCCCAAGTAGTTGAAGCAACAACATTGATGTTTCCTTTTGCAAGTGCAGGTTTTAACATATTAGCCAAATCATTCGATCCACCACTGCCGCCTGCGCCCGCACCACTAATCATGTGTGCTTCGTCAATAAACATAATAGTTTTGCCTTTGCCTTTTAACCCTGCAAGTACCATTTTAAAACGTTCTTCAAAGTCGCCGCGATATTTTGATCCAGCAAGCATAGCGCCAATGTCTAAACTAAACACTCGGTATTCTTTTAGAAACTCTGGTACATTTCCGTTAACAATCTGATAAGCAAGACCTTCTGCAATAGCAGTTTTACCAACACCTGGATCACCAACAATAAGAACATTTGATTTTGTACGGCGTCCTAATGCAAGAGCAACTTGTTCGATTTCTTCATCTCTACCAATCACTGGATCAATCTTATTCATACTAACTTGTTGATTTAGATCTGTAGTAAAATCTCGTAGTGCTTTGTTAGCAATGCCTTTGTTTTCGTTTTCGTCTTGGTTATCATATATTTCTGTTTCTGCACTAATATAGTTCTGAAACTTTTCTTTGTCAATGCCAACTTTTTGTGTAATAAAGTATGCCCAACTTTTCTTTTCAGTCAAGATACTAATAAACACATCAGCAATAGTAATATCGTTTCTGCCTTGGAAAAGTACTTGTGTAAATGCACGATTTAAAACACGTTCTACTGCGGTAGTTTTCTTTGGTTTATATTTCTTTTCTTCAATCTTAATATCATTTAGATTTGTTTTTAAATAGTTTTCTAGTTCTTTACGCATATGTTCAGCGTCTGCACCATAACCTGTTATCAAGGTTCCGAATGTTTCTTCGCAGAGCATAGCAAATAGTAAATGTTCTAATGTAATATATTCGTGCTGAAGTTTCTTAGCATCGGTAACTGCTTTATCAAACACTGCCTGTAACTCTTTTGATGGTTCAACCATTAACTTTTTTTCCTTTTTTTAGACGCTTTTTTTCTGCCATGTCTAGTTTTAGTTTGCTGACTCTATCAATAAACTGAATACCATACAAATGATCATATTCGTGTAGAAATATTCGTGCATCAATATCGTCGTACTTTGCTTCTATATGTATAACATCCTTTAGGTCAGATGTCAAGGTATCAAATTCCACCATTACACTAACTGGCCGTCTTACTTTTAATATTAAATCTGGATGACTTAAACATCCTTCAACACCTGCTTCGATTTCTTCACTCAGTCCTTTGATAATAGGATTCATTACAATAACAGGATCTCCGTGTTTTTTGTTTAGTAATGCCTTCATTACAAAGATCTGCATAGGAAACCCAACTTGGTTTGCACTTAATCCCAATCCGCTGTGTTTGTTCATTAGTTCAATCATATCTACTGCAACAGGCGCAGGATGCATCAGTTCAAAATCAAATCTTTCAAGTTTTGTTTCTAGTCTACCATCAGGTGCCAGTACTAGTTCCATCATTTATTTTCCTTATTGTGTCTAGTGTTTCCCAATCTTCTATTTTGGGAGTAGTTCCTTTTATTTCTAAATACATATTTCCGTTTCTACGGCCATTTATATCAGGTAACCCATGTCCTGCAATACTCATTATGGTTCCAGGATTTGTGCCAGCTGGTATTTTTACATTTACATCTTTTCCTGCCAAATCGGTTATTATAACATTTGTACCTAATATTAGTTGTAATACATTTATACTACACTTTGTTCGAATATGCGACCTATCTCTTATAAAATCTGGATGATTTTCTACGATTATTTGTACGTTTAAATCGCCTCTTGGAAGTTGACGAATTGAATCATCACCTAGTCCTTGATAACGCATTATTATTCCGCTTTCAATACCTGGTGGCAATCGTATAGTTGCAATCTCTTCTCTGCCTGTGCCAAGTCTGTATCTTCCGACAATATCTTTACCCGTCATTACATCATTTAAGGTAATTCTTACATTTATTGTAACGTCTTGATTTTTACGTGGCCTTTGTGCTTGTCTAAAGAACTGACCAAATATGTCATTCATATTTTGTGAATTCATATTAATGTCTGCTTGTGGCCGAGGGTTATCGTATTGTTGTCTTTTGCTAGGATCTTTTAATGTTTCGTATGCTTCATTAATGCGTTTAAACTGTGTATCATCACCGCCATTGCGGTCAGGATGATTAGCCATAGCAGACTTGCGGTATGCTTTTTTGATTTCATCCTGACTTGCTTGTTTATTAACACCTAGTATATTATAATAGTCCATGCAAATACTTATCGCACAGACTATTAAGGTTAGTTAGTAGTGATTATTTTTTCTTAGTATATGCTTGTGCGCCAAAAAACGCAGCAACAATACCAGCAACAGCAACAAAATATGTTGGAGCCATTGATCCTAGTGTTTTTTGTGCTTCATCTAATCCTGCTAACGAAGCGCCTACAACTGCAAATGGATACAGCAATAGTCCAAACAATGCAAACCAAGTCATATTACGCTGTGCGTCACGCATGGCATCTGCATCTTCTAATGCCTTGCGTCTAAACTCAAGTTCCATTCGTTTTTCTTCTTCGTCAATATGCCCATCGCCGTTTATATCTGCAGGATGAAATGCAGATGGTTGAGAAGCAACTGCTGGAGTTGCAGCAACTGGTGCTGGAGTTGCAGCAACTGATGGTTTTGCTGGCGCAGAACTAACTGGTTCTACTTTTGCCGTAGGTGCTGGTGTTGACTTACTTTTTAGTTCTTCCGGTTTTCTTCGTGGCATTGTTACCCTCCAATTTTTGTAATCTGCTCTCTAGATCGTCTATTTTTGCTGTGATTTTAGGATACTTTTTTCTCCATGCATCCTCTGGTTGTTCGAGCCATGTAAGACCCCAACGCTCAACAAGATAGTCTACAGCTAAGTCAAACTTAGCGTAGCCCCATAATCCTATTCTTGTTGTACTTAAATATGCTAGTACTGCGGCGCCCAAAATACTGCCTGCTATACTAGTATAAATCCATGTGCGATCTCCCGCCATGTTTTGTATCATTTCCCACATATAAAAGCCCTCTTATTATGTGTGTATTTATTCGTTTACAACAGCATTATCCATTGCTTGTTCAGCCTGTTCATAATAACCTTCGTATGCTGCTATGATTGCTTGCTGTTGCTGTACTAATGCACGAATATCACTAAAGTTTAGCCCTAAGTCTCCGTACCCGTCACCGCTTAATCCGTATATAGCAAACGGCTTTCCACTTGCTGCAAGCCTTGCTATTACAGCATCAACATTTGCTTCGTTGATAACAATCCACTCTAGTTTGCGCATGTTTAGTTCGTCAACAGGAGGCAGAGTTAGTGTAGGTTTTTCAATCGGTTTTGCACTTATTTCAATTACCTGTGGCTTCGTTGAGCAAGCCGCGAGACTTATAAGTATCGTAAAGCCAAGGACACTCTTTGTTAAAAGCGATGTCATTTTCTGCGTTCCTTTCTTTGTCCGTTAGTTCTGCTCCTGATAGAAGTTCAAAACATCTACCTGCATTTTCAGTGCCTCTGTTTACAGCACGTTCAATGCCTTCCGCATTTGCTATTGCTGCTGCTGTTAAATCAATCTGTTGTAGTTTGTCTGCTAGTGCTTGATTCTGTCTGCGTATACTTGCATATGCATCATTCAATCTAGTATTTTCTGCTTGGGCACTTGCATAACTTGTTTGCAAACTTTCTAATGCTGCTTCGTTTGTTTCTACAGCTATTTCAAGTTTAGCATTGTTTTCTTGTAGTATGGCCATACGTTCCTGTGTGTCATTGTAATACCAGTAGCCTATGCCACCCATAATACACATCACTAAAAACATTACTCCTGCAAGTTTCATGCCCATACCAATACCACCTACCCTAATAACTTTCCCAGCGTGTTTGGTCCTACAATACCATCGGCAACTAATCCGTTTGCCGATTGCCATTCTTTGACAAGTCTAGCAGTGCCTGGTCCAAAGATGCCATCAGCTGGTGCAATGCCCAGTATTTCTTGTACTTCTTGTACTAATGGACCACGTGAACCTTGACGTATTGTTTGATTTGTGTTTAACTCTTTTTCTTCTTCTGGTTCAATTTCCATATCGCCACCTAGCACATCTAATGCGTGTGCCCAATGCTTTTTACGATCTTCCAGTCCAATAGTGCCGCCGTTGATACGTTTGGTCATTTTTAGTATGTCCATAGCATCGCAGTGTTTGTTGATGTTGTTTTCATCCCAGAACCAGCAAGCACTATCCAACGCACCTTTTTTAGTACGCACATAATCTACTGCTTCTTCTGGTGTCATTTCTACGTCTTCGGCGAACTCGGTATAGTTGTATCTGCCTGTAAGTTGCAGAATGCCGCCGCCCCTAAATCTCCAGCCATCACCACTGTCGGTATCGCCGTTGTCCATTCTGTTTGCGTAAATAACGTTCGCAATTTTTTCAGGCTGTCTATGATATTCATTTGCATCTCTCCCTGCACGTTTAAAATATTTTGGAAAGATAGTATTCAATGCTTTAGCACTGTAGTTTAAGTTTTCACTTAACACTCTAAAGCCGCCGCTTTCGTGTCCGCATTGAGCAATAAATCCAGCAACTCTTGGTATTGTGTTTACATCCCACAGTGGAAGTATTTCAAGCATAGCTTCATACCATTCTTCCCAATCACTTCTGTGGATTAGTTCTTCAGCCATCCAAGGCTCAAAATCAAAGTCGAAATCTTCTTTAGCCATTATTTGTTATCCTCTATAGTAGTGCAGCGGCCGCATCTGCAATGGTCACATATTTTGGTTGTAATCGGCGGCTCATCGTAGTTCTGTAGATCTTGATAGTAAGGAACGCCACAATGTGATGGACGTCCGCAGTTGTTGCAGTGATTCTTATTAAAGTCTTTCAACGACAAGTGTATGTCCTTCGTTTTCAAACGTTAGTGTATTTTTACCAAATTTAGTAACATTGTAATCACCGAGGTATTTAGTTAAAAATAATATTTCTGCATAATCATTCATGTTTATTTTTTCAGTTAAATTTTTATTTATATAATGAGTAGTGTTAAAATCTTTTATAGTAAGTCCAATAGCATCGCCAAACGGTCTTTTAAGAATTAAATCATCTCCAAATATTTCAATATTTTCCATAAAGCTCTTGCTAAAAAAGTCTTTAAAGTGATTCATATTATTTTCTTGTACAATAGTATCATTATAGATAAACTGATCTGCCGGTATCATCTCTGAAAGATTATCTACACTTGCATCGTAGCTTGTAAAACTTTTATGATAACGAAACCTAAAGTTTTCAATCTCTGCTAGTTTTCCAACTCCGTCTAATAATTCTAAAATATTTGTAGGAACTTTGGTATTTCTTTCCATTTCTACAAATACTTTATAAACATTGTTTTCAATTTCTCCAGGTGTAGCATCTGCATCGAGTACAAATCCGTAGCCTTTTTCAATAAAGTCTACAAGATCTTTTGCAGCTTGTTCGTCTAGTACACTAAAACTTACTACTACAATATCTTCGTCTGTTCCCATTTTACTTTGAAAACTATCTACTTCGAATACTGATTTTACTAAGTCGTGTAAATCGTTGGCTCTTAATCCCATTATACTGCTCCTGGTGCAGGCGCTGCACCTCCTGTTGGTGCTGCTCCTCCTATTGGTGCACCTCCTGTTGGTGCCGCTGGAGGTGCTATTGGTGGTGGCATTGCTCCTCCTGCTGGAGCTGGTGCACCTACTGCGCCTTGTGCTTCATTATCCGGTAAATCGATGGTTTCGACATCTCCACCAAAAATACTAATAATCAATTTTTTAGGCATTGTAATATGCACTATCCATACTGGAACTTTATCAAGTTTGCCTTTTTTAGTTCCAGGACGAATATCACCTGGCTTTTTTATTTGGCGAGGTTTAATAATATTTGATTTTTCATATTGTATTTTGCAATCATAATCAAGTAGACGCTTGCCACCTTCTGGATCAGGCATGCGTTTTCTTGGCCACATAAAACTACATTTGACCCAGTGGCGGTCTATTTCTGGTCCAGCTGCTAGTTCGCCTTCTTCCCAGTTGTCATACACATACAAACCTAATTCATCAATGACTCTTTCGAAGTCTTTAAGTACTGCAAACGCACGATCGTTTTCATAGATCGAACTGAGATTTTCTATCACATCAAGAGTGTCTAATATATTAGGCATTGTTGTCCTCGCTTTATTATAACTATTTATCACCTATAGTAATGTTAATAAAATAATTCACTACGTATATAATACGATCATAAAAAGAGTAAATAAGAGTGCAGGGAAGGATTTCCATGCTAAGGAAATATCAACCTGTCAACCACTCATAGGAGGACTTAATGGGTAAAGCTAGAGCTAACAAAAAGCAAGCATATATTAAATCAAATAACAACAATAATGTTGTTAAACTAAACACTTTCCTTCCAAAGAAACAACGCAACGTTGACATACTTCCAAGAAATCGCAGTCAAGAAGAATACATCCTAGAACTACTAGATACGGATAAAAACATAGTTTTTGGTATTGGTCCAGCAGGTACAGGTAAAACACTTCTAGCATGTCAAAGTGCTGTCAAGGCATTTCTAAGCGGCGAAGTTGAACGTATAGTTGTTACAAGGCCAGCAGTTAGTGCTGACGAAGATTTAGGATTCTTACCAGGTACATTAGAAGAAAAAATGGCACCGTGGACAAGACCTATATTTGATGTGTTTAGAGAACATTTTTATGCAAATGAAATTGAATCTATGATAAAAGAAGGTGTTATTGAAATATCACCACTTGCATACATGCGAGGCAGAACTTTCAAAGATGCTTATATCATTGCAGATGAAATGCAAAATGCTACACCAAATCAAATGAAGATGCTGTTAACACGTATAGGTACAGGATCTAAAATGGTTGTAACAGGCGATTTAGCTCAAGCAGATAGATTAAAAGATAACGGATTACTTGACTTTGTTAATCATTTAGAAAAAAGTTCATCGAATCGTATTAGTACTGTTATATTTCATAAAGGCGACATTGAAAGACATGAAGCAGTTAAAGAAGTATTAGAGATTTACGGAGACATTTAAACTCTAACACTTTTAAAAGCGAGAGGGTGCTGATATTTTGCATCCTCTCTCAACAACATCATCAGGTACTCATTTTCAGTATAAATGAGTTTCCAACTCTTTTCCTTGATAGGCGGCCGACCCATAGCATCAAAATAGATGTTACCCTCCCAATAGTTTTTCAACCATATACGCTTTTTACTCCAACTACTGCAAATTGGCCAGTAAGCGTACTTTTCTTCCCATTCAATACTTACTTCACTAGTTGGCGGCATTACACTGCCATTGGTGCTTTGATACTAAGCATAGGATCGTAGTTTAATAACTGATAATCATTTGTACTAGTATTAACAAGTTCTTCTAATGTGCTAAACTTAGGCATCAGAAGTGTTGGTCCGTTGCGTGGTTCACGAGTAAGTTGTTCTTTGACTTGATCAAAGTGATTTTGATAGATATGACAATCGCCACCAGTCCAAACAAAGTCACCTACTTTTAATTCTAAGAGATGTGCAAACATGTGTACCAGCAAACTATAACTTGCAATATTAAAAGGCACACCTAGGAACATATCAGCACTGCGCTGATAAAGTTGACAGCTTAGTTCACCGTCTTGCACATAAAACTGGAACATGGTATGACAAGGCGGCAATGCCATTACAGGTACACGATCAGCGTTCCAAGCACTAACAATGTGCCTTCTACTATCGGGATCGTGTTTAAGACCTTCTAACACTTGTGCAATTTGATCTACATGTCCAAGTTGTGCATCCCAAGTGCGCCATTGGTGTCCATATACTGGACCCAAATCTTTTGTAGTATCGTTGTTGATATATCCCAATGTAGCACCTTGATTGTCTGCATTAGCAGTCCAAATAGTTGTTTTGTCTACTAGTTCTTCACGTGGCTTACCATAATGAATTTCAGCCAGCCTGCGCTCGTCACTGCTACCTTCTAAGAACCATAGTAGTTCGCTTACTACACTACGCCAAGCAAGTTTCTTTGTAGTGACAGCAGGAAACTCATTGCGTAAATCAAAACGCATTTGATAACCAAACACACCACGTGTGCCTACACCTGTCCTATCATTACGATCTTTGCCGTGCTCTAAAATATATTCTAATGCGTCTAAATACTGTTTCAATATGATCTCCACTTATCTATATATACATGGTTTTCTCGTTGGCTGCTAACAAGACTAAATGTAGTTTCAATCAAATCCCGAGGAAGGAAAGTATCGCAGTCGTATGTGCCACTAATACGGCTAAGCCAAATCTCGTCAATGATGTCAAGGCTATCAGCAATCAATCTTGCGCCGCCAATGATCCAAACATCATCTGTCATGTTTATAGTAACACAACGAGACTTGTAAATGTCAGGACGTACTACTTCAATGCGCTCGTGACTGTTTTCTCGCATGGTGCTTGATACAATAACATTGTGTCGTCTGGGCATAGGCTTGGGCATGTCAGGATCATCCCAAGTTGCTCTTCCCATAACTACTGTACTATTTAGAGTACATTCTTTAAACCATTGCTGATCTGCTGGGTTGTGTGGCCACGGAAGTGTTCCGTCTTTGCCGATCCCCCAGTTGTCGTCACATGCTAAAATTGCTCTAATCATTGATTATCCGTTTCATTGTATCAGTTGCAGTAGTTTTAAAAAATCTTGGTGCAATACTATGTATGATTATGACAGGTACTAGAAGTTGCATTTTAAATGCAATACCAAGAGCGTGTTTCATATGCTGCCACCCTGTCATTTCTACTTCTTCTAAGTGTGCTTTGCATTGTTTACTAAACATTTAATCTCCTTTGCCCGGAGCCTCGCTAAAGTGCTCCATTTTATTTTTTACGCCGTGCCATTCTTCTGCATCATCTGGTACGTCTTCGGGCCGCATTTCTGTAATCACAGGCCACAAGTCTGCATACTTTTGATTAAAGTCAACCCACTCTGCTGCACCAGGTGCTGTATCAGGAAGAATTGCATCTGCAGGACATTCTGGCTCACAAACACCACAGTCAATACATTCAATCGGATTTATTACCAACATGTTTTCACCTTCGTAAAAACAATCTACTGGACAAACTTCTACACAGTCCATGTGTTTACATTTAATACATGCATCATTTACAATATATGTCATAGTGCTCCTAGTCGAATAAGTGTTGCTGCTAAGTTAATCTCCGGATCGACAACCAGTGTATGATCAACTAACCCTTGCTTAATAATTAGCACTGCTTGATCCTGTTGAGCATCTGTTCCGAACAACTCAATGTTGTCATACAGCCAGCGATAAATCTCTTCCATCTCTTCTGCTCGCACAGTACCACACAACAGTTTACGTGCATCGTGGATCTTGCCTGCTTTAAACAATTCGACCATATCTAGTTTCCAGTCTGCTTCGCCGCTGTCACCTTCGTTGGGTTTTGTAAGCACACCTTCTACACTGTTCATTTGTACTGTATTGATGCACTTACGCAAGTCTGGATATGTTGCTTTTACATATGTATCAAGTGTGTCTAAGTCTGGAGTTACACCTTCTGTAATAAGAATCTCTGCAACACGGGCTGTAAACTCAGTTTGATCAATCTTGGCAATATGGAAGCCTTGACAACGACTGTGAATAGCAGGAATAATTCTGTTGGGATAGTTACACGTTAGAATGAAACGTGCTGTAGTATGATACTCCTCCATGACTCCACGTAGTGCTGCCTGTGCGTTTGGTGACAAGTAATCAGCCTCATCAAGTAGCACAACCTTAAAGTCACCAAATGGAATCATTTGTACAAACGAAACAATCTTATCTCGCACATCATCAACACTGTTTGTTCGACTTGCGTTAATCTCTAGTATGTCTAGTGGATTGACATCAAGTTCATTAAACAACAGTTTTGCAAGTGTTGTCTTACCAATACCTGCGTTACCACTAAACAGCAAATGCGGAATAGTCTTATCTTTGATCCAAGTGTTTACTTGATTGCGTTGTGCATCATCACGAAACACGTATCCGTTTACAGTTTTAGGTCTATATTTTTCTACCCAGAGTTCTTTCAATTTAACCACCATCCTAATTTTGCGCCATTATGTATAATAATCATAAGGCAAGTTACCATATGTGTCAACCACCAAATGGTTCTAATAACAGCCACACTGTCTGCTTGGCTGTCTGTTTCTCCAACTTTCTCACCGAGGCTTTTTGCCCACAGTCTCCAAAGTTTTTTCATCCTATCAGTCCCACAAGTTCTCAAAGTAAGTCCCAAACAACTTAAAACCGTTGCTCATACGTTCTTGGTGCGCTTTGAGACCTTCATGGTCAATCCATTCAAAACTACCAACCATTGCGCCATTCTTTTGATCTTCTGTATAGTCACCATAAAAATCTTCTTGCCAATCGTCACGACACTTTTGTTCGAACGCCCAAATCATTTCGTCTAGGATCCAATCCCAACGCTCAAAGTGTTTGGGGTCAACATCGCCATTTTTGCCGTATGCGTCCAGTTGCTTTTTAGTAGCACGTAGTTCTCTTGGAACATCTTTCATATCCACCATAGGAGCACCATGCTTTGTAGCTTTTAGCTGTACAAGCATAGGCAAGATGATAGGAGCAAGTGTATGATCCATACTCCATGTATCATAGTTGTGTATTTTTATCCGTGTCTTTTGTTTTGGTGAATATCCAAACCAGTTGTATAACCAGTTGTGATAAAACCTATGATTAGGATAGTTTCCAATGTCAATCTTCATAATAATCTACCACCATTACGTTTTCTGGTTTGTCAGGCAACTGGAACTTTTGTGCAAACTCCATTGCTTCATGTGCATCTTCAAACAGTTCGGGTTGCAAGTCCCAACAGTGTTGTGTTTGTTTAGTAACATAAATCCAATCGTCTTTTCCATCAAGGCACACCATTACTGCATACATTAAAAATTAAATCCCTTTGCAAGTTCAAAGTCCATATCCTCAGTGTTATTAATATCAACTGTTATCAATCAATGTACTCCACTTTTTAAGTTTGTTTTTCTTTACATCTGCACGATCATGCAGTTCACGCCAGTCTGTAATGCCATGTCCTACCATTAGTTCGATCATACAATGTACATCGCCGATCTCTTCTACTAGTTTAACACGTTGAGCTTCTTCAATCAAGTCAAAAGATTCGTATTTACGCATTATCTTGCTACAACGTTGTGTTAGTTCTCCACACTCTTCCATGGTAATACACATCAGCTGTTGTAGTGTGTTTATAGGACTATCTTCCATATTCTTGCTTGAGCCTCCAGTTACAATATGCTTCCCAGCCATATTCGTACATAGCATATGCAACAACGAATCCAATCCAGGGAATACTAAATGCAGCAGTCATCATTAAGTCTGCGGCTAAAAACGCTGCTGGATAATCATACCATCGTATCAACGCTGTATTCCTAACTCTTTGTATACCATTTGTACACCTTTTGCTTGAAAGTAAGCATCCGCTAGTGCGTTGTGCAAATCACTTTGCATTGCTTTGCGTGGATCTACTTTTGCTAGTGCAAACAATGTACGACTATCACGCACTTGCCAAAACTGCCATGGAATATTCTTTCCACGCTGCCGTAGCATATCTTCAATGATGGTAATATCAAATCCGTAGCCGTGTCCCCACAGTACATCTACACCTACCATCCACTTGGGCAAACTATCTAAAAACACATCAACGTGCTCTCGTCCTTCAGTGCCAAATGCTTCGTCTTGTACTTTTTGATCCTGCTGACCCCACCAAGCAATAGTGCTATCATTTACACTACGATCTTGTGAATCTAGATCCAGTTTGTAGTAAAACTCACTGTGCGGTTCAGCATCACTGTTGGGATCAAACTTTACACCGCCAACTGTAAGAACAGTTGCTTGTGGAGTTACATCTAGTGTTTCTAAGTCGATCATTGCGTGAATCATAATATGCCTCGTTGTTGTTTTGTATATTTTATACTACGGCATAATTTTCTTTTTGTCAAGTGAAATCTTTTCTACACTACCAGAGTTAATAGGACATAATACACATTGTGGTACACTATTTGAAAGTACAGATACCTGTTCTTCTAGTGTATTTGAAAATGCATCAATGGGTTTATAGCTTTCATATAGATCTTTATCCTGTTTTCTTACAGGATATTTCTTAACAAACGCTTGTGCTCCTACAACAGTACCGCATTTGTACATTTTACCTTTATATATATACGGACAGTCATTGTGCCAACATGCAGTGTGTGCCTGTTCTCTATCGCTTTCATAAAAGTTATAAACACCGTTGTCGATACTTTTTACACCCCATGGCATAAACTTGTCTTTATAGTTTATTATAAATGCTGGATGATCCCCTACAAGAATAGCTTCTTCATAATAGCACCCAGCATGGCGTGCTTGATCTTTGATAAAGTTGTTTTTTGTTACTGTATATTTTTCGTATTTGCCGTCTAGTACTTCGTCAATAATTGCAAATGCTTTTGGAACATGATCCTGAGAATGAAAACTAAGTTCTACAGTAACTCCTCTGTCAAACCAGGCTTTCATTTTATCTGCATGTTTAGATAATAAAGTCCCGTTTGTTACCACTCTAAAATCTCTACAAGTGAATACATCACGTAATCCGTGAACCCAGTTATCTAAATCATTGTTTGTAAAAGGTTCGCCACCAATAATACCAAAATCATTTACATGAAGTTTTTCACTCCATCTCTGTGCTTCTCTTGCAAAGTCACTAAACTTCTCTTGTCCACTAATAGCAAAGTTATTAAAGTTACTACAGTTTGTACAAGTTAAGTTACAACTATGGCCGATATACCATTGCAATGCATGAACTAGTATTTTTCCGTTTTTAAGTATTCTACCGTTTAGCATTTATCCACTTGTATGTTTTGTTTCTTCTTGGTAGGAAAAACAAAATCCTCTGCGTGATGCTCACGTCGTGGACGAGTTTCGTCTTTAAATCCTATACCCATCAACAAATGTACATGTGTATCAATATCTAATATTTCTGCAACTTGTGCAGGATCAAAACATGCACAACAGCCTGTGCTATAACCTAGCATACTTGCTGTAATATTTGCATATCCTGCTGCAATACCCACTGCCATGTGTTTGTCTTTGAGCAAGTCTTCGGGTTTTTCTAAATCCTTACTTGGAACAAATACATCTCCAAAAATATTTTCTTTTGGTTCTTCGTTTGATTCAGCAAATACGACCAATAAATTTGCTAATACCTGACTGTTTGTGACAGTTTCATTTGTTTGAAAGTTAGAGATAAAACCGTTGGTTGTTTGATATATACGTTCAATCTTATCTCTATCTGTAACAAATATAACTTTGTAATATGCTACATTTTGTTTACTAGGACAATCGGCAACGGCTGTTCTAATAACCTCGATATCCTCATCTGGAATAGTTTTACTTAAATCCCAGTTACGTTGACAATGTTGACTTCTAATAATTGCTTTTTTGATATCAGATTTATTCACAGCAGTTCTCCTTTGTAGTATTTAGCCTACAAACTGTGCTAGTTCAGGTGCTTTCCAGCCTTCTGGCTTGAGTACTTTACCATCTTCACGTTTGCGTACTTTGCCTGTAGTTGGATCAATCTTTGCAAAGTTCGTGTCCATTACTTCTTTCCAAGCCGCTTCGCCGTCCCAGCCAGCTGCACGAATAGCGCCCATAGTTACAACAAGAATATCTACTAGTGCATCAAGCTGTTCTACACGATCTTGTGCTACTACAGCATCTAACAGTTCATCGTATTCTTCGTCAATGAGACTGAGGTACATTTTGTAGTTTGCTTCACTAGGCGGTTGGTCACACGCTGTTGCAAACGTGTCAATATCTTTAAATGGGTTTGTCATTATGCGCCGGCTCCAAATGATTCTGGACTAATCGTTGCATGATCACCATCGTTGTATTCTTTACCAAACTGTACACCAGTGGGTTTTTCATTACTAAATGCTAATATACAATCTGCATCTACCATACGTAGCTCTAGCTCGCCTGTACCTTCATCAATCTTTACACTTCGAGTCCAGCGTCCGTGTTCAATCAATACCCAATCTCCAATCTGATATGCTGAATCATTTTTAGGACCTTTTGCATGTACCTGTCCCCAGCGTGGATAGATACCACGAGTTGAACCATTATCGTCACTGATAATAAGTCCACTTTTTAGTTTTTGTTCTCCAAAGTACATGTTGCTTACGAGTACTCTATCATTAATAGGAGTTAGAGTACCTTGTATTGTATTCATGTTTAATGCCATTAATCACCTTTTTTTATAAAATTGCCATCTTCGTCTTCAACCCATTCATCTTGAGTCTGGGCTGTTATGGGTTTAGGAGTTGGAGTTGATTTAGGAGGCGATGCTTTTGGTTTTGCGGGAACAACTTCTTCATCAAACGCCATCAACTCTTCTTGTTCTGCTTGTGTTAGCTCTTCAGTTTGAGCTGCACTTTTTTCATGTTGTACAGGTTCACTTCCTGTACTATAATAATCCTTTACAACTTCTTCTCGTTTGCGGATAATTTTTCCACCTGGTCCTAGCTCGTCGCCTCTAGCATTTACTCTAGCATTGCCGACGGCAGGAGTAAGTTCATTTCTTTTAATCAGCATATCTAAGTCTACAACTCTACCTTGCATACTTCTATATGTTTTACGACCTTTTTGTCTAGTTCCCATGTTTTAATATCTCCAATTATTATACTATAACTACTTATGACATATGTCAAGTGGTTTTTTACTTTTTGATGCATTGCATTTCCAGTATCCTATTTTTCTTTGATAATGATATGCTTTTCTGTGCCAATCGTTTGTTGGTGTTGTTTTATCAAAATGATCGATATGTATACGATCTGCATCAATACCTACCATATCACGTGCAACTTCTTTTAAAACAGTTACAGTAATAGGATATTCCATATCTTTTTCTCTGCACATTCTAAGATTGAGAGCAACAATATCACGTACTTTCCATTCCGATATTAGTTTTGTACTTAATAAAAAGTTATATAAATCTGTTTCTAGTCTATATACTGCTTTACTTATCCTTGCACTACTTGCGCCTTTGTATTCCCAAAGCATATCGTCTTCACCAAATGCTTGTCTACCCCACAATGCACGTTTTGCATATACATCTTCAAAACTTTTTTTAGTTTCTATGTATTCGTCATGTAATAATCCCGGATTGTGTTTGATCCATTCAAATAGTTTATAATACAGGTCAGTTTCTAAAATATTTTGCTTACGCATGTACTTAGCAAGATAATGTCCCCAACCATAGTAATACATTAATATTACTAACCAACTATACATGTGCCCTTCGATAACTGTATCGTGGTCTGCTGTGTCTGTAGCGTATATTACATCAGTGTATTCCGTAATATATTTTTCATCTGCATCTAAATACACAGTGTCTAATGCTATCTTACGCACATCTAAACCATGCTGCTCTTGATATGTTTTGTTACCCATTGGAGAGTTGTCAGTAACAACTAATGGGTGTATCATGAGATAGTTGTCTTGTCCTGCATCTATAAGTTGCTGTATACCAGACTTTAAACTATCGAATGTTTCTCCAGGCAATGGCCATATAAGTTCGCTATAAGTTTTAATACCATCTTTTTTATACTGATCAAAATATTTTTTAAGTTCGTCAAAGTCCAAATTAAATCTATCTACATGTTCTAATGTATCATCGTTAAAACTTTGTAATGCTACTGTAATACCTTTGAAAATATCAACGCCACTATCGTGTGCATATTTTGCTATCGCATAGTTTTTATCGTGATTATTTTTACTCCAAGTTGCATCCCACCATTTGGGGTATCCGTATTTTTTCTTTGTTTCTAATACATGTTGTGTTAGTTCATAATCTCTATCCAACATGCCCCAGTTGCTATCGCACACGCTAACATATTCAATACGGTTTTTACCCATCCATTCTATTTCTGCTTTACAACGTTCCATATCAAACAGTGTAAGTTTATTCCAGTAACTTTCCCCTATATCACAAAAGCTGCAATGGTATGGGCAGCCCCGCAAACTTTCCCAAGTAACTTGAAACATGGTGTCCTCAGGATACTTTGCCATAATAGGTTCATAAAAGCCTTCTAGTATAGGCGAAGGTATATCATTTATGTTTTTCCTACGCACTGCTGGCTCTGGCATATGATACAATGTTTGTACGTTGGGAATATCTTTCCAGTCATCACCTGCAAGTATGCGCTTAAATGCTTCTTCGCCCTCGCCGTGTACAAACGCATCAAACATAGGATGCTTGTCAAAGAAATCAGGATCGTACTTGTTTATTTGCGGGCCGCCTGTAATAATCTTGCATTGTCTAAACTTACGTTTGATTTGTATGGCAAGTTCTCTGTTGTATTCCCAGTTCCATACATAACTACTCATTGCAACTAGTTTAGGTTGTTGCATAGTTGCTACATAATCTATAGGATTAATTTTTTCTATAAGAACGTCTTTAAGAGTCCAGTTATCGTTTTTACCATAGCACCATTGATACCCTATTGCAAGTGGTAAAAACTTATTTGGTCCATGATTATCACTTGCTTGAACCAAGTAAATATTCATCGTAAGAATTCACGCCAGTCTAAATCGTATTTAATACTGTCAATACGATGCACACCAATCAAATACAGTACATAACTTGCTACACTTGATCCACGTCCTACGCCCCATACAATATCGTTCTCACGCATAAAGTCTACAAGATAGATCATATATTGTAGTAAAGGAACTAATCCTCGTTCATTGAACGCTGTAAGTTCTTCTTCTACTCGCTGTCGCTGTGCATCAGTTGTACAACGATCTAAAACATGTGCAGACACACTGAGTTCTTTATATTCATCTGGCATAAACCATTCACTCTGTAACGCACCGTCAAAGGTCTTTTGATCTACATCTAGTGGGATATACTTTTGTAGTTTATCAAAGCCTTGTTCTTCCATAGCGGAGTTAAACTTGTCTACATCGTCGTTAGCATCACACAATACCACATGCACCTTATCCGCATGACCTGTATAGATCATGTTGATTAAGTCTTTGTTTGTAAACCGTGGGATACCGAGATTGTCTGTTTTCATTAGCATATACGTATTTTAACTTACGTTGATTAAATCGTCAAGTGAATTATCTTCTTGATCTTCAATCTGTTTTCTTCTAGCTGCTGCTCTACGAGCTTCTATTTCAAGTTTGTAGCCATCTATTAACAAAATCATCTGCTGTCTTACATCAGGATTATCGGTTATGAAATACATATGATTCAACTTGAGTAGCTTTTCTTCAAGTTGTGTATCTGTAAACTCACTTAAATCAGGCTGATGAGGATGTATCATACGTTTGCAAATGTTCCTAAATATTGTAGGAAAACATTTGTTCCATTGTCATATGTAAATGCCTTGACAAGATGACTACGAGTTACTACTGTATTTGTTGTAATAGCTGCACCACCACCAAACTCAGTGCTTCCGTCAACTCTCATTTGACTTGCACCTGCACTATAAGTTGATGCAAAAGTTACTGTTCTATTAACAGCGCCATCGCCATACACTTGTATTAACATTTCGGCATATTCATTATTTGTAGGCCAATCTTCAAGTGTTAATGTAACATCGTTTGAAGCTACTATGGTATAAAAATGTCCAGCATCAAAACTCAATGATGTAGCACTACTGACATTAGTAGGACCAACGTGTGTTGTAGTTTCTTGTAGCTTGGTATATCTAGAAAGAGTGTTTTCAAAAAATACGTTGTCTGCATTTGTTTTAGCAGTGTTATTCTGCAAGGTTTCAATTTCACTCTTTGCTGCGGTGAAGTTTGTTTTTATAATGTTGAAGTTATCTCTAAATCCTTGACTATTATTATCCTGTCCAGCGACTGGATATGTATCGTCGATTGTATCGGGTACAATATTACTTGCCATGTTATTTCCTCTCTAGCAACAGTATTTATACATTTAGTTTGTAATCATTAAACAGAATGAACTGTTGGTTTTCGTTATTTTCTGTTCTATCAACTATATATCTATCTATGTCATAATCTAGCTGACTAAAATCAAAGTTTGCATTTTGAATATTCTCAATAATACTTGCACTTGTTCCTGGTTTGCAATAACATATAGGCATTGCTGTTATATAATCAAGCTCTTGTCCAGTAGTTGTTTGACTGCTTCTCATCCATAAAGGTAAAAACTGTCTATCATTTGCACCAATATCAGCAATACGTTTTCTCATATTTCCTATGTTACTAATAAATCTTTTTACATTTTGAGTTTGACTTGTTTTTACGCCAACATTGTCAACTGTTAGTACATTTGTTTTTGGCCTAAATCTAAATGGGTCTCCACTTGATGTTGATGTGGTTGAACTGCTTCTAACAACAACCACTAGTCCTGAGTTTAAAACTATTTCAAGTTGTCCAAGTGCTGGAACATCAACTTCACCACTTCGTGTCGTAATAGAAATACTACCACTACTAGCAGCTATTCTTACTGGATCACCTTCACGCATTGTTATACGAAACGTATCAAGTCCAACCTCTGCTGAACTTTGATCATCTTTAACTTCAAGTTTAACTTGATTTATTTTTAAATCGTTTGCAGTAGGCGATGTTATTGATACTGCTGTATTACCTTTGGTTGGCTGTTGTGGGTCTGTTATTTCAACATACACAACTTCATATAAAACTTCATTTGTTCCTTCTTTTTTAGCAACTGCACTTTTTAAGTTTCCAAATACAAAACGTTTGCGTTTATGATTTAATGCTGTACTAGCAACAAAGTTAGCTAACTTTTTAGATTCGACGCCTGCATATACCAACGTTGTTAAGTCTTTCTTAAGACCAAAGTTTTCATCGTAGGGACGATATATACTTTCAGGTGTAAATATTGTGTAATCGTTGATAAAGTTGTTAAAAACTGTACGCTGTGATGGTTTTAAGTATGGCTTGATAAACACATTTGAATATACTTTATCATCTGTATCTGTAACATTTAGTGTAAACTCTTGTATACTATTACTATAACCAAACAAATCACGTACTAGAACTTTGAATACATATTTTCTATCAATGGTTGTAGTGCTATTATCGAATGTTGTTGTTCTAGTATCAATGGTGGTCAAACCTAATGTTGTTCCAGTTGTATACTGATTGGGTTTTCCAACTATTTCGCCATCACGTTTTAGTGTTAATCCGTTGGGCAACTTTCCTCCAACTAAATCATATCTTAGATTACTACCTGCCAACGTAGTATTAGCCACTAGTTGTAAGTAACTTGTTCTATTAGCAGGAATAGTACCCAAGTCTGGCTTGGTTACCCATGTTACTGTACTATCAACTTCTCCTAATATATTTACAGTGAATGTTTTTATAGTGCTTATAGTATCAACATTTGTTACACCGATTTTTTTAGTAATCAGTGTATCTTTAAACACTCCTAATGTAATCTGCGGACCTGATTGTTCGTCTAACGTATTTGATAGATTAAATGCACGTTGCAGTGTGTTATCTAAAAATACTTTAAAGAACTGTTGCCCACGAGTTATTTCTAAGTTTCCATACACACTGTCATCGGTATGAAACAGGTTTTGATTCATAATAGTATTTTCAACAATAGAGTTACGTGGGATATCAAATATTAGTTGTGTAGGTGTTGAGCTTACTCTTTTGTACAAGTATGTAGTATCAATACCTTTGCCTGCTAGCCAAGTTTCAAAATCTGCTACATAATCGCCCGTATCAACTATATTAGCAACACCGTAGTTTAAATCTAAGTTTCCCGAACTATCACCAGCATCGATAGTGTATCTTACCATAGTATGCCATTTGCGTGTAATAGTTGTTCCAAGAATGTTTTGTTTATCATTATCTACTAAAGTATATGCTTCAGATGCACTATATTTTAGTGTTTTATTTTTCCAAGCATCTACTCTATTATCGCCGTCATCAAGTATGTATATATAATCCTGTCCAATGGCATTATTATATGCAGTTTTAATACGTTTAGCTTTGTATGTTGGCTCTAAAGGTCTACTAAGATTTAATAAGTCGTATTCAGAATTTTCATTGTTAACACTTCTTACAGTGTAACTTAGATTATCAATAACTATGTCTTGCTCAATGAGACTTAATAGATCGTCGACACCGTCGTCTCTATTAATAGGAAGTTTGTTTATTTTTATTTGAGATGTGCCAGTGAGTGTATCTTCATATACACCGATATTTATTTCTACTACATCATCGCTATCTACTTCTTGTCTCAATGCTTCGACAGTAAACTTGTATTCTCTATTAACAGCTGGCTGATATGGTATTGTTCCTGCTAGTTCTCCTGTGATTCCATCGAGTACTAACCCTGGAGGTAGTACACTTGGAGTACCATCGTCATTAAATGGTTGTTGATTGTAGCTTATTTGACCTAGTAAGGAGTTTGGATCATATACATCCAAGAAGATGGTAACATAGTTTTCTGCTCTCTTGACTCCAAGATTTCCAGATGTTAACCATACTGGCTTGCGTAGATATGTATTATCTGCTGTAAATAATCCTGTAGCAGCTTTCATAATAGTATTGTCTGAACGCAAGAAGTCATCTCCTACAACAAAAATACTAAACTCACGTTTGCTAAAACTAGTATCATCTTCGACTGTTACAGAAAAGGTATACTTGCGATTTAGTTTTGTTGGACGTCTTGTTGGTGTACTAAATCCATAAAATGTAGTGTCATAAAAATAACTATCGTAGCCATCGTCGTCCAATACAACCAAGTCCAATGGTACAGTATCGTACTCGCCGGTGTCATACCCTGCTGCGTCATCCACATCCAAAGATAATAATGGATCAACAATACCTGATATTTTTCCATCCTCTGTAAGTTTCAGACCTGGAGGCAACTCTCCGTCTTCATCTGCAATAAAATATCTTAGACTTTGTCCAGTTGTTAAATCTCTATCTATTGCTTCTAACTGAAAGTCAACTATACTGCTGTCTAAAATAAAGTAAGCAATATTAAGTCTATCTGGAGGAGTTGTACTATAAGTAGCATCAACCAGTTCCCAAATATTTTCGCTGTCATTATAAACTTTTATTTGAAAGTCAAATGTATCATCAAAAATGTGAACCCATATCTGATCTTCAAACGGTGATATTGGAGGTGTTTTACTTACAACATAATCTAGTGGCTTCCATACCATTGCAACTTCGTCCCAATATCTTAATACTAGATTTAATCCGTCGTTGCTTTTATTGGTGTTGAACCAAAAATCATCTATGTTAGGATTAGGCACAGTACTTGAAATAGCAAGTGTTTTATCATTACCAAGTATGCCTTGTATTTGTGTTGTGTTTATTCTATACCAGCGTGTATCAACTTTATACCAAAACTGTTTTAAACTGCTTACATAAGCATAGTCGCCACTATTACCTGTTTCTCTACTCGGAATAGTTTCGTACACATCAACATCAACAGCCAACCAACTGCTACCAGCATTTGATTCATATATTCCCCACTCGGTATTAAGAGTATCGACCCAGTATTGATTTCTGAAACTTCTAGTTAATCCTAGTTCACCTTCGGGTGTTTGCCACACAGGAGCATCGGCTCCTTCAACTACGATTTTGTAAGTTCTGTCAGCTATTCCTTCAATATTACTTGCTCTTAAAACAAACTCAAACTCAGTGGTTTTACTAACTTCGACTGCAACACCTTTTATACGATAATCATTAATACGAAGTCCAGTTGGCAATGCACCAGATATCAGCGTAACTGTTATACCACTTGTTTCTTCTAGCGGTAATGCAATGCTAACATCAGTTCTTTCTTGTATACTTGCAAGTTCTGATCCTGATATTTTAGTCCAGCTTGGTAGTGCCATTTATATCCCCTTACAAAGCTTCATCGAATGTTGCGTTACTATTTCCAAAATCAGCAGTGCCATCTGCAGGGGAGAATACATCCTGAGATGTACCAAAGTCAACATCTATTGATTTCAAAATAAAATCAATGATGCTAGTTCTATTTCTTGTTAGGTCTCCAAAGTCCCATTCAAACGCTTGTTCGAGTTCTGCCATAGTAATATCATTAAGAGAAGTAATGTTAGTAATAGGATTACTATTAGCATTTAGTGTTGCATTAAGTGTTGGAGTTGTTTCTCTCGAAAGCAAACTATCTATTGTTATACTAGGAGCAACGCCGCCTGCTACTGTTGCTTGTGCAGCACCAGTACCATTGATTGTAATAAAAGTCGTTGGAGATACAACAGCACTTGTAGTTCCGTCAGTTATTCTAGTATACCCAGTTGCACTAGCTAGATAAACATTGTTGCCGTCATCACTAATACGTATACTCATTGTATCTGAATATAATGGATCGACTAATAGTTTTCTAAACTGGAACGTATTTGAAACTTCTTGTGCAAATATTCCGTAACCGGCATCGCCAATATTTTCTGCTGAGATTTCTGTGACGGCTGATACTTTTAAATCTAGCTCGTCAAAGTTTTGATTTACCTTAATAAATGCTTCTCGTAAATCATCGCCTGTGCCGTCGTTAGCAAGTAATCCTACATTAATATCTTGAATTGCCATGTTAGTCTCCTGTTATACATATTTATCAGAAACTAGTATTATACGTTTGACCAACTTGTTCCATTAAATACTACAACACTACTATTTGTTAAATCCCATGCTATCATTCCTTCATTGGATCCATCTGCTGCGCTTGGCAAATCAGCATTTTCAAATGCAGGAAGTTGTAATCCAAGTGTTGAGTAAAATGCCGGAAACGTTAATGCACCAGCACTTCCACTACCGTTGTCGCCTACATATCCGTAGAACGCACTGCCATCATAGAAAATTTGTCCTGCTAATGGCGAAGACGGTGGTAGTGTGATTGCTAGTAGTTCTAGCCTGCCGCTTTCGATCTTGAGAGCATTGTTTGCTCCTGGGTTTACAGAAATTGTAGCAGTATTTGTTATAGATCCAACTCCTGCAACTGTCGGTGCATTTAATGTGTTTGAAGCTGTTACTGTTTGTCCAGTAACGGTGCCTGTGGTTGCACTTATACTGCCGCCTGTACTAAAGTTGGCTGCTGTACTTGTAATACTTGTTAAAATATCAAGTGTTTCTATGCTTACATCTTTTAGTGTGTTGGTGCTTGTACTTGTAGGTGCTTGATTAAATGCATCTGCTTCGAGCGCCGTTGTAGTGGTTGCACCTCTGCTTGTAACAGTTGCAAGTGTGTCAGTTTCAATTGTTAACAAACCTGTTGCATCAAATGTAAGTGTAACTTGCCCACTTGCTGCTGTAGCTGTAATTCTTCCGCTACCAATAACATCGCCTTGTTGTAGATAGTTGTTTGTATTAATCTCAGCAATGGTTGTAAATTCACTATCATTGGTTAGTAAACTAATATTAGAACCTGCAGTTAGTGCATCGGCAGGAGTAAATGTAAACACACCAGCAGCATTATATATCAAACTACCTTGACCGCTTGCTGGATTGGTTACAACACTAAAATCAGCAAATCCTATACCGCCTGCTTCCGGCGATGCTTGCCAACTTGTTCCGTCATATTTTAATACATCATTTAAAACAGCATCGGAAACAAAAACGTCTCCGATATCGTCTAGGTTGTCAATAGCTTGAAGATCTGGTTTGTTGAGAATAAATGCAGCACTATTTGTATCTGTTTCAGTCCAATCACTTTGTACTTGCG
>Ga0208917_1000307_pt1 | contig 25908 bp, 35 predicted proteins | sample DEB08_DNA_10_FD_185500 | JGI IMG/M metagenome (GOLD analysis project Ga0208917, IMG submission 185500) | Aqueous microbial communities from the Delaware River and Bay under freshwater to marine salinity gradient to study organic matter... | ecosystem: Environmental > Aquatic > Marine > Coastal ...
TGAGACGGCTGAAGAGTACGCCGTCCGTTTCATGGGTGCGACCTATGGGTCAATTACTGGCGACCCGAAGGACCGTCAGGTCAACTGGGACGAAGTGATTCCCAACGTGGACGACGCCGTGATGGAGCTTTCCATCATTGCTGTCCCGGTCCTTGGGTCTCGCGGCGTAAACGCTGCGGGGCAGTTTATGTTTGAGAAGCCCCGGACTCGCCAGATGCGCGAGACTGTGGAGCAAATCGACAAGGACATTGTCGCCGCTACGACAGAAAAGGATCCTGTCAAGCGCGAGCAAGCCCAAGAGCGCGTAGATGATTTGGTCGCTCGCACTAGGGTGGCGACTCCTGAGCAAGCTCAGGCTTGGGCCGAGCAGAACGGCGTAGAGATTATTGGTGGCGAACTCAGCCCAGCAATGGAGCGAGTAGCCGCGCGCCTTAGCGAGACTGGCGTTCAGGTCGTCCCTGTCCGGCGTGGCGACCAAACATGGAACGGAGCGTATGATCCCTCTGTGCCTGGAACGATCTTCCTTGGCGAAGATGTCGTTACCGAACTGGAGAGCAACCCCGCCAAAGCGGCCCAGATCCTACAGGCTGTTGGGTATCACGAAGCCCTGCATGATGCTGAGGTTGTGGTTGGGCCAGAGCTTTGGCAGGAGCTTGTGCAGGGCCTCAAAACGGCTGATCCCGAGCAGTGGGATGCTGCCAGCCAAGCCATGCAGGAGCGCCTCGGTGAAGACCGCGCTGCTGGGCTTGACCAAGCTGCGATAGAGTCGGAGACCCCGGCTCAAATGGTTGAGGAGAACCATGCCCTAATCCACGGCATTCGGACCAACCCTCGAATCCGTAACTCTGTAGAGCGCCTGCTTGGCGAGAACCGCTCTAGGTTTGACGCCATCGTTGATCGGCTGTTCGGATGGGTCACTCGCAGCCGTGACGCCAAAGAGGCTCAAGCCCTGATGCCGCGCCTACAGCGCGATATTGAGCGCGATACCACCGTGACCGAGGGTGGGGGGCAAGCGGAGACGAAGATGACCCTCGATGGGCTGACCTCCGATCAGTGGGCTCGTATGCGGTCGGTGGACAAGATCGCCGCCCTGATGGACCGCGCGGTGATTACTCGTAACACCGTCGTGCAGAACGCCCTACTTGGCGCGCAGCAAGCCGCTGAGGCCCAAGTGCCTGAGGAGGCTGCGGTTGAGGTTGAGGCTGAAACTGTGGCACCGGCTGTGGCTGAGCCTCAGGTTGCCGAGCCCGCGCCCACGCCTGTCGCGCCTATTGAGACGCCTGAGCGGTACATCGAGGTAGACACTGACGCCCCAGCCGGAACGGAGGTTCAGGTCGGATCTCGCGTTCGCGTCCGTGGTGAGGACATGCGTGTTGTTGAGGTTGAGCGGCTGACCGGGCAAGGCCAACAGCAAAGAGCCAAGCTCGCTGATGGCCGTTCAGTGCCTGTCCGCAACCTTGTACCCCAGATCAAAACTCGTAAGCCGGGTGGTTATCTGGAGCCGGTCGAGCGAATGCCGATTGGCGTCGGCGCTCAGGTCCGTGTCCCTGCTGGGGTCAAGACTGAGGGCAAGCCTCGAAAGGTGAAGGGTCCGCTTACCGTTGAGCGCATTACTGGCCCTCTTGGGAAGCAGCGGGCCAAGTTGAGCGATGGCCGGATCGTCTCAGTGTCCGATCTTCGAGTCCGGCGCAAAGCTCCTGGCGATCACAAGCTGAGTCAGAGCCAGAAGAAGCAGGCTCAGTTGGCCCGCCTTGATGCGCTTAGGAGCCGTACACGGTTCTCGCCCTCTGACCTGTCGCCCGTTGAGGTCGTCTCAATCATTGAGGATACGACGGACCCGTTCCTCCGCATGTCTCCGCGAGCGGGCGTGCCTGTGCTGGACCGGTTTGATATGCCCGAGATGAGCCGTGCCGAGAAGATGCTTGGCGAGCGGTTCTTTGACCGGTTCCTCCGTATCGAGCAGTTTGAGGACTGGATCCGCAATTACGGCATTTCGCCAGAGGGCGATGACAGCCCGCTATCGGTCATTCGCCGCTATCCAGGCCGGACCAAGCGGCACCTAGAGGATTCAGAGCGCCGGTACTTCCGCCCTATCAAGGACCTGCTGAAGAAGTACGGCATCGAGTACGACCTCGCCAGCGATTACCTCGCGTATCGCCACGTCGAGGAAGCCAACGAGGCGCTGGAGCTTCGCAGGAGGCAGGCAAGCGACCTTAGGGCCGAGGCCGATCAGCAGCAGGCCGACCTAGACGAGAAGCGTCAGGAGTATCGGGACGAGCAGCGGCGTCTGCGCGGGGAATTGCGTGGCGTCCCCATGACCTTGGCGCAAGCAGAAACCATTTCAGGCGAAATGGGCAGGGTTGACGTGGATCCTGCGGAGCGCCGTCAGATCGAACAAGAGATCGCGGACAAGCGCCAGCGGGCTGACGAGATCGACCCCGGCGAACAGGCTGTTGAGTGGAAGACCACGGAGGAGGCGCGGGCTTGGCTTGAGGACATCAGCCGCCGCGACGAGTACGAGGGTCTGGTCAAGATTGGAGAGATCGTTGACCGGATGAACGCGCAGACGCGCCAGTGGCAGGTGGACTCAGGGCTGATTAGCCGCGATCAGTACGAAGCATGGGAAGCCCAGTTTGATCACTACGTCCCCATGCGTAGCGCAGAGCATGAGTCAAGCTGGAACGAAGGTCGTGGAGGCGGCGGCTTCGACGTCAAGGGCGCTGAGACCCAGATGCGTAAAGGGCGCACGACTCGCCCGGATGCACTGAGCTTCAGCCTGCTTCAGCACCGCGCCACGATCAACCGAAGCGAGAAGAACCGGATCGGCCAGACATTCCTCCGGTTGATGGAGGCGGCCAACCAAGTCCTCGACGTGCGCGATGTGACCGTTGATGAGATGATCGCACGGACTGGGAAGGACGGGAGGAAGAACAAGGAGTATGACAAGCTCTTCTACCTGAAGGTTGATGGCAAGCAAAAGGAGATCGCTATACGCGATGCCGACCTTGCGCGAGCGATCAAGAACCTAGACGCGCAGCAGTTGGGTCCGGTGATGAACTTCATCCGTCGCTGGACTCGCCGCAAGGCCAACCTCCTGACCACGTGGAACTTTGGCTTCTTCATCCCCAACGCGGTGAAAGATGCAATCCAAGCTCAGATGCTGGTTGGTGAGTTGCGCGATTCCGAGTACGAAGTGTCGCGCGCTGGACTTGCCAAGGACGCCTTCAAGGCCTTCAAGGCGGTGCTTGGTTACAAGTACGAGCGACCCGGCGATGAGTTGATGCTGGATATGTACCGCCGCTACCGCGAGGCTGGGGGGCTCATTGGCGTGGCCGCAGAGGCGACGATCGAGGCGGTAGAGTCTGACATGCGCCGTGAGTTTGAGAGCGGGACCTTGGCGACAAGGCTGCGTATAGCAAGCGATCACCTAGAGCGCATTGGTGACGCATTCGAGCAGGCCAACCGTCTGGCGGTGTTCAAGGCAATGGTTGAAGCCGGGGCGTCGGATGCAAAGGCGGCTGAGGTGGCGCGCGGCATCACCGTTGACTTCAACCGTGGTGGCACGTGGACCGCTGGCCTGAATAGCTGGAAGATGTTTAGCAACGCCAGCATCCAAGGCAACCTCCGCAACATCAGGGCTATCCAGGGGAGCAAGAAGGTCCGCAATATGCTGGCCCATATGTTCCTGTTTGGGTTTATCAACGACATGCTCAACGCGGCCTTGTCCGATGAGGATGAGGATGGCCGCCTGGAGTGGGACAACAAGAGCGCCTGGGATCGCAGCTTCAGCCTGCACCTTCCGGGGACGGGCATGAAGATACCGATGCCTTACTTCTGGAACCTGACGATGGCTGGTGGGCAGTTCGTCGGTCAACTAGCTCGCGGGGTCATCTCTGCGGAAGAGGGGGCGGCCCTGTTGGGCGGCATTGCGGTAGACACTTTGATGCCTACGACCGTGCCCAGTTACGACGTGCAGGGTTTGGTTCAGGCTTTGGCTCCGAGCCTTGGGCAAGAGGTGGCCGATGTCGCGGTCAACCGTGACTACAAGGGCGACCGCATATATCACGAAGCGTTCGACTCCATCACGCCTGAGTCCACCTTGGGCCAAGAGGCAGCGTCTGCGCCTGTCGCTAAGTTCATCTTCGAGATGACCGGGGGCGATGCGGCTAAAGCGGAGCAGTCGCCCTGGACAATCGACATTCATCCTGAGGCCGCTGACTATGTGTTCGGTGGCCTACTGGGTGGCCTTGGGGACGGGCTGGTCAATATGTCCAAGACCGCCTCGCGGCTGTACCAGACCGGGTCTGTGCGTGGCCGGGACGTTTCTGTGCTGCGCCGCTTCAACAGTGCCCCTAACCCGTATGGCCCTGTCGGCAACTTCTACGAACACCGCGAAGCAATGAAGGCGGCTCGTAAGCAGTGGCGCGTAGCAGAGGAGGGTTACAATGCGGCCCGTGAGTCTGGCGACACCGACATGCAGTCGTATTGGAACAAGCGCGGCAAGACACTCAAAAACAAGTATTCGTTCGAGCTTCGGGAAGACGCCTACAAGGAGTCGAACCGGGTCGAAAAGAAGCTGAAGGAACTCCGCGAAAAGCGAGACGCCCTGTCTTGGACGGACATGGTGGAGCGCGATGAGATCGAGAAAGAGATGTCTAAAATCGCAGGCAACTTTGTGCGTAAGGCGGACGCGGCAAAGGCCAAGTCCGAAAATCAGGGTGAAGCCAAATGACCGAACTAATCATGGATGCGATCAAGGACGTAGGGGTTCCCACGGTCTTGCTTGTTGGCCTGTGTGTAGTAATTTACAGGCTGGCCTTGAGGGCCATGCCTATGGCTGCACAACTGATTGACGCCCATGTTGGGTTCGTCCGCTCACAGGCGGACACGAACAAGCGACTTGAAGAGTTGCTTGAACACCTTGTGTCCCAAGTCCGGTCGCTTGATGAGCGGCTAGGACGCTTGGAACGCAGGCAGTAGGAGCGGGGAGCAGAGCCGTGGGGGGACGACCCTGCTCCCCTAGAGCTACCTACTCTCTCTGGCGAGGTTCACGCCCGCCAAGAGGGCGTCAATATAGCGAGCGAAGGACACCGGCCGCAAGTCATCTGCGGTGTGTCGGACTTCGCCGGTCTGGCGATCCTTGGCGATGAGGGTCCACCCTTCGGGGCCGCCAAGCTCCTGCCGTGCGATCCAGTCAATGCCGGGTGTGGCTTGCTGGAGTGACCCCAGCTTGGCCTTCATGGCCTTACGGTTCAGCCCTCGCTTCATCACACTTCGATGTCGCTGAAGAACTCGTCGGCAGTCGCGTCGGTCTCGGTAGCAGCTTCGGCGTATTGAGCCTCAACGGGCTCCGCAGCGGCTTCCGTTGCCTTGGGCATCTCGAAGGCCGGTTCCGGCTCAGGGGCGCTGAGGGCGGCGCTCACGGCGTCTACGACCCCTGCGCTGCGGACAACGGCTTGGGCCTCAATCACGCGCTCTGCCTCGTCGGGCTCGTAGATGCCGCCGAACGAGAAGGCGGTACGGATAGCCTGGATCACTGCCCGGTGGCGGAGCATCCGGTGGGGGTTGGTCTTCCAGGGGTCCGTGGTGCGTCGGTTCTCCGCGTAATACTCGGTGATGACGATGGGGTGGTTGCGGTCCTTGCGGTAGATGGTGCAGGTACAGGAGACCGGGGTGCCGTTCTCGTCGTCCTTGAACACGATGTCCATGCCATCGAACATCGGGTGACTGTTCGCCATCTTGAGCCATCCATCGACTCCGACCACGGGGACAATGCCGCCGCCCTTACCGGGGAACGCATAGATTTCCTTGGTGAAGGGGTTTAGGTCGTACTGGTTAGCAACGATCAGCAGGGACTGGACCTGCTCCGGTGTGGCGGACTTCTTCGACGGGAAGATGGTGTCGGCCAGGGTGTCGTACAGGTTCTTGGCGGCGAGTCCGTACTTGGACGCCACAGTCGCCAGGATGCTGGCGGGTTGCTGGGTAGCTAGTTGCTTGTCACTCATCGGTGGTAGCTTTCAGGGCCCATGCGGGCAGTTCAAGGAGGCTGGGTTCAGCCGGGTAGCCGGGAAACTCGCCCGACGCGATTGCTTGGTGAAGCTCGCCAAAGGCGTGCTGGTACTTCTCGCGGCCTACTTCGAGCGTGGCGTTGCCCACAATGGACACGCGCATGTCAACGGGAGGCGTGGTGCGGATCCACAGGATAGCGAACCCAGAGGGGGGTTGTCCCTCTACCAGACCTACGGTGTCGAGGTAGTACGCGGCCTGCATGTGGTAGTTCATGTCATGCAGGGTCTTCTGGATGTGGCGGTCATCTAGACTCCAAGTGGTCTTGAGGTCGATGAGTAACCGCTGCCCGTTGAGGTCCCCGATCCAGTCGGCGCGAGCTTTACGCATGCGCTCATGCACGGGGTCAGGCGCGAAGTAGGACACCTCGGACTCCCCGTGCTTGATGACGCTGTGGAGGCGGTCATGCTCGCGCAGGTAATCGAGCGTGTCGTTGACCACGCCCTGGGACTTCTTGCTCAGGATGGTCTTGTGTCCGTTGAGGGCTTTGTATTCCTCGTAGGCTTTACCGGCCTTGCGCCCGTCGTAGGCGCAGAAGCGCGATGCGTACTCGTCGGGCTCAAGCACGGCGCAGTGGATGGCACTGCCAAGCTGCATGGCCTCGGTGGGGGCAGAGTCCCGGTTGTCCTTCCAGTGCCGCCACTCGCGGGGCGTCATGGACACCCACTGCTTGAGGTCGGTGCTGGAGATGCCGGGGGCTGCGAAGTAGTCGGGAGACGGCATGCCCGCTACGCGGCGGGGCTCGCTCACCGCTCCCTCCAGATCAGCCAGCACACGCCGAAGATGATCCCGGTGTAGAAGGCAAGGGAGATGGCGCAGCAGCCGTAGAAGGCCGGATTGACTGCGGGGCACTCCACGTCGTCAGGTTCTTGGTGGCTCATGGCTGCGAACCTACAAACGGCCCGACGCCGCTCGCAAGGGCGAATCCTTGCAATCCCCCCCCGGCGATGCCTACCTTGCCGCGCATGGACAACATCTACACTCTCGATGAGGTGTGTGAGCGGTATCGCATCACGCGCCCTACTTGGAACAAGATGACTCGTAAGAACCCGGTTCCCTCATTCGTTGTGGGGAATCGCATTTGGATCCGTGAGGAGGATCTCATTGCCTGGGAAAAATCCAATGCCACGACGGCGAACAAGCCCCGAAGAGGAGGTCGTCGTCCGAATAGCCCCGTCGGGAAGCCGAAAGAAGGTGGTGATCTACATCAAGGGGCAGGCGAAGTACAGCTACCCGAGTGACGATGTCGAGGCGTGGGCCATGCGGATCGCGGTCTGCTTGGACGTGGACAACTTGGAGGAGGTGTTTTGGATGCTGAGAAGCCTGCACCGCTGGGGGAAGGAAGACTGATTGCAGAGGAGAGCTACCTATGAGTAACAAGAATCCGGCATACTTCGCGTTCTGGGCAGACCGCTGGCTTGGTGGGACAAGCGGGTGGAGTGCCGAAGAGAAGGGCTGCTACATCAGCCTGCTGGTCCACCAGTTTGTCCACGGGGTCATTCCCTCGGACATGCGGCGGCTGGCCCGGATCGCGGGCTGTCCCACGGAACAGGCTTTTGGGATGGCCTGGGAGTCTGTTCTGCGGGACAAGTTCGAGCCAGTGGATGGCGGGTACGCCAACCCCCGGATGGCTGAGGAGCGAGAACGGTCGGTCAAGCACAACCGGCAGCGACGGGAGGCTGGCCGCAAGTCAGCGGCCGCTCGAACGGCCGTTGCAGCGGTCGTTCCAACGGCCGTTCAGACGACCGATGGGTCGGGTGCTGCAACAACCCAGACCCAGACCCATACCCATAACCATACACCAGAACCTAAGAAGCGCGCGCGGGCGCGCGAGGTCCGCGTGGAGGATCTGACGAGCGACCCGCTGGTGATCTCCGCAGCCTCCGAGTGGATGCGCTACCGCCGGGAAGCCAAGCTCCGTCCGTGGACGCTGACGACGTGGAGGCAGAAGCTGGCGAAGGCCGAGCAGGACCCCCAGGCGTTCAGAGACTCTGTTCGGTACAGCATCGAACAGGGCTACCAAGGACTGTATGCTGAACGTAAGGACCGTGGCCGTCCCGGCAGCGGGCTGACCAAGGGCCAAGAGGCGCTGAAGGAGTTCTTCGATGACGCAACCTCCTGAGCGGATCACCCGCCGTGAGATGGCGCAACTCCTGGCCCCGCTCACCGTCCTGCCGGGAGGCGACCGCCTGAACAAGCCAGCCATCGAGGCGTACTACCTCGCGTTCAGGAGCTTCTACCCGTTCGAGATGCAGGAGGCCCTGCGCCAGTGCTTCTTGGAGTGCAGTTGGTTCCCCACGCCCAAGGACATCCAGACGAGGCTCATGTCCCACAGGAGAAATCTGGGGACAAATGCTTTGGAAAAGCTTGAGCAGCAGCATCGGGATTTGCTCCAATTGGAAGCCGGTGAAAGCCGTGGAGAACTACCTGCTCAACTTCGAGGTCAAGACGAAGCCCCTGCCTCAGCCGAGGCCGAGGTTCGCCACCATCGCAGGGCACCCTAGGGTGTACACGCCTAACAACGTGATGGGCAGGAGCTTCAATCTCTACAAGAAGGAGATTGTCGCAGCAGCAGTCAAGGCCGGGGCAGAGGCAGTGGTAGTGCCGCTGGAGGCACAGATCCGGTGCCGCATGACTCCGCCCCGGTCTCTTCTACGCAAGGACGGGACGCTGAAGTCGTCTGCTCGCACGTACCCAATCGCACAACGGGACGGCGACGGAGACAACTTCCTCAAGGCGGTCTTGGACTCGCTGCTGGGCATCGCCTTCAAGGATGACTCACAGTTCGTAGGTCTTTCGGTAACGAAGGAATGGGCACTTGATTCCGAGGAGGGGATCCATGTCACAATCAGAGAAGTTGGACTGGCGTGATGTTCGCGCCGATAAGGATTGCTTGATCTGTCGTGAGTACGGAGAGGGCACGCCGCAATACGAGGCGTTGATGGACTACATGAACACGCCTCGCCAGGATCGCCACGGCGTTCGCTGGCACACTTTCGTCACCCTGTTCCTGCGTGACAAGCTCAAGTCGAAAGGCGCTGCCAGCACTTGGGCTCGCCATGTTGACCTGTGCCTTGATCGCAGGGCAGACAGGTGAAGAAGGAAGACTTCCAAGAGATGGCCGAGGTCGAGCGTCTTCGACGCGAACTAGACCGGGCCAACAAGGTCGTCCATGAGATGGCTGGCCTGCACGACGTGGTGCGGGATGTGATCCTGTCGGCACTCAGGGACGTGCAGCCTCCTGTCGTGCCCAAGCTGCCGCCAGTGTCCAAGAAGAAGCGCAAGGAGATCGCGGTCATTCACTTGAGTGACTGGCAGATCGGTGCGCTCACGGACACCTACGACCTGACGGTGGCCCGAGAGATGATCTTGGGCCAGTTGCTGGATGTCGTGACCAAGCTGATCCGTGAGAGGCAGATGGTCTGCGATGTGAATGAGTGCGTGGTCCTTCTGGGCGGCGACATGGTGGACGGCTCCGCTCTGCGCCCGACTCAGGCGTGGGAGGTTGAGTCCACGGTGTACACCCAAGCGGTCCATGACTGCCCACGGCTCATGGCCGACTTCGTGCTTGGCATCACCGGGATGTTCCGCAAGGTTCGCGTTGAGTGCGTGCGCGGGAATCATGGGCGCAACGGCGCGATGAAGGGCAACTGGAACCCGGCATCAGTCAACTGGGATTCCGTCGCATACGAGACGGCCAAGCACATGGTGAAGCCAGAGCAGCTTGATGGCCGGATCACTTGGCACAACGAGGTGGAGACCTTCTACCGCATGGTGCCCGTGGGGAAGCACAGCATCTTCCTGACGCATGGCGACGTGTTCCGGGGAAGCGGAGGCTTCGCGGGGATCCCGGTCTACAGCATCGTGAAGAAGATGGCGCGCTGGGTGGACAGCATCCCAGACCCCTGGGCCGTGCTTATGATGGGCCACTACCACAACCCCACCTCGCTGACTGTCGGAAGCAGAACCTGCTACATCAACGGCACGACCAAGCGCGGCGGTGAGTGGGAACTGGAGGAGCTTGCCATGTCTACCCGGCCAGCGCAGCGCCTCCAGTTCTGGGATGAGAACCACGGCGTCAAGAGCGACCATGTGATCTGGCTGTAATGGGAATCGACTACACACCTAGTTTGATGACGAAGCTCTCGGAATTCTTCGAGGGCAAGGTCGAGGACGGCGTTGACTACGGGCGTGGCCCCAAGTACGTGCCCCACCTGTACTGGACCAAGAATGGCGACCTAGCCCGACAGACTCTGAGGGCTTGGCTCCAGCGTGGCTGGGTGATGGATGTCCGAACCAATGATGATGATGGCCCTTTGGGCACCATTTACCTGACAGATGATGGCCGACAGATTGTGGAGGCGTTTGCGACCTGACCATGAAGCGCAGCGCGAAGGTCAGTCTGGTCCGGTGGCGCGAAGCCGTTGAGGCACTTCGGACCCTCTGCCCCGTGCGCCGCTACGAGGTCACAATACGCCGCTGCAAGATCCCGGCAGATGATGACGGCGACTGCCGCCAGATCGGGAAGCACAAGCTCATGGTCAGGGTCAACAAGGATTTGAACGAGCCGGTCGCCCTAGAGGTGCTGGCCCATGAGTACGCCCACGCCCTGTCGTGGGACATAGAGCATGAGCGGAGTGTGTCGCACTCTTCGTTCTGGGGCGTGGCTTACGCAGAGTGCTACCGCGCCGTCTTCAACCCTAAGGAGTAACCATGAAACGCTACGTCATCGCCTTTGCCATCGCCCTGCCCCTTGCTGGGTGCGGGATGCTGGAGTCCCTTTCTGAGTCCGCCATGACCGTGGAGGAGCAGGCCGAACTGGACGATTACCAAGAGCAGATCGCTGTGCTGGAGCAGAAGATCCGCCAAATCGAGCAGGAGGCCCAAGCCACCTTCGACACCGCCGTGGCCGAGGTCGGACGGGGCGAGACTTCCCTGCTGGCCCAGCGCCTCGGCAGCCTGCTGGGGCTTCAGGAGGACCACGAAGCCCTGGTCGCCAAATACACCGAGGCGGTGTCCGAGGAGCGCAAGCTCCTGGATGGTGTCCTCAAGCAGCATGTTTCCGGGGTCCTGACCCTGGCGGCCCCCTTCATCCCCGCCCCGATCCAGCCCCTGATCCCGTTCGCCTCAACCCTGCTGGTCTTCGCCGTGTCCTCCAGGGCCCGTAAGCACGCCGGTAAGGCGATTGCGGCGCTCGCCAAGGGGAACCTCGCGGAGATGGCTGCGGCGCTCCTGAAGGCGTCTGGGGCCGCTCACAGCAGCCCTGCCACGAAACAAGTGGCTGAGGCGGAAGCCAAGGGAGAAGAGGTGACGGTTCAGGTCTCCTGATTCCGCTATAATCATCTTGCCGGGGGGGGCAACCCTCTTACTGACATGGGGTCGTTAGGAGCGATTCGACTGTCCCCCTCGGCTACCAACTAGGAGAACAAAGATGCCCGGAAAGATGGCGAAAGAGTACGGCGGCGGCGGCTTCGAGAAGTTTCCCAAGAAGAAGGCCAAGAAGAAAGCGGTCAAGAAGGCCGCTAAGAAGGCCATGAAGAAGGGCCGCTGAGGCCAAGCACAGGAGGTGAGCTATGAGTTTGGCCCCTAGTCTGCAAGTGGACTTCGACGGGGAGGGGTTGAGCGACACTCTTCTGACCGTTACGGATTCAGAGGGGGTGGCTCACCTCCACAAGATCAAGCCGGGGAGCGAGATCGTCTTCGATCTGAAGTTCTCTGGCGTGGACATCACGCCCGCTAAGTACGAGATGCGGGTGGAGTTCCGCGACACCAACAACCAGGGTGCGCTGCTCATGGTCGGGAACTTCCCGGCCCAGGCTGGAGATGATCTCGTCATCACCAAGAACCCTACCTCGTCAGATGCGGAGCGCATCCGCCTGACGGCTCCCGCAACGGCAACTGCCGCTTTGGACAATCGCAGCGGCGCATGGGGTCTGGCGATTGCCGACACCACTGCCGACTGGCAGGACACTTGGGTCCGAGGCATCTGGCAGACGGAGCCGCGCCCCGTCAAAGGTCTCATTGACCTGAGCTAATGGCCCTCAACCAGATCCTCGACAGGTCGGCCTCCACTGTTGTGGTGTCCGGCGATACTGGCGCATTGGCGAATGGCCGTGATGTGGTCACGATCACGGTCACAGCCATCGACACGTCGGGAGATCCGATCCCCAACGCGGAGGTCTTCATTGAGGAGACGAGCGGCAATCACTTCCTGAGCGACAGTGAGATGCCGCAGGACCCTGGCGGCGATGGCCGTCTGCGTGGTCCTGACCCGGTTGAGACTGATGCCAACGGCGTCGGCGCAGTGACGCTTACATCGTTCCATGAAGGCACGCTGACCTTCGATGTGTTTGTCGGCGCTCCTCAAGGTGGCACTGGGGGCGCTTCTGGCGCAGCCGTGTTCAACGGCAACAACGTTGATGATGGCGGCGTCTATACCCAGAAGACGCTGGCCGCTGATGTCGGCGCGTCAGGTGGGTACACCACGACGTACAACACCGACCAGACGATTGACGCTGCATGGCTTGTTGCCAACAACGGGGGCAGCACCTCGATCCAGAATACTCGCTTCCAGAACTGCACGGTCACAGTCACGACCGAGGTGCAGTTCACTAACTGCCTGTTCGAGGGCGGCTCGAATGACTACGCACTGGTGGTCAATCTGGACAGCCTGGCCCTGACGGACAGCCTGCCGACGAACTACCTGCTACAGGACTGCACGATTACGGGCGGGGCTGAGGCCGGGCTGACTGGCTACCGCATCCACATGATCGACTGCTTGATCGAGGAATGCGGCAAGCACGGGATCAAGCTGACCAAGCGCAGCGGTACAGGCAACGAGCCCGTTCAGATCGTCCGAAGCGTGGTCCGTAAGGTCGGTGACGGCGGATCGAGCGTGGCACCCCAGGGCTACGGCGTTTACGCGGTGGACGCGCGCTATGTGACCCTGCGTGGCATAAGCGTTGAGTGTCCTTACCACACGACAGGCGGTGCCATCGCGGGCTACTACCCGGAGGGTGCCGTGTATGTCGGGGCCGACACGGATCCGATCAGTCACTTCTTCTTCTACACGTCCTGGATTGACGGCGGCGTCAAGCTCGATGACGCGGGCCTCGGCATCGGCCCTGAGGGCCAGATGTTCTCGCCCAATATGTACGGGCGGAACTACAACCCGGCGGTGCCCCTGTTCGATACCACGGATGTGCCATCCCTTTGGACGAAGGGCCAGATGTGGATGGACACTGGCGCGCTGATCTCCAACGAGGAGGCCGGTGGCAACATCCGCACCTTCACCGGCAAGAAGTACAACAACCTGTGGGCGAGTGGTGCCGCGCTAGATACGCAAGCCACCTTCACGCTGGATCCCGCCTATTCACTGGTCACGCTTGATGCGTTCGATCAGTTCGGGCCGTTCACGACGAACCTGCTGGACTTCCCGCCGCGCAACAACAGCTTCGGCCAGTGGACCCCGGCAACGATCAACAGCAGCCCAGTCCCCACGGTCTTAGCGGAGACGCCCCTGCCGCTCCCGCAGACGGGGACCGCTGACCGGATCAGCTACAACAACAGCGCCGCGTTTGCTGACGGTGCGCTGGTCCGGTCTAAGGAGGTGGGCATCAACGCCGGAGACACGGTCCCTTATGAGGTGACTGTGGCTGCTGCCAACGGCGACGGCTTCAAGACGCTGATGGCGCTGAAGGATGATTCGGACCAGATCATCGAGCAGGCGACCGTGGTGTTCTCGAATGTGCTTGCACGTGCAGGCACCGGGCAGCAACTCCTGACGGTCGATGATGGCGTGGAGAACTTGCTCACCGAGGCTGGCTACGGCGAGTTCAGCGACCTCACGCTCTCAGCCGGAGCCAGTATCGCGACAAGTCCCATCGCAGCTCCCGACGGCACGCTAACCGCTGTCGATGTGACCTCGGCCTCTGCGATCACTCTGAGCCAGGACATCCTCGACACCGACTTCGGGGCAGCATGGAACGACGCCGTGACATGGACGGCTTCTTGGTATGTCTACACGCCGTCGCTGGCAACCAGCGCGGACTTCGTGGTGGCGCTGCTCAACGGAGCTACGGTCCAGGAATCCGCGACCGTGACCATCGACTCCGACGGCGACATCACATCGTTCACGGGCGTCACTCAGGGCTCTCCGTCGCTGTCGGCAGAGCGCAACATCTACGCGCAGAGCATCGGCGAGACGGGCTGGGTGAAGTATCAGATCAGCCTGCACGACAATGGCACGGCATCGGATCGCGTCCGGTTCATTCCGATCAACGCCTCGTCAGCATCGAACACCTACACCCTCTGGAACCCCACCCTTCGCTACGGCGACTGGGTGTCGCGGGGGAAGAACAAAGCAGACAGCAGCCTGACTGACCTGCTGGCATATCCTTCGGGAAGCCAAGCTCCGTCTGTTTCATCTGTCCTTGCGCCAGACGGAACAGCCAGCGCGGTCGATCTGTGGGCCAGCAGCGGCGGCTACTACCCTCAGAGGACGATGATGCCGTCGTCCGAATATGTAACCGGGGGTCGCTATACGGCAGAGTTCTACATCAAACATCCCCTGCCAAGCCGCGCCGACATAGTGAACTATGGTGTTCGTGTGGAGTTGATCGTGTCTGCGGGGACCAGCGAGATTATCCGGCCAATCTTGGCACGCAACGGAGGCATCGTGTCTGTGGTGACGAGCGCCACGGCTGGCCCTGGGTATACCTTGGACGACACCGAGTCGTTGCAGATTACCGATGACGGCTGGTGGCGCTATCGCATATACGCGCAGCACTACGACACCGCCAACCCGATCACAAGCTCGTTCTTCTGGTGGCTGCTGTACGACGATACTGACGAGCCAGTCACCATCTGGAACCCGCGCCTCACAGTCGGCAACCCCGCCGACGCTCGCGGCTACTTCGTCTCCGGGCCGCAGAACTTGCTGGGCGATGGGTCGGACTACAGCGGCTGGACCGCAGGGGTTCACTAAACAGTGGCAAAGGTTTACTACAGGCATTAAAATCACGGGCGGCGATCCTGAGTTCCAGGCGTGGCTCGCATCTAAGTACGGACACCAAAACTAAAGAGGAAGACATGGCAAACGCACTTTACGGCAAAGGCCGCGAGAAGTTCCTGAGCGGAGACATCGCTTGGGACACGGACAACATCAAGGCTAGCCTTGTTGATACCGGCACCTACACGGTGGCGATTGACACGCATGAGTTCTACTCGGACCTCTCCGGGGTCGTGGCTGACTCTGGCAACCTCGCCAGCAAGACCGTCGCGCTTGGGGTGGCTGACGCTGCCGATGTCACCTTCAGCACGGTGACCGGGGCCACCGTCGAGGCCGTTGTTATTTGGAAGGACACGGGCGTTGCTGCGACCTCGCCCCTGATCGCGTACATCGACACAGCCACCAACCTCCCGATCACGCCCAACGGTGGCGACATCACCGTGGCCTGGGACAGCGGAGCCAACAAGATCTTCAAGCTGTGATCCACTGGCAGGCTAGGCCTGCTGCCACCTCAGGGGGCCGTCGTATTTAGAGCGCGGCGGCCTCAGACAATGGCACACGCACTCATCATCACCGCAGCCCCGAGCGGCGGCCTGACTTACTCCGACAACGATGTCGTCCAGGTCCTCGACGGGCACCTGAACCCCGGCGGCAGCGTGACCGGCACTAGCTCCGGCTTCGCGTTCGTCTATGTCTCCGACAAGGAGCATGACGACCCGGATGTCTTGGCGCTCATGGCCCCGTGGGAAGGCGACCTCATCGACCCGAACGACCCCGACATGCGCCGCGAGCAGCTTGGGAAGCGGCGCTACACGGTGACGCTGGCGGACGCGGCGCACCTGACTTGGGTGGACGCGGACAGCGCGGAGGCTGCTGCGATCACGAAGACCTGGGCTGAGATTCAGGCGCTGACCGGAGACAAAGCGGCGGTCTGATGGTCACGGTCATCACGAAGACGATTGGGTCCGGTAAGGACTACGCTTCGTTCACGCTGGCCGAAGCGGATGTAACGAACATCGGTACCTCGGCTGACCTCGTTGCGAACGATGAGGCGATTGTCTTTGAGGCGGATGCGGGGGACTATTCGGAGAACGTAACATTCAGCACAGGTGGGGCGCTTACCTGCGATGCAACGCGGAATGTAACTTGGACGCACGCCACAGGCGCAGGGCATGGCGGCGTGTTCGGGGCGGGCGCGAACATTGTGGGCGCCTTCACGGTCCAAGAATCCTATACCGTAGTAGATGGCCTATCTATTTCGCCCGTTAGCAATGATGCCTTTATCGTAAGCAACGCTCCTGTTGGGATCATCGCACAGAATCTCTGCATCGAGACAGTCACGGGTGAAGCCGTGTATATGGCTCGGGCGGGTACAGCATCAGAGCCCGCAATCGTAAGGAACTGCAACATTTATGCCCCGGGATCACGGCGAGGTTTTGATCTTCAGTCAAATGGCGTCGGTGACGCTCATTATCTGATCGTCAACAACACGGTGAATTCTGGATCGCAGGCTTTCCTCATTGGCCTGAATTCCAGCGATACGCTTTATGTAGAGCTATATAACAATCTCGCCATAGGAGGACGTGCATGGTTCCAGCGCACTGGATATACGCTGGTTTTGTCTGGCTCGAACAACTTCGGGCCTTCGACCAACCCATTCCCCTCCTCCATCGCGGGCAGCCCCGACCCGATCACCCCGCTGGCAGACACATACGACCCTGGCGTGGCAGGCGACTACGCCCTGTATGAGTCGGCGACGGGCAAGCTGATCGACAGCCCGCACAACGATGTGGTGGGCCAGGGCGTTGGCCCTTCGGCTAACAGCGACGTGCCGACGACGGACATCCTGGGCGACCCGCGCAGCGGAGCCACGGCGAACCCAGGAGCATTCGAGGATCTGGTGGTGATCTCGCCGGTGCTGACCCCGACGGGCATCGCTAGCGGCGAGGCGTTCGGTAGCCCGACCCTGACTCCAGGCGCTGTCACCGTAACCGCCACAGGGATCGCGTCCGTAGAGGCGTTCGGAACAGCAACCGTACAGACCGGAGCCGTCACGGTCACGGCAACCGCAATCGGTAGCGGCGAGGCGTTCGGAACTCCCTCCGTGTCGCAGGGTGCGGGCTCCGCCCAGTCCCTCTCTGCTACGGGCATCGCCAGCGGCGAGGCGTTCGGCAGCCCTGAGGTTCAGCCTGGGACCGCCACCATTGCGCCGCCAGGAATCGGTAGCGGCGTCGTCTTTGGGGTGCCCAACCTCCTGGGCCAAGTGGGCATCCTGCCCGTGCAGATTTTCTCTGCCGAGGCTTTTGGCACACCTACGCTGTCTGGAGGCGCGCCCCAACTGCTGCCCAGCGGAATCCCGACCGCAGAGGCCTTTGGCTCACCTACGCTGTCTCAAGGCGCGGCTCAACTGCTGCCCAGCGGAATCCCGACCGCAGAGGCTTTTGGCACACCTACGCTGTCTGGAGGCACGCTCCAGCCTCCGACTGTAACTACAAACCAGATAGTTGCGCCGAACGGCAGGCTAGAAGCAGACACGATCTCGCACACTGACCAATACACCTATGTCAAGCTAGAGAAGTCTGGCGCTCTAACGGGCGGCGAGACCATTAGCTACCACTGGTACTTCAAGGTGGACTCGGGTCTCGCGGCTGGAACTGGCGAGACGATCACCTTCTCTATCAAGGACAGCGGAGGCACGGTCGTCGAGGAGATCAACTGGACCGTGGCCTACGACGATGCGACGCCGACCGTCGCTCTTGGATCGACGACCACCGCTGGCAGCGGCTACACGACCGCAGCCCTTGAGTATGTCGCTATCAGCAACGATTGGGTGCGCTGCTCGATCACGCTGACCGACTTCGGCAGCACGGGCCAGGATGTCGCGGTCACGCATACTGGCGAACCCGGAGCAACGTCTGCTGGCACCGCGTACGATGTAACCCTCTGGGGCTCCGAGGTCACAACCCTGGACCGCACGCCCACGGCTAACGAGTTGCGCCCGGTGTCCGGCGGCATCGTGGACTTCGACGCCTACCCCGCAGAGCATCGCAGCCTCTTCGGGAGCTACACGGACCTCGGGGATAACCAGTACCGGGTGGGCATCACGCTGACTGACGACACCTCGTCGGCGGACTACGCGCGCATCGAGCATTACCAAGCTAACAGCGCCGAGACGACGCACCAGATATATCTCAGCAGCCCGTCAGTTGACGACATCGACCTAGACCTGCTTGCGGATGTCCTTATCAACCCGCCGAAACCAGGGGGTCCGTTCTTCGACATCCCCCTCATCACACATGCGGTGCATGAACTGGGCAACGACGGGCGCGTGCCGACGACGGTAGCGACCTTCGGTTACTACGCTGGACACCTCGGCTGGTGGGACACCGAGGGCGCTGTGGTTGAGAAGGAGCCCCAGCCCTACGGCGGCGACAAGATCACGGTGATCGTGCCCCCTGTGCGCGGCAACGGGTCTACACCCTAAAGGTGAAGGGCCCCCCGCCGTCACGGGAGGCCCTTCGGGTGATGCGGTCGGCTAACCCTCCGCCGCATCTACTGACCGCGCGCCTTTCCACAAACACGCGGCCAGCGGTCTAGCAATAGTCGAACTCGTCCGGGGTGTGACTCGTAATCTCGTCGATCTCTTGCGCCGCCCGCTCCATGCGCTCGCACAGGTCCACGGGCAGGGCGATGATCTGCTGCGTATCCCAGTCCAGCATGAGGCCGGGGTCTAGCTCGTCCCAGAAGCACGCGATGAACTCGTCGTCATTCACCACGCCCTCGAATGAGATGCACTCCCACTCTCCAGGGTCGCTATGGAATGCTCCGCTACTGGGCGGGTCGTAGCCAGACAGCCGCCAGTCAGCGCCGCCGTACTCAATCACGATCATTCTTCATCCTCTCGGCGTGGTAGGAGGTCATGGCAACGCCAAGATCCCAGAGCTTCGACGCATCGCTGCGCTTGGGCTCCATCGACCACTCGGCAACCCTGACCGTCTCGCCGTAGCGATTGCTCACGGTGATGGTTCTGGTTCGGATGTCGTGGCCCTCCTTCTTTAGCTCATGGATGCGAGCGGGGGCCTCAAGGACGCCAAGCTCCGAGAAGGAGTTGATGCGGGTCAGGGTCTTGCCGGATCGCAGGTAATCTAAGATTCGCTCTCGTTGGTTCATGCGGTGTCTCCTTCGCTGTCTCGTCGCGCCCGCCATTGTTGATAGGCATAGCGCAGTTCTTGAATCTGGTTCTCTACTCGGTGGCGTCTGATGAAGTGCGGGATGGTGATTCCGGGGCCGCGCACATGGGTAGGCTCGCCGTGGCGGTCCTCGATCCACTTCCGAATCAGGGCCTTGCGCTCGAGCTTGAGCTTGCGGCTACGACGGTTCTCGGTCATTGCCAACCTCCGTCTGATAGCCGTCTAGGTAGTTCTGCAACCCGGTGATGTCGCCCTTCGAGACATACTCACCGACCTTGCCGAAGTCCTCTAGGTGGATGATCGCCGTCTGGTCGAAGTCGAAGGAGCCGTCGTGCATCTCGAACCTGCGGATGTCCAGCAGGCTTTCGGTTTCGCCGTGCAGCACGGCTACCTCGCAGAGACCAGGGACGAAGCCGCTCAGGTCTTCCACCGGGATGCGCGATAGCACTAGGCCGTTGGGATACTTGCGCCGGAACTTGCCAGAGAAGTCCTCGCGCCGATCCTCGCGCTCTGTGTCGTCGTAGGTAGGCATCACTCGGCGTGGTGTTCGGCGTGGTAGTCGTCCACCACCTGCTGGACCGCATCGCGGATCTGCTCTAGCTCTGCGATGGTTTCGGCGGAGTCCAGCGCGAGGTCAATCCGGGCCTGAATCGCCGGGGCGAGGGCTTCGTGGACGGAGATCTGTTCGGTGAAGAACTGGAAGGTGTAGCGAACGGGATGCGTCATGCTTTGCTTGTGGTTGTGCCCTGTTTGGGCGGTGTCTTTCCGAGGTTAGGGGGTAGATCGGATGGATTCAACGGTCCTCGAGGCCAGCGGTAGAGGCCTCGTTCGTTCATCGGTCAATCCTCGAGGGCTCTCCGTATCAGTCCTCTGATTGCGTGCGCGGCTTGTTGGGGGACAACGGCGTTGCCGAGGGCACGGATGCGGTCCAGTCTTGAGGGTAGCCCATCAGCCACTCCACGAATCGAGGACTCAGGACGCATGGGCCAGAGGCTAGGCTTGATCCGAGACCAGTCATCCGCTGGGCATGGAGGCCAAGCCAAACTCGAGCCGCCCCCCCCAGCGTTGTCCCGTTCGTCGCATACTGACCAGCCACTTGCGCGTTGTCTTGCGTTGTCGCTGTAGGCCAGCACGAAAAGACGCTCGCGCCTATGCGGGGCTCCAACATCGGACGCCCGTACAAGGCTCCACTCCGCATTGAACCCGAGGTCGGCAAGCTCTCCGAGAACTCGGTCGAATCCCAGCCGAAGGTGCCCTGCGACATTCTCCAAGACGACGAGGCTGGGTCCCACTTCGCCAATGATTCGTCGGACCTCAGGCCAAAGGTGCCGCTCGTCCTCCTCACCTTGCCGCTTCCCGGCAACGGAGAACGGCTGGCAAGGGTATCCGGCAGCGACGATATCAACGCGGCCACGCCATTCTTCGCCGTCGAAGGATCGCAGATCCGAGTGAATAGGTGCGTACTCAAGCGCCCCTTCTTCCATGCGAGCCTCCAAGACTTCGCAGACCGGGTACTCCCTCTCCACGAAACAGACTGTTCGAGCGCCTGGAATCGCCAGTCCGATTCCGAGATCGAGTCCGCCGATGCCGGAGCAGAGCGAAAGGATGCGGGGGTGTAGATCCACATGGCTCATCGGCTAGATCGGCCAGCAGCCGCGCACAGCGTCCAGCAGTAGAGAGCGCCGAGGGTTAGCAGGATGGAGAGGGTCATGGGTTAGTAGCTGTCGAACAATTCCGGGTGCCCTTCCGGCTGGGGGAAGAACATCCGGTGTGGCTTCGGGCCCTCACCATGCTCTCGCAGGTAAGTGATCAGCCCGTCCAGTTGTGTGTGGCTGCCCCGGAACCAGCCCGTGCCGTCGCAGCTCTCGGCACCATGCTCATGGCACTCCAGCAGGCCGCGCAGGCCGTTGATGCGCCCGACATGCACGCGAGGGAACTCGCGGCACCAGCCCTTGAGCGTCCGCATCTTCCACTCTGTGCTGCCGCCGATGAACACGATGTCCGGGTGAATATCGTTCTTCTTGAGGTCATCTAGGGCCATCCCGTCCTGCACCGCGAAGGCCAAGGGGTAGCCGTAGCCAGCCACCTCGTCCTTCCACTTATGCCAGGACTCGAAAGTCGCCTCGGCATTCGTCACGACATCAGGCACCACCACCCACTTGGGCTTGATCGGTCGATACGCGGCCCAGTCGAGGGCCCTGCGGAACTTGTCCGCATCCCAAGGCATCTTGTTCGACCACGCAGGGAACGCGCCGTTGTCGATGGCATAGAAGGGGAGGTGAGGGTACGGACCACGCAGTCCATCCGGGGGTAGTAGCAGGCCAAGGCCGCCGTACTTGCCCTGAAGGTAGTGCGTCCTCCAGCTTGTGCAGTTGCTGACCATTACCAGCATCACTTCACCCCCCAGAACTTGTGGGCCTGTAGTGCCGCCAGCCATTGGCGTCCGTTGTGGTGCCGCTGGAGGCCGTCATCGTTGCTGCGCCGATTGAGTCGGATCACAGCGTCAGCCGTGGCGCGGGCGTTCTCCATCTCATTCGCTCCGGGCAGCCACAGCGGCGACAGATAGTAGTACCAGAACCCAGTCGAGCGGCTCATCTCCAGCAGCTCCTCGTCGCTCTGGCCCTGATACACCACGACCATCTCCTGGCCGTAAGTCTGCCGCAGCGCAGAGAGCGGAGTCTTCGGGCTGACCGTCAGCCAGTCATACGGGGCCTCGATCCCGGCGATCCCGCTGGTCTGAATGTGGACCTTGAGCCCGGCCTCTGAAGCCTCGCGGATCAGCGGGTAGAACGCAGGGTTCTGCGTCGGCTCTCCGCCCGTGATGTGCAGCCAGCCACCGTGCCCGAGTTCCTCCAAGGCGCGATCCACGATCTGCCGCACCGTGGTCTTCGATCCCGCATGGAAAGAGAAACTGCGGGCCTCGTCGCAGAGCGCCCGGATCTGGCAGCCCTTATGGTCGCAGCCAGATAGCCGGATGAAGTATTGAACCACGCCCGCAAGGTGCCCGGTGCCCTGCACCGTCAGCCCAGAGCTGGTGTACCAGAGGTCCGTGCCCATATCAGACTCCATCCTGGCACCGCTCACGATACCGCTCGTCCAGATAGAGATGGTGCAGACGCTCCAACTCGTCGAGGTTCACCTGCATATCGCGGAGATACACATGGTCGCCCAGGTGACGGTCGAACAGCGACAGCATGAAGTCCAAGTCCTGCGCGCTACAGGTGAAGCGGCAGTTTGAGAACCGCACCAGCACGGGCAGCAGCCGCGTCTCATTGTGCAGCGCCAGGACGCGGGCCTCATGCTCGCGCACGAATCCGTAGTTCCGCTCGATGGAGCGCACCACTAGGGTCAGGTCAGTCATGGGGGGAGAGGGGGTTAGGGGGTTAGTCGAGGTCGAAGAAGCTAAACGGGAACCCGCAGGACGGGCAGGACGGGGGGGCATCCCCGCTTGAGGACCCGCAGCCGCAGCCGCAGGCCCAGCCGAGAGGGGGGGTCATTTCTGCAACTTCTTCAGCAGCCGCAGGATCGCCAGCATGGTCTCCGCGAGATCGGAGTCCTCGGGTTCGTCGGGTTCGTCGGGTTCGTCGGACTCCTCGGACTCCTCGGACTCTTCCATCGTCTCGCCATCGTCGTCCCTCACGATCTTCCAGCCGTCTGCGAACTTGGCCCCGGTGAAGTCAGCTCCTTCGAGTTGGGCACCTTCAAGGCAGGCGAAGAAGAGGTTGGCTCCGCGCAGATCCGCTCCGCGAAGGTCGGCAGATTCCAAGTAGGCCCACCTCAAGTCAGCCCCGCGCAGGTTGGCTCCGCGAAGGCAGGCCATCTGGAAATGGGCGCTTTCAAGGTCGGCACCAGCAAGTTGGGCGTCTCGCAGGTCGGCCCCAAACAGGTTGGCCTTTTTCCCCTCTGGGCTCCCATACTCCAGCCACATAGCGTGCGCCTCTAGGATCCGGTTCAGGTCTCCAATGTTCATCACTTCACCCCCTCGATCTTCCGGGTCCACGCGGTCACATTCTTCAGCCAATGCTTGTTGAGCCCGGTCGGATCATTGTCCGCACCTACCGGGCAGTAGCGCCGGGCCAGGGACTCCAAGAAGTCCCCCTTCTTCCCGGCCTTGGTCCAGCGGTCATAGTGCTTCTGCACCGTGGCCGCGCACCAGCCCGCTTGAGTCCGGTACGACTTGCCCAGGGCCTTAGGGTGCAACACCCCGTACTCGCGCCCCGCGCGTCCGTTCTCGGCGTGTCGGATAGCAGCCACAATCGGGGCCAGCTTGGCCCGTAGCTCCGGGCGGATATTGACGCGCACCGCGTCCTCGAACTGGGCGGCGTGGGCCGCGCCGTCCTTGCGCTTGATCGCGTCGGAGGCATTGTCCGCCAGCACCGGGGACGCGAGGGCGAGGAGGGTTAGGAGGAGGCGGATCACGGCTGCACCTCCAGCAACTCAGCTAGAGCATCCTCGCGCACTAGCTTTCCGCGCATGTCCTCGACCCAAGCATCGGCCCAGGAGCGCCGAGGGATACGATCTCTCTTGGCGTGCCGCGCGAGGTTGCGTATCGCTTCCTCGACGGTATGGCCGGGCGAGTAGATCCCCATGCCTCCTGTGGCGAGGTAGGCGCGGAAGCGCGGGTCCTCCACCGGGGGCAGGCAGCGGCAGGGCTTCATCGCTTCACCTCCTCGGCATCGGGGCGCACAAATCGCGGGGCCATAGGATGCGAGGTTGGGTCATGCTCGCACCCGCCAGCGCGGGCGATCTCTTGCATGATCTCGGACATGGTGAGGTCGGAGCCCCACTCGCGCATGGTGTCGAGGCGCTCTTGGATTCGAGCGGCTTCCTCGGGGGTTAGGTCGTCGGGAGTATCGAGGTGGATCATCGGAAAGGTCTCAGGGTTAGGGTCAAGCGCGGGTCCAGTCCCGCAGGGCGAGCATGAACTCGCAGTTGTTACAGGTGAGGGCCGTCCAGTCGAGGTGATACACGCGGGCAACCGCGCCACACTCGGAGCATCGGATCAGGATCCCCTCCGCAGGTACACTAGCGCCAGCGCCCAGCGCCTCCCCGTTCGGGGAAGCCTCCCAGGTGCGCCCGCCGTGGCGGTCGATCAGCCGCTCTAGCTTCCCCGCGAGCTTGGCCTCCGTCTCAGGGTCACCCTTCCCCAGCGCCGCCAGCAGCAGCGCGTCCGAGGCGTCCGAGAGGAGACGGAGGAGGTCCGGGTGGAGCGTGGGGGTGAGGGTCACGGCTGCACCTCCTCGGTGTGGCTGGAGGTGGCTGCTGCTAGGTGGACGCCGACGCGGATCGGGTTCTCGGCCAGGAACTGATCGAGCAAGGGGCCGATGCGCTCGTCTTCTCGGCTCTCGTCTTGGAGCCAGCTCTCGATGAGCGCGGCGAGCCGCAGATTGCGAAGTCGGTTGCTGGTGGCGGGGTCGGTGTTGGTGGTACTCACGGCTTCACCTCCCCCCCGGCGGTCATGAGGGCACGCTTAGAACGCGCCCCATGGGGGCGGATCAGGATAGACCTAGCACCCGCTCGCGCATTGCCAGCGCACAGCCCGCAATCGATGCACGCTATCCCCTTGGCATCCGCGAGGCATTCGATGGCGTCGCCGGGGGCATCCGTAGGATCGGACGCGAGCCCGAAGTACCGCCAACCCAGCGCCGTGGCAGCCATGCGGTCCGCGACCGTATCCGTTGAGGCCATGAGGATATCGGCATACTCCGGCGCGCAGGTCCGCCATTGGTGCGTGTAACCCGTCCAGACCCGCGCAGTATCCGTAAGGGCGCGCAGCACCTGCAGGGGGAGCATGGCGGGATCCCCGTAGGATCCGAGGCGCACCGCCTTTCCCGCTACCAGACGGCGCACGACCTCCAGGTCCGCCCGGGGATAGGATCCCCGCAGGTAGGCTCGCGATTGTGAGAGGGGAGCCTGCCCGAGGTTCACATAGCACCCGCCGCCGGTCGCCCACCGCAGGGGACAATCCCCGCAGATGCTACGGTCCGCACCGGCTCGGGACGCCTCCATGGCGTCCATATCCGCCCGCAGGATGGAAACCTGCAGCATCGGGCCCGTCTTGCGATTGGAGCTTGGGGACACTAGCCCGGAGAGAACCGCCACAATCGGCGCCCCGTCGATGGGGCTGGGTCCTTCCCAGACCACGACCGTATTCGGGCGCGCCGTGCGGGGAGGAGCGGAGGGGAGGAGCGCGATAGCGTCGCGCAGGATGGTCTCGGGGTTAGTCGGTTGCATCGTGGAAAGGGGTTAGGGTCTAGGGTTAGTGCCCGTCCGTGGGCCTAGGGGCTCCATCCTCGCAGGAGCCGACGCCTAGCGTGGGGCTAGGTGCGGGGAGGTCCGCTCCCCTTCGGGTCACTCGACGCCCTCCCGGGAGCTACTGGCCCTCCCCACAGAGGTTCAATTCGTGCAGGGCCGCATGGAGCAGGTCCCATTCGCATCCGCAGCGGGAAGGCTCCTCGAATCGGCCTAGTTCGAGGATGTAGCTCTCCATGCTGGCCCGCTGGACTCCCGCCCCCAGCGGGAGGAACCGCTCTGGAACGATCCCCCAGATGGAATCAACCTCGGTCCACTCGTCGAATGGGCACGCTCGCACCTGCGCGACGAATCCCCAAGCACCGTAGTCCTCCACGCGCCGGGCTTCTT
>Ga0208917_1000313_pt1 | contig 25626 bp, 26 predicted proteins | sample DEB08_DNA_10_FD_185500 | JGI IMG/M metagenome (GOLD analysis project Ga0208917, IMG submission 185500) | Aqueous microbial communities from the Delaware River and Bay under freshwater to marine salinity gradient to study organic matter... | ecosystem: Environmental > Aquatic > Marine > Coastal ...
TTATTTTCCTGTGGCTATGCAAGAAGACTAATAAAGCCGGAGGCTAAACTTACCGCCATGGCCCAGATTGTGATTCCCGAAAACCTCAAGCCCAAGGACGGCAGGTTCGGTTGCGGGCCATCAAAGATGCGCCCCGAGCAGATCACAAGCTTTGTGCAGTTCGCGCAGGAGCACATGGGAACTTCGCACCGCCAAATGCCAATCAGGAATCTGGTCGGCGAAATGAAGCAGGGGCTAAGTGAGCTATTCAGGGCTCCTGCGGGCTACGAGGTGATTCTGGGTAACGGTGGTGCCTCAGCGTTTTGGGATGCCGCAACTTTTTCTCTCGCAACGCGCAAAGGACAGGCCCTTGTGCACGGAGAGTTCGGTAGCAAGTTTGCCAAGATCCTCGGGGCACCATGGCTTGAAAGTCCGACCGTAATCTCGGCAGAACCGGGCACCCGAGGTGAATTGGTAGCTGAGGCAGGTGTTGACGTCTACGCCTACCCTCACAACGAGACCTCGGCGGGAGTTGTCACAAGCGTCAAGAGAGTATCCGGAGCTGACGGTGACGCTCTCATGCTCACCGATGCCACCAGTGCCGCGGGCGGTATCGACTTCGAACTCAGTGAGACCGATGCCTACTACTTCGCACCTCAAAAGAACTTTGCCTCAGACGGTGGCCTCTGGATAGCGATGGTCTCCCCGAAGGCAATCGAGCGCATCGAGAGCGTTGCAGCATCGGATCGCTACATCCCCAACATTCTCAGCCTCAAGCTCGCCCTGGATAACTCACGCGATAACTACACGCTGAACACTCCCGCCCTAGCCACCATCTTCTTTATGAACGAGCAGGTGAAGTGGATAAACCAAAACGGCGGACTGAGATGGGCGGATGCGAGAACCAAGCAAAGTTCCAAGCTGCTTTTTGATTGGGCGGAGCGTACCGAGGTTACCCACGCCTTTGTAGAGAATCCCGAGCACCGCTCTCAGGTAGTCGCAACGATCAACTTCGCCGACCACATCGATGCTCTTGAGGTTGCCCAGATACTTCGCGAAAACGGAATCGTCGACACCGAGCCCTACCGAAAGCTTGGAAAGAATCAGCTCAGGATTGCAACGTTTGTAGCTATTGAGCCTGCAGACATAGAGGCTCTAATCGAGTGCATCGACTTTGTATTGGAGCGAATGTGAAGCTATTTGTCCGTCACGTTGAGCGCAAGCCCGATCCCGAGCCGGTGAATGTCAACCAGAAGCTAGTTGTCTTCGTCGGCACCGGCGTCTGGGCCGTCGTCCTGGTTGTTCTGCTCGCGTTTTACCAGTCGCTTGCGGACGCGGGTCTTCTTTGGTGGCTCCACACCGCCATCGTTGGAATTCTGCTCGGTGGCGTCGCCTACCTCATGGTCAGAAACAACTGACCCCATTTCGTTTATCAGTGCGTCTGCCTCGGCATCGGTCTTTGCTCGACCCTCTTCCCTCAGCTGGCGCCTGAACTCCTTGAGCCTTTCAGACCACGGCACCCACTCCGGGGCGAGCTGAGCATCGGGCCCTGCAAGCATGTTTATCTCTGCCACTGTTGCGGCCTTGCGCTTATCGGGCTGAGTCAAAGTAACAACCCATTGCCAGCCGGTGTATCCCTTGGCTGTTGATTCGAAGCGGACCTCCACCACTCCCTTGGTCTCCTCAACCTCGGAGATGAGTTTGCCAAAGGAGCCCTCGGAGAATTCCTCCAGGGCGCTGGTTGCCTGATCGACGAGCTTGCTAGCCTTCGAGCTCATCCGCCACCCGTCTCAGTAGCTGCGCTACCTTGCGTCCGTGGGCTGCCTCTGGATACTTACCACGCTTCAGGTTTCCACCCATCTGGTCCAAAAGCCCAATTAGATCTTCTGTGATGACCGCTAGGTCTTCGGCCGGCTTACGACCAACCGGAGAGAGGGTCGGAACCTCCAAAATTCGCAGCGAGAGAGCCTGGGCGCCTTTGCGGCCGTCGGCGATGCCGTATTCGACCCGAGTGCCGGGACGGATGGTGGCGCTGCCCTGAGGGAGCGCGGAGGCGTGCAGGAACACTTCAGAACCATCGTCGCCTGCGATGAAACCAAAGCCCTTGTCGTCGTCAAAGAACTTGACCTTGCCTGTTGGCATCTTTCCCACTTTCAACTGAACCGAGGCAAGTGTAGCCGAAAGGCTTAGGCTTGTCTGATGGCCAAAAACAACAATCCTCGAAGGCTCGAGCAGGTGCTCGGGGGCATGGCCGTCGGCGTCATAGGGCTTTCCATACTCTCTCTGCTCACCACACTCCTGATGGTTTTCCTCGGAGTTGACAACCTCCCTGTGATTCTGGCTCAGCTTCCACTCATCGGTTTACCCGTCGGTTTTTTGATCATCATCTCGATGCTCGTAGCGGCAATCATCCGCCGCTCACGCGAGGCCAGGGACTAATTGAGCTCAATACTTAGCCTCGCCGGAGTGCTCCGGGAGCACTCAACAAATCAGCTTCAACTCGTTCTCTCCCAGATGGTCGGTAACTCAGCCGGCTGCAAGGATCTCTTTGATCTGAGCAGGCTGCTACTAACCGGAAGAGAAATCGAATCAAGAATTCGCAAGCTCCCCGCAAAAGACCTAGAAATGCTTGCAGCTGGGAAGAGTTCCAAGCGACTACAGGCAAGCTTTCTAGCTGACAGTAAGCCCTACCCAGAGGCTCTAGAGGCCCTCGAGAGAATCGAGCCGGGTAAGAGGCCGAGGTTGGATACCGAGGGCGGAAACCTCTCCGCCTATGAGACCATGCTCTGCCTCACGGAGATTCACTTCGCGCTTGAGCAGCACTGGTTTGATGTCATGAAGACTGGCCTCAGGGCGCAGGATGCGAAGCTAATCGGTGAGAAGCTCAAGTGGCAAAGCAAGGATGTGCAGCTAAGGTTCCGGCTTGCCATGCGCGCCGGCCACGTTGCCGAACACCACGGTCGTTGGGTCACCACCGAGCTTGGACAAAAGTGGCTCGGCATGACAAGGGAACAAGCACTTGCTCAGCTGATCGAATGCATCTGGGACCTGCCGCAGCTGAAGCTCTCGGAGGGTGCGATCCTCGAGCAGCTTCTCGAGGCATTTCCGCTCATGATCACCTTCAACCTCGCGACCTTGGAATTCGGTGCAACTCTGGGTCTGCTAAATCAGGGTCTCGCTCTGAAGCCAATAACCCTTGGGCCAAGTGCTGCGGCAAAGGAGATCGCAAAGAACCTTCCCGCAGCAGAGGAGCGCCTTATCGTCCAGGGAGATCTTTCGATTGTCTGCCCCTCACCATTGACCACCAAGCTGCACAAACAGCTCGACTCATTCGCTGACAGCGAGGACTTGGGCCTCGCATCTAGATTCCGTCTCAGTGCCCTCTCGCTCTCTCACCACCTAGAAACAGGCGGCGCTCTCAAGGACGTCAGGAAGACCCTCGAGGGCCTAAGTGGCAGCAAGCTGCCCCAGCCAGTTGAATACCTAATCTCCTCGGTTGAGCAGAAGTTTGGAAAGCTCAAAATCTCTCGATCGGGCGACACCACGATAATCGCCGCGGTAGACGAGATATTGCTGACACAGATAAAGAACGAACGGGTGCTCAATCACCTCAGTCTTTTGGGCTCTGCAAGCGGACTCAAAAGCCCAAGCTCACTTGAGCTGAGCTACTTCTCCCTTAGAGATGCGGGCTATGCGGCGGTAATGGTCGACGATAAGGGCAAAGTCCTGTCACCACGGTTCACCGCAAGCCTTACTCTCGAAGTCCAAAGCGATGATGAGCTCGAGGCTCGCGCGAAAAACCTTCTCAGCGGAGAAAAGACGGCGGCGGACCCATCGGATGTGCTTAGGCAATTGGAGTTTGCGTTGAAGAACAAATTGAAGGTGCAGCTTTCAATTGAGCTTCCTAACGGCAGTGAGGAGAATTTCTTGCTGACCCCGTTGGGACTTGGCGCGGGAAGACTCAGGGGACGCGATGAGGAGCGTCAGGCCGAGCGCACTCTCCCGGTCTCAAGAATCAAGTCCGTGGTGCTCAGTTAGGCTTAAACGATGTCTCCCGGCCCCCTAATTGTTCAGTCCGATAGGACTGTGCTGCTTGAGACTGACCACCCCGATGCCTCAGATGCCCGGCATGAACTTGCAATCTTTGCTGAGCTAGAGCGAGCACCCGAACACATTCACACCTACCGCATTACCCGGCTCGGGCTTTGGAATGCTCGCGCTGCAGGTCACGATGCAGACTTCATCATTGACTCCCTTACTCGCTGGTCAAAGTTCGAGCTTCCAGGCTCCGTGGTCAGCGAGATTCGCTCGACAATTGACCGCTTTGGAAAGCTTGTTATTACCCGAGACGATGAGGGGCTAATTCTCGTTTCCGACTCAGCTGCCGTCATGGCCGAGGTCTCCAGCAACAAGAAGGTTGCCGAGCTCCTAGAGGGAAGAATCGACTCAGGTTTCCGTATTCAACCTTGGGCCAGAGGTCAACTCAAGCAGCAGCTTCTAAAGCTGGGCTGGCCCGCCGAGGACAACGCTGGATTCACCCCAGGGACCCCTTTTGAAATCTCACTGGACAACTCCCAATGGGATCTGCGGGACTATCAAAAGCAGGCGGTGGCGAAGTTTCAAGCTGGCGGCTCGGGAGTGGTTGTACTGCCATGTGGGGCGGGTAAGACTCTGGTGGGCGCAGCAACTATGGCCGAGCTCAAGCGCAACACATTGATCCTCGTCACCAACACTGTTGCAGCGAGGCAGTGGCGAGACGAGCTGCTTGCCCGCACCACACTAAAAGAAGAGGACATAGCGGAGTACTCCGGATCCTCAAAGGAGCTGGCTCCGGTCACAATTGCGACCTACCAGATACTCACCACTAAGCGAAAGGGCGAGTTCGCCCACCTCGCACTGCTCGATGCCCGGGACTGGGGTCTGATCATCTACGACGAGGTCCACCTATTACCCGCACCGATTTTCAAGATGACCGCAGACCTTCAGGCCAGAAGAAGGCTTGGCCTAACGGCGACCCTGGTTCGTGAGGATGGCAGGGAGTCTGATGTGTTCTCGCTCATCGGTCCCAAGCGCTTCGATGCCCCCTGGAAAGACATCGAGGCCCAGGGCTACATTGCACCTGCCGAGTGCTTTGAGGTGAGGGTTGAGCTTCCGGATGAGGAGCGCATGGAATACGCCATTGCCGATGGCGACGCCCGTTTTCGAATTGCAGCGACCGCAAAGGCGAAGATTCCACTGATGAAGAAGATCCTCGCTAGGCATGAGGGAGAACCAACCCTAATCATTGGTCAATACCTCGACCAGATTGACGAGGTGGCAGAACTACTCAACATTCCAAAGCTGACCGGTCAGACTCCGGTGGATGAGCGCGAGCAGCTCTACAAAGACTTCCGGAGCGGAAAGCTAACCGCGCTGGTGGTGAGCAAGGTTGCAAACTTCTCGGTTGATCTGCCGGAGGCATCTGTTGCAATCCAGATTTCTGGTGCTTTTGGTTCGAGACAGGAGGAGGCTCAGCGACTCGGCAGACTGCTTAGGCCTAAGCAGGATGGCCGCACCGCTCAGTTCTACACCCTCATTGCCCGAGACACTCTTGAGCAGGACTTTGCCCAAAACCGGCAGCGCTTTTTGGCGGAGCAGGGCTACTCCTATGAGATTCTCGACAGCGACTCTATTTAGTCCAGACAACTCCCAGAAAACTTCCAGAAAACAAGAGCACAATTCTCAGTATGGAAACTCTCAAGGTATTAGTCGTAGATGATGAACCAAACATTCGTGACCTGCTCTCGGCAAGTTTGAGATTCGCCGGTCACCAGGTTGCGACCAGCCCAAATGGCACGGACGCAATCTCCAAGATTGTTGACACTCAGCCGGACATTGTCCTGCTCGACGTGATGCTGCCGGACATCTCCGGCTTTGGGGTCACGAAGAAGATTCGCGGGATGGGCATTGATGTCCCGATTCTTTTTCTCACGGCACGAGACGACACCGAAGACAAGATCGCTGGCCTAACCGTGGGCGGTGATGACTATGTCACCAAGCCGTTCAGTCTGGACGAGATCATGGCGCGCATCAGCGCAATTATGCGCAGGACCGGTAAGGACGGCTCAAGCCCATCTCACATCAAGGTCGGCGAGCTAGAGATCAATGAGGACGCTCACGAGGTGACAGTAAATGGCTCCGTAGTTGAGCTCTCCCCCACCGAGTATCAGCTGCTTCGCTACCTTGCAAGCAATCCAAACAGGGTGCTCACCAAGGCTCAGATCCTTGACCACGTTTGGGAGTATGACTTCAATGGAGAGATGGGCATCGTCGAAAGCTACGTCTCTTACCTGCGTAAGAAGCTAGACCCAATTTCTACCGAGCCACTGATCATCACCAAGCGCGGTGTTGGCTACATGATCAAAAGCCCCAAGGCATAGCCCTTGAAAAACAGGGTCTTAGCAGCCTGGGAGCGCGTCTCCCTCAGGGCAAAGCTCACCACACTAAGTGTTGGGCTCATTGGCCTTCTGCTAAGCGTCTCGAGTGCTGGAACCGTCGCCCTGCTAAGTACCTATCTCCAGCAGAACACTGACAACCTCCTGGTCGCCACAGCAAACCAGCTCCGTGAAGAGAATCCGCTTCGCATAGAGATAAGGGTTGCAACCGGCGACCTCACCCTGCCCGCTCTTCCAAGCGACTACTACATCGCGATCTTGGATGCCGACGGCAATCAGTTCCTTGGATTGGTCTCATCAACCGGCGGCAACAGGACAGTTCCGAACCTATCGAGCCTAGATATCGAAGCAGTCATGGAAACTGGCGGGGTTCCATTCGACGCAGAGGTCGAAGATCCCAATGGCCCAGACAGAGACTGGCGCATGATTGCCCAGCCGCTCCTGAGAGCCAATGGCTCGGTGGTCGTTGCGCTGCCGACAAACACAAACCGGCAGATCATTGCGGAGTATGGAGTAATCGGCGGCAGGTTTGGAATCTTCCTGCTCGTTCTCTCGGGACTCAGCATTTGGCTCACCATCACCGGAGCCCTGAGGCCGCTAAAAGAAGTTGAGCGCACGGCCGAGGCGGTGCAGAGCGGCAAGTTCTCCTCGAGACTTGTCCAGCGCCATGGCAAAACCGAGATTGGAAGGCTCAATAGAGCTCTGAACTCGATGCTTGACTCCATTGAGGGTGCGGTCAAGGGGAAAGACAAGACCCTGGAGCAAATGCGTAGGTTTGTCTCCGATGCCAGCCATGAGCTCCGCACTCCCCTGGTCACCGTCCGTGGCTATGCAGAGCTCTACCGCATGGGCGCAATCAAGAACAAAAAAGACCTAACAGAGGCGATGAGCCGCATCGAGAGCGAGGCGGTGAGAATGTCCGGCCTAGTTGAGTCGCTACTCACGCTGACCCGCATGGACGAGCTCGAAAATCTAAAGCGTCAAGACTGCGACCTAATCGAAATCGCTAGGCAAAGCATCAAGGATGTCGCTGTGACAAACCAGAAGGTCAGCTTCCGCCTGGCGACCAAGGAGGAGAGCGTTGTTCTCTCCCTGGACGACGACCGCATAAAGCAGGTACTAACAAACCTCTTGGCAAACGCATCGCGCTTTGCCCCAGAGTCCAGTGAGGTCACGCTAGAGGTAAATACCGAGGACGACAAGGTCATCCTCAAGGTAGTAGATCGCGGCGAAGGTATTGACGACTCACTGAAGGAGAAGGTCTTTGACCGCTTCTACCGAGCTGACAACTCGCGCAACCGTGAGACTGGAGGCTCCGGTCTCGGGCTCGCAATTGCCAAGTCCATAGTCGATGCTCACGAAGGCAAGATTTGGGTCGAGGACACCTTAGGCGGCGGAGCAACCTTCGTAGTTGAGCTTGGTCGGTAGCTCGCTTAAATGAGAAACGGGGTGGCAATTGCCACCCCGACTCTCTTTGCGAACTTTTTAGAAGTCCATACCCGCGCTTGGATCTGCAGGCATTGGAGCTGCTGGCTCTGGCTTCTCAGCCACAACAGCCTCAGTGGTTAGGAACAGACCTGCAATTGATGCTGCGTTCTGCAGCGCACTGCGGGTTACCTTCACTGGGTCGTTGATGCCCTCCTTGAGCATGTTTACATACTCACCGGTTGCGGCGTTTAGGCCCTCACCGTCAGGAAGGTTTGCAACCTTCTCAGCAACTACGCCTGGCTCCAGACCTGCGTTGAAAGCAATCTGCTTCAGCGGAGCGGAGATTGATGCCGCAACAATCTGTGCACCGGTTGCCTCATCGCCCTTGAGCTTGAGACCTGCGAAGGCGACCTTGCCTGCCTGCAGCAGCGCTACACCACCACCGGCGACAATGCCCTCCTCGACAGCAGCCTTTGCGTTGCGGACAGCGTCCTCAATGCGGTGCTTGCGCTCCTTGAGCTCAACCTCAGTCGCGGCACCAGCCTTGATAACTGCAACACCGCCGGCCAGCTTGGCCAGGCGCTCCTGCAGCTTCTCACGGTCGTAGTCGCTGTCGGTGTTCTCGATCTCGCGGCGAATCTGCTCAACACGACCCTTGATCTGCTCGCCGTCGCCGGCGCCCTCAACGATGGTGGTCTCGTCCTTGGTGATTACCACCTTGCGAGCCTTACCCAACATTGCAAGCTCGGTGTTCTCGAGCTTGAGACCAACCTCTTCGGCGATTACCTGACCACCGGTGAGGATTGCGATGTCCTGAAGCATTGCCTTGCGACGGTCACCAAATCCAGGAGCCTTCACGGCTACGGACTTGAAGATGCCGCGGATCTTGTTCACAACCAGAGTTGCGAGGGCTTCGCCCTCGATGTCCTCGGCGATGATAAGAAGTGGCTTGCCAGCCTGCATGACCTTGTCAACAATTGGCAGTAGATCCTTCATGTTGGAGATCTTGCTGTTTGCGATTAGAACGTAGGCGTCCTCGAGGACTGCTTCCTGACGATCTGGGTCGGTGACCATATAGGCGGAGACATAGCCCTTGTCGAAGCGCATACCCTCGGTCAGCTCTAGCTGAATACCAAAGGTGTTTGACTCCTCGACGGTTACTACGCCCTCTTTGCCAACCTTGTCGATTGCCTCGGCGATGATCTCACCGATTGCGCTGTCGCCAGCAGAGATTGACGCGGTAGCAGCAATCTGCTCCTTGGTCTCAACTGGTACGGCCATCTTTAGAAGGGCCTGGATGACGGCGTCGGACGCCTTGTCGATGCCGCGCTTGAGGCTGATCGGGTCAGCACCTGCGGCTACGTTGCGGAGACCTTCTTTGACTAGCGCCTGGGCTAGGACGGTTGCGGTGGTGGTTCCATCACCAGCTACGTCGTCGGTCTTCTTTGCTACTTCCTTGACGAGCTCGGCACCAATCCTCTCGAATGGGTCGGAGAGCTCGATCTCCTTGGCGATGGAAACGCCGTCGTTGGTGATGGTGGGTGCGCCCCACTTCTTCTCGAGCACCACATTGCGACCGCGAGGTCCAAGGGTTACCTTGACGGTGTCGGCCAGAATGTTGAGGCCGCGCTCGAGGCCACGACGTGCCTCTTCATCGAAGTGAATAAGTTTTGCCATTTGGGTTTCTCCCGTTTGCACTAAGACTTGGATTAGCACTCACGATGTGAGAGTGCTAACTAAAGTTTTAGCACTCTCGGGCCCAGAGTGCAAGCGGAAGAAGGGCGTGTTTTCACACGCCCTTCAGCCAAATGGGTTTTAGAGGACTGTTACGTTCTCGGCCTGAAGGCCTTTGTCACCGGTCTTGACCTCGAATTCGACCCGCTGTTCCTCTTTGAGTTCGCGGTATCCGTCGGTCTGAATTGCTGAGAAGTGGACGAAGACGTCTGGGCCGTCGTCCTGAGTGATGAAACCAAAACCCTTCTCAGAGTTGAACCACTTAACGGTTCCTTGTGCCATTGTTGCTCCTGATGCTCATTCCACGTGTGTAAGTCACCCGTGCATCGGGCTCAACCTTGGTTAAAACTCGACACGCACAGCCTAACTGGGAAGTGCCATGCAATGAAAGTAGTTATTCGAAGGTTATAGACATCATGGAGAGCAAAAAGATGAACTACGAAGTCTTCAAAACCGACGAGCAGTGGCGCCAGGAGCTCAGCGAATTCGAATATCACGTGCTGCGAATGGCCGGAACCGAGCGCGCCTACACGGGAGAACTACTCGAAGAAAAGCGCTCGGGAAGCTACCACTGCCGGGGCTGCGATGCATTCCTCTTTGAATCTGACACCAAGTTTGACTCCCACTGCGGATGGCCCAGCTTCTTTAAGCCCCAGGGTAACGAGGCAATTGAGTATGTAGAGGACCGCGCTCACGGCATGCTCCGTACCGAGGTGCGCTGCTCAAAGTGCGGCTCTCACCTGGGACATGTTTTTGATGATGCGCCTCAAACTCCAACCGGAGATCGCTACTGCATCAACTCGGTGAGTATTACATTCAAGGCTAAGGACTAGAGAGCCGACTACGGGACTCGAACCCGTAACCCCCGCTTTACAAGAGCGGTGCGCTACCAATTGCGCCAAGTCGGCTGGCGGCATAAAGCCTATCGTTATTGATTAGTTGGTGCCCGTAACGCTTACGTCTACGAGGACATCTGCGAGTAAATGTAACTGGCTAATGTGCCATTGAACTCGTTTGGATCCACCTCTAGAACTTCGACAAGGGCCTGGTCCCAGGAGACCTCACTGCTTCGAACCATCAGGTCGTGAACCTGGGCAAAGCTGAAGTTCATGTAAAGGTATTCGAAAGCCAGCATGCCAAGGTCGTAGGCAACCCGGTAGTCCGGGTAGCAAACTCCGTCCCTCGAAATTAGGTCGATTAGCTCTTGCTCTGAGAGGGCTGAGAGATTTGCCTCAGATTGCACGAGATCCCGGATGACTTGCGAGCGAGATCTAGCGGTGGTCTCGAGGTAGGTTTCGAAGAATGTGGCTTGACCCTCGGCAAACCAGCAGCGTCCCCCGTAACCAAAGACAGCCTGATAGAAGTGTGCTCCCTCGTGCCTTGCAACGTAGTCCAAGCCACGATCGGAGAACCGGGTTCCAACCACATTGTCTTGGTAGTTTTTTCCGTTCACGAAGTTTCCAGCTCCGCAGAACACATCCGAACTGAGCCGGCAGTGTCCTAACTCCTTCGAATCTGCATTCCAGAGATCCAAGGGGTAGTCAGGGTCTTGATTCGATCGATAACCAACCCACCACTCATAGTCGAGTTCACTTGCAATTACCCAGTCCTGGTCCAGAGACTCAAGCCCAACGAGCTGAAACATCTTCATCTTCTGCGAGAAGCGGTCAATGACGAGCTCGACCTTTTCCGGGATCGCAGTCGGCCCAAGCTGGTACTCAATAGGAAATGGCTCTAAACCTTGAACCCCTCGATCAATGCTCAAAAAGTGTTGCTTGAGGCTCTCGATATCCGGATTTGGGACTTCGTTTATGAGCGCTTGAAGGTCCTCGATGGATACTTCTGGTTCTGGTTCTGGTGCTGGATTCTCTTGTGGCTCTTCAGTGGGCTGCGAAGCCGGACTCTCGGTTGCTGTTGGCTCAGCTATCGGAGCTGTCGTTACACACCCCGAAAGCAGCAAGATAGCCCCAAAAGCGAATGCGAAAAGCCTCACGAGTCCCCCCTTTGAAACTCAGTTGCGCGGCTCTGGCGTTACTGAGCTGTCGCAACCTGAACAAACTGGGCAAAGCGCTCTGCTGAAACAAGCTCTTCGCCTGTTGCCCAGGTGTACTGCAGTCCATTCACCAAGATTGTCGGAGTGCCAGTGACGCTTATGCCATCCTGTGGGTCGTTCAAGACATTTTGAGTGTGCTGGGCGACATAGTCTCCAAAACTCTTTGCCTGGATGCAGCCCTTGATTTCCTCGGTGCCGGCTCCAGCTTCTTCAGCGAACGCGTAGAGAGCGTTGTCGTCGTGACCATCTCCACCCTCGCTGGTCTGGTTGAACATCATGGTCTCGTGGAAGTCGTAGAAAGCGTCCGGCTCAAAATTCGCCACACAGAACGCGGCATTTGCCACCCTTGAGGAGTACTGGTTTAGAGAGGCCCTATCAAGAAATGAAATGGGCCTGATCTCCACGGTTGCCGCACCGGTGTCAACCCAAGAGCGAATCTGTGCCGTGTTTGGAACATCGAAGGCCTGACAAATTGGGCACTGGTAGTCAACATAGACGACGATCTCTGGAACATCTCCAGCCGCATCAGCGGTAGGGGTCTTGGTGTCGGTAAATGCCTGGAGTCCAACTCCGATCTTGATGCCGCCTAGTTCGGTCAGGTTGTTTGGAACCTCGTTCACAACCGGAGCATCGGCCCTGTTGGCAGCCTCAATCGCGATAACTCCTGCGACGCCGCCGACGATTCCCAATGCCACCAGCACAACCGAAATTTGAATAACGAGCTTGTTGCGCTTTTCCTTCTTGACGCTTTGCTCTCTCAGCTCACGAGCTTTGTTTCTTGCTGCCTCGCGCTGCTCGGACCTAGATGGCTTGGGACTTGACAAGGTGGATTCCTTTTCATCTCAGTTAGATAAACCGACCCCCATTCTAGGTTGAAGATGCGATACTTATGAAGCCTCAAACGAGGCACTCATCACGAAGGATCGTCCGGCACGTACCTGCCGGTGAAGGAGTAGAAATGGCATCAGTAACTTTCAAAGCCGCAACTCGCCTGTATCCAGGCGGCACCAAGCCAGCTGTTGACAAGCTGGATCTCGAGGTAAAAGACGGAGAGTTCCTAGTTCTCGTAGGACCTTCCGGTTGCGGTAAGTCAACCTCACTAAGAATGCTCGCTGGCCTTGAAGAGGTCAACGAGGGTGGCATCTACATCGGAGACAGAGAAGTCACCGACGTTCCACCAAAGGACAGGGACATCGCCATGGTGTTCCAGAACTACGCTCTCTACCCACACATGACCGTGGCCGAGAACATGGGCTTTGCTCTAAAGATTGCTGGCGTCAGCAAGGAAGAGCGTGCCGAGCGTGTACTTGAGGCTGCAAAGCTTCTTGACCTTGAGCCCTACCTAGGCCGCAAGCCAAAGGCTCTATCAGGTGGTCAGCGTCAGCGTGTGGCCATGGGTCGCGCGATCGTGCGTAAGCCTCAGGTGTTCCTCATGGACGAGCCGCTATCAAACCTTGACGCGAAGCTTCGTGTTCAGACCCGTACCCAGATCGCCTCGCTACAGCGCAGGCTCGGTGTGACCACTGTCTATGTGACCCACGACCAGGTCGAGGCCATGACCATGGGTGACAGGGTTGCGGTCTTGAAGGACGGACTGCTTCAGCAGGTCGACTCACCTCGCAACCTATACGACAAGCCTCAGAACGTCTTCGTTGCTGGCTTCATCGGATCTCCTGCCATGAACCTAGTTCAGCTTGAGATTGTTGAGGGTGGCGTGCAGTTTGGTGACGAAGTACTGCCAATCGACAAGTCAATTCTTTCGAAGGCATCTTCAAACAAGGTCACCGTGGGCGTTCGCCCAGAGAAGCTGAGCCCAGCCCCACACGGTCTGGTCTGCGACATTGATGTCGTTGAGGAGCTTGGAAGTGATGGCTACCTATACGGTCGCGTGCAGCTAGATGGCACCGAGCAGAACGTAGTTGTTCGTGTTGACCCCATCGACCACCCAAAGGCTGGCGACAAGATTCACCTGCACGCAGACAAGGACGCAGTCCACGTCTTCGATGCAGAGACTGGCGAGCGTCTGAACTAGTAGATGCCCTCCAGCCTCAGTATTACGGCTGCCACGGCAGAACCAGCACTTCTGGATCTGCCGTGGCATTTGCCTTTAGAGGCGTGGCCCCAAGAGACGATTGCAGCTTTGCCAAAGGGCCTTTCCCGCCACACCGTTCGCTTCGCTCACCTCGGCGATCACGTGATCGCTATCAAGGAGACGCTGCTCGATCTGGCCAAGCGGGAGTATGAGGTTCTCAAGAAACTAGAAAAATTAGACGTTCCCTGCGTTGAGCCTTTTGCGATCATCTCTAATCGCAAGGACGAAGCTGGCAACGAGCTTCCCGCGGTGCTTATCACCAGGCACCTCAAGTTTTCTCTCCCCTATCGTGCGATGTGGTCGCAGGGCCTCAGAGACCAGACGGCAAACAGGCTGGTGGACGCTCTCGCGCTGCTGCTTGTGCGGCTGCATCTAGCCGGTTTCTTCTGGGGCGATGTCTCACTCTCGAACACTCTGTTTAGACGCGATGCGGGACGCTTTGCGGCCTACCTAGTGGATGCGGAGACTGGGCAGCTTTTTGAGGGCAGGCTTTCCAATGGCCAGAGAGAGAACGATCTGGAGATCGCAAGAGTAAACATCGCCGGCGAGCTCATGGACCTTTTGGCCTCAGGCAAGGCTCAAGATATAGACCCGAATTCGGTGAGCCAGCGCATTGTCGACAAATACCACGAGCTCTGGAAAGAGCTCACCGCCACGGAAATATTTGATGAAACAGAGCGCTGGAGAATCTCCAAGCGAGTCAAGAGACTCAATGAGCTTGGCTTCGATATTGAGGAGCTCTCCATCGTCAAAGACGATGAGGGCCACACCGTCAAAATCCAGCCAAAGGTGGTTGACGCAGGTCACCACGCCAGAAGGCTGCTACTACTAACAGGTCTCGACGTCGAGGAAAACCAGGCAAGAAGACTGCTAAATGACATCGACCAATACAAGCTTGCAAACGCCAGGCCCGGCGCTGACGAAGAAGTGATGGCTCACGAGTGGCTCTCTAACGTCTACGAGCCCGTAATTGGTTCAATACCGAGTGAGTTCACCGGCCGGCTCGAACCCGCGGAGCTTTTTCATGAGGTGTTAGAGCACCGCTGGTATGTGTCGGAAGACAAGGGCACCGATGTGCCGCTGGTCGAGGCCGTAAGGAGCTATGTCTCCGACGTGCTCTCAAAGCGTAGGGACGAGGCCACCTACCTCGGGACCACAACCTTGACCGAGGACCTAAACCTCATTGAGCCGGTGCCAACTGGGCTCATAGTTGTTGCAGATGACGATGAAGAGGGTGACTGGCGCGACAAGGTTTAGCGGTTAGCCGCTATTTGGTAGAGAGCAACAGAGGCTGCAATCCCTGCGTTCAGCGACTCGGTGTCGCTTGAGATCGGGATACTGACAACCTGGTCGCAGTTCTCCTGAACCAACCTCGAGAGCCCCTTGCCCTCAGAGCCAACGATCACCAGCAGTGGCTTATCGTTTAGGTCGAAATCCGGGAGCATGACATCTCCGTCAGCATCAAGCCCGACAACAAACAGACCCCTGCGCTGGTATTCCTTGATGACCTGGTTCAGATTTGATGCCAACGCAACGGGGATTCTTGCGGCAGCTCCGGCTGAGGTCTTCCAAGCCGAAGCGGTAACTCCCACGCTTCTGCGCTGCGGCAGCACAATGCCGTGAGCACCAAAGGCCGCCACCGAGCGGATGATTGCCCCAAGGTTTCTTGGGTCAGTGATGCCATCGAGAGCCACCAGCAGCGGCAGCGGGCTCTTGGAGAGAGCCCGATCTAGAAGCTCATTTGGGTCCACGTATTTGTAAGGGGGAACCTGCAGTGCGATGCCCTGATGGACAAAGTCGCCGCCTGTCATCCGGTCAATCTCGGCCCGTGTGACCTCGCTCACCGGTATGCCTCGATGATTCGCGAGCGCAATTGACTCTCGCATCCGATCGTCCATCTCCACTCGCTGCGCTACAAAGAGTGAGGTTGCCGGAATCCGGGCTCGAAGAGCCTCAACTACAGCATTGCGACCAGACAAAACCTCGGGTCCTCCAGTCTTGGAGGTGCCTTTAGAGCTGGCAACGAACTTGCCTTTTTTGGGTTTGGTGGTTTTCTCCGCAGCCTTAGCTGCCCGATAAGCCTTGTGATAGGGCCGATCTTCCGCCTTAGGTGTTGGGCCTCTACCCTCAAGAGCCTTACGGCCATGGCCACCGGTCCCTTTCAGGGGGCCCTTCTTGCCTTTAGCGGCTCCAGGTCTTCCTTGTTTTGCCATTAGCTCAGGCTCCAATGCGTGCCGCTCGGGCCATCAGAGAGCTCGATGCCGGCTTTATCTAGCTGATCTCGAATCTCGTCGGCGGTGTCATAGTCCTTGTTTTCCCTTGCCTGGTCGCGGCGTGCAATGAGTGATGCGATCAACTTGTCGAGGGCGGCGTGCTCCTCAGAGACTCCCAGCGACCATTGGCTTGGTGCTAGTCCGAGGATTTCAAGCATCTTTGAAACCTGATCGCGGTGCTGGGCAGCCTCGCGAAGCTGCTGCTCATCGAGCTCGGTGTTTCCGCTGGTGACAGCGTCGTGAATGACAGCGAGCGCCGCCGGAATGTTCAGATCGTCGTTCATCTCGTCTACGAACTCACTTGGAAGCTCAGGGTTTTTATCAACTTGAGCAAATTGGGTTTCGCCAAGTTCGCGTTCGCACCGTTGCAGAAAGCCGTGAAGTCTCTCTAGAGCGCTTGCCGCCTCTTCCAAGACTGAGGGCTGGTAGTCCAAAACTGAGCGGTAGTGGGCGGTGGTGAGGTAGTAGCGAATAACCGCTGGCTCTGCCAGTGCGAAGAGGTCTTTTGACGAAACCGAGTTGCCCAAAGACTTTGACATCTTCTGGCCACCAACATTCACCAGCCCGTTGTGGATCCAGTAGTTCGCGAAGCGGTCTCCGGCCGCAAGCGACTGCGCAAGCTCGTTTTCGTGGTGCGGGAAGCGAAGATCTAGGCCGCCACCATGAATGTCAAAGGTCTGACCCAAAAAGTGTGTGGACATGGCGGAGCACTCGATGTGCCAGCCGGGCCTGCCTTTCCCCCAGGGCGAATCCCAACTCGCAGACTCAGGTTCTCCCTCTTTGGTGGCCTTCCAGAGCGCGAAGTCCTGGACATTTTTCTTCTCGCCCCTATCGCCCTCAGACTCCATGTCGTCCAGTGCCTGGTGGGTTAGCTCCCCGTAGCTTGGCCAGCTCAGGGTATCGAAGTAGACGTTGGCAGAGCCCTCAGCCTGGTAGGCATGACCGTTTGCAATAAGCGTCTCGATAAGCGAAATCATCTGCGGGATGTGGCCTGTGGCGCGTGGCTCTCCCGAGGGCAAAAGCATCCCAAGGGCTCGGTAGTCAGCGGCAAACACACTCTCATTCGAATGGGCAAGCTCCCACCAATTCAGCCCCTGCTCATTCGCCTTTTCTAAAACCTTGTCGTCAATGTCGGTGACGTTTCTAATTAGAGTCACCTGATTGCCAAGGTGAGAAAGCCAGCGGGTTATTAGGTCATAAACGAGGGCCGAGCGGAGATGCCCGATGTGTGGCTCGGACTGCACGGTTGGACCGCAAACGTAGATGCCAACCTTGCCCTTTTCGATCGGGACAAAGTCTCTAAGCTCAGCGGCTTTGGTGTCATAGAGCTTCATTGCCAAAAGCCTAGCTTCGGCTTTGGACCAGAGCCGTTGCCACGGCCGCAACGCCCCTAGAATCCGAGAGGAATCCCAGACCGTCGGTTGTGGTGGCAAGGACCGAAACCGGAGCACCAACCACCTCGCTCAGGTGATGCTCGAGCTCATGCCTGCGAGGGCCGATCTTTGGCTCCTCCGCAACAATCTGCACCGCAACGTTGGCCGGCTGAAAACCAGCCTCCGCCAAGAGTTTCAGCGTCTCTGTAATGAACAGCTCGCCAGATGCTCCCGCATACTCATTGCGGCTGGTGCCGAAGTTGGAGCCAATGTCCCCAAGACCCGCAGCTGAGAGCAGTGCGTCGACCACAGCGTGGGCAACAGAGTCTCCGTCCGAGTGACCCGCTAGGGCCGGATAGCCCTCCCACTCTAGGCAGCCGAGCATCAACTTGCCCTGCTCACCGAACTGGTGCGCATCGACCCCGATGCCGCTTCTAACGTCTGTGAAGATGGCCCTGGCACGCTCAAGATCGTTTGGTGTTGTCACCTTGAAACCGTGCTCGTGTCCAAGCACAATGGCGGTCTTAACCCCTTGCGACTCGAGCAGACCAGCTTCGTCCGTGAAGTCGCCGGTTGCGTTTTCGAAACCCTTGCGAAGGGTTGCAACCCTAAATCCCTGGGGAGTCTGGACCATTCGAAGAGTGTTTCGGTCAATAGTTCTTTCCACCCAGTCGCTCGCAACCTGCTTGACGGTGTCAGCTGGGTTCATCGCCGGTACGACACACTCCGCAAATTCAAGCGCCTGGTGAACCCTCTCGAAGACCTCTTTGGGGGTAAAGGCACGTGCAGCATCGTGAACCAAAACTAGATCTGTGCTCACCTCAGCCATACCGTGTGACACAGACTGCTGGCGAGTCTCGCCACCAACTACAACCTTGAAATCCTCAAAGAACTTGGCCGTTAGCCTGCTGAATTCTTCAAGCAGCTCCTCCGGAGCTACGACCACAAGCTGGTCTGGCTTGAACTCGGAGATGTGCATTAGCGAGAGCTCGAGCAGAGACTTTCCCGCAACGCTAATTGCCGCCTTTGGCTGGCCGGCTCCGAGTCTTTTACCCTTACCGGCGGCGACCAGCACCACCGCTACAGACATCGCTAGCTAGCCAATACCTTGTCAAGCTCGGCTGAGGCCTTCTCCTCGTCAACCTTCCTGGCAAGCGCCAGTTCGGAGATCAAAATCTGCCTTGCCTTTGCAAGCATGCGCTTCTCGCCGGCCGAAAGACCGCGGTCCTGATCACGCCTCCAGAGATCGCGAACCACTTCAGAGACTTTAACCACGTCGCCGGAGGCTAGCTTTTCGAGGTTTGCCTTGTAACGGCGTGACCAGTTGGTTGGCTCCTCGACAAACTCTGCGCGCAGAACGTCGAACACCTGCTTGACGCCCTTACGGTCGATGACGTCGCGAACCCCCACCATCTCAACGTTGGCAGCTGGAACCTGAATGATCAGATCGCCCTGAGCGACCCTGAGCTTCAGGTATTTCTGCTTCTCACCACGAATCTTCTTCTCAGAAACCTCGATGATTTCTGCTGCTCCGTGGTGGGGATAGACGACAGTTTCGCCAACTTCAAACTTCATAAATAGCTTTCGGCTCTCAAAACTCTGATTTTACCACAGTTAGCCCAGTTTCCCTAGGGTAAACTGGGCTTGTTTAGGTGCCTGGAGGACCATTGAAAGCCAAGAAATTTATCGCCCTCATAGCTGCAATCGCTACTGTCTTTGCCCTGGCTGGCTGCTCGCTCTCCCGTGAGGTCGCATCCCTAGACCCCTACGCACCTAGCGATGGCGTCCAGGTGGACACCGAGGCCCTGAAGGCAAGAAACGTAATGTTCGTGGTCGATGAGGATGGCAATGCAGTTCTAATTGGCTCGTTCATCAACCCCGGCCAGGGAGCAGTGTCTGCAACTCTAGAGACCATGGACTCAAACGGCACGGTAATCATGACCGAGATGACGATAGAGGCTGGTGCGAAGTTTGACCTTGGCTACAACGGCACCGAGGGTAAGTACCTTTATCTGACCGAGACTCCAGGCTCAATGCACCCTGTCTACATGAGAGTTACTGGTGACCCAACCAGGATGCTGGTGCCAATTTTGGATGGTGCTCTAGAGGAGTACCGCGGGTTTATCGACTAAACCTCGAACTTGTAACCGAGTCCTCTGACGGTCATAAGGTGCCTAGGCCTCGAGGGGTCGTCCTCAATCTTTGACCTCACCCTTTTGACGTGCACATCTAGCGTCTTGGTGTCTCCGAAGTAGTTGGAGCCCCAGACCCGGTCAATGATCTGGCCCCTGGTGAGCACGCGATTTACGTTTTCCATCAATAACTCGAGAAGCTCAAACTCCTTGAGGGGCATCTGAATCTTCTCGCCGTGGACGCTGACTGTGTGGCGATCAAGATCCATCACCACCGGTCCAGCACGAAGCACCCCACCCTCGCCCTGTGTCGGCTCTGCACCGCGCCTTAGAACAGCCTTCATGCGGGCAAGCAGCTCCCGTGTCGAGTAGGGCTTGGTCACGTAGTCATCTGCACCAATCTCTAGACCAACCACCTTGTCAATCTCGGTGTCCTTGGCGGTAAGCATGATGATTGGCACCTGGCTCTCGGCCCTGATGATCCTGCAGACCTCATTACCCGAAAGTCCAGGCAACATTAGGTCCAAAAGAATTAGGTCAGCACCAAGGGTGTTGAAGTTCTCAACTGCGCTGTTGCCATCCTCAGCCTCGATGACGTCATAGCCCTCTTTTTGCAGCAGATAGACAAGGGGTTCGCGGAGGTTCTTCTCATCCTCAACTACTAAGACTCTGGTCATTAGCTCTCCTGCTGATCAATTGGTAGTCGGAGGGTGAAGGTTGAGCCGGTGCCAACCTTTGAAAATAGCTTTACCTCGCCGCGGTGGTTATAGGCGGCGTGCTTCACGATAGAAAGTCCTAGCCCGGTACCGCCGGTCTCGCGTGAGCGCGAGGGGTCGACACGGTAGAAGCGCTCAAAGATTCGCTCCTGCTCGCTCTCGGGGATTCCGATTCCAGAGTCCGTGACAGCAATCTCAGCAACCGAGTCCACGACCCTCAGGCCAACCCCTACCTGGCCGCCGGGCTCAGAGTAGACAATTGCGTTCTCAACCAGATTCTTCACGGCAGTGGTGAGCATTTCGTAGTCGCCAAACATCTTCACGGGACCAACAGCGCTGGATGCCAGCTTGATGGAGTGCTGCTCTGCAAGCACCATGTTTCTGTCAACCGCATCGGCAATAACGGTTGCAAGATCGAGATCGCCACTGGTTTCGGACAGCTTGGCTCCCTGAACCCTTGAGAGCTCAATGAGCTCCTGCACGATGTTGGCAAGGCGCTGTGATTCGCGCTGCAAGGACTCTGCAAACTTCTGGATGGTCTCGGGGTCGTCGGTAGCGCCAGAGATCGCCTCGGTTAGCAGGCTGATTGCACCGATTGGGGTCTTTAGTTCGTGGGAGACGTTTGCCACGAAGTCGCGCCTGGTCTCCTCAAGCTTCCGTGAGTCGGTGCGGTCGTCGACCAAGAGCATGACGTAGCGCTCGCCAAACTTTGCGGCTCTAGCGTGGACCCAGACAGTGTCGCGCCTCAAACCAGTCTCGAGCTCAATGTCGACGGAGACCGCCCCCGATGCCTTCTTGGCATCTTCTGCAAGCTGGACAAGTGCTGCGTGGATGAGTCTGCGGTTTTGAACCAAACCAAACTGCAGAGCACCAGGCGATGCTCTAACGACCTGGTTCTGCTGGTCCAGCACGACACCGGCGGTGGCAATAACGTCCACCACCTGGGCGGCAACGACCTCAAACGCGTCGAATTCAGTCTCAGCAGTCCGCTCGGCGCGCTTGGATGCTAGAAAGCCCAACAGTGCTCCTTTTGCCGCAGTTCACTAGGTAAACAAGTAGTTGTTACAAGGTTAGGAGTAAATTGGGTGCAAGCCGACTCAGTTTTCCGCTGGTTTGACTGAAATTAAGCCAAAGTTTCATTGGTGCTGACAGGCTTGCGGCCACAAGGCGAGGAGATTAGAGAGATGCGCGCAGTTTTCCAACAGGAACTTTCTGAGGTTCAGTCCAGGCTCGTGGAGCTTGCAGGCGGGGCAAGAACCATCATGCAGAAGGCATCAGGTGCCTTTCTAAACTCCGACGTCGCCATGGCCGATGAGGCACTTGCCCTCGCCGACAGCCACGAGGAAAAGGCTCTGGATCTTGATGAGCTTGTAATCAAGATTCTTGCCACTCAGTCTCCCGTGGCCAAAGACCTCAGAATTGTCGTGTCCGCCCTTCGCATGAGCGCAAGCCTCGAGCGGATGGGATCACTCGCCTCCCACATCGCCGCCATTGCCCGCTACCGCTACCCCGGAACCGCCATCCCGGATGCTTTGCGCGGAACTTTCGAAGAGATGAGCAAGTTAGATGTGGAGCTTGCCGGCAAAGCGGTGGAGCTTCTAAAGAACACCGACCTAGACCTAGCCCGTGAGATTCAGGCTCAGGACGAGGCAGTAGACCTTCTTCACCGCAGGGTCTTTGACACGGTACTAGCGCCAGACTGGTCAGAAAACGCCATGTTCACCGTTGACGTCACCCTGGCCTCTCGCTACTTCGAGCGCTTCGCTGACCACGTAGTGGACATAAGCGCAAAGGTCAGCTTCCTGCAGACCGGTGAGTGGTAGAAACTACTTCTTACCCTGACTTGCAACCGCGGCAGCACCTGCAGCCGCAGCATCGGGATCTAGGTATTCCCCGCCTTTGATGATTGGCTTTAGATTCGCGTCGAGCTTGTAGTGAAGCGGGATACCTGTTGGGATGTTGAGCTCTGCAATCTCGTCGTCGCCGATGTCATCAAGATGCTTCACGAGAGCCCTGAGCGAATTGCCGTGGGCTGTAACTAAAACAGTTTTTTCAGCCTTGAGCTCTGCTGCGATCTCGCTGTGCCAGTAGGGCAGCATGCGAACCAGCACGTCCTTAAGACACTCGGTTCTTGGCAGCGCACTGCCCAGACCCGCATAGCGCTCATCGTGAGCCTGCGAATACTCGGCATCGTCAGCGATCTCAGGAGGCGGGGTGTCATAGCTGCGCCTCCAGATCTGGAACTGCTCCGGCCCAAACTTCTCTAATGTCTCTGCCTTGTCAAGACCCTGCAAAGCTCCGTAGTGGCGCTCGTTTAGTCGCCAGGAGCGCTTTGTGTCGATCCAGTTTCTGTCGATCTGGTCGAGAGCTATGTGGGCGGTGTTGATGGCTCTTTTGAGTACCGAGGTGAAAAGCACATCCGGCATCAGCCCAGCTGATCCGAGAAGCTCTCCGGCTCTCTTGGCTTCCTCCCTGCCCTGATCACTGAGGTCGACATCGACCCAACCGGTGAAAAGGTTCTTCTGGTTCCAAAGGGAGTTGCCGTGGCGAAGAAGTACGAGATTGAACATGCCTGAGAGCTTACTTGCCCGAGAGTTTGAAGGCCGATGGCCTAGGCAGGTTTGCAGCCTTTCCGGCATCTGCTGGCACCAAAACCTGCTGAGATGCCGGATTCACGCTCTCTCCCGAGTGAACAGCGAGGTCTAGATAAGGGGTATTTCGATTCACTAACACCAGTGCAATCGAGCCCAGCTCAAAGTGCAGAGCACCTGCGAGCACCGTGCCAACCTTCTTGTCTTGATAAAACACCTCATCACCCTTTGCACACAGCGCATCGCCCTGCTCTAGGTGCAAAATCGCAAGGCGCCTGGGAGGGTGCCCAAGGTTGTGAACCTTTGCAACGCTTTCCTGGCCTCGGTAGCAGCCTTTTGTTAGGTGCACTGCTGAGGAAAGCCAGTCAAACTCGTGCGGCAGTGAGCGCTCGTCAATGTCGGAAATCTCGGGCCTGCCGGCAGCAATCCGCAGTGCCTGATAGGCCATCAAACCAGCTCGCTCTAGCTCTGGGGGTGCATCGGCAACTAGCTCGCGGTAGGAAAACTGCGCTCGCTCAGTCGCATAGCTAACCGAACTCTTTGGAACTAGCGAGAAGCCATCGACCCAACTCGCACCCGCAGTCTCTGCGAAGACTCCGAAGACCCTCAATTCGGTCCTGGTAATCGAAACCTTGGCCCGGAAGCGCATCTTGGTGAGCCAATCGATTAGAGCTTCCGATCGGGTGCTATCGGTAATAACGAGAAGCTCTCCCTCATGAGAGATGACCTTGAGCTGGTGTTCGATGCGGCCCTGTGGAGTGAGAAGTAGCGCCTCGGTGCTCTCACCGGGCCCTAAGTTCAGGATGTCCTGCGAAACCAGGGCGTGCAGCCAGCTGGCTCTATCCTCGCCAGCTATCGAGATCACGACCTGATCGCTGCGCTCGACATAGGCCTTACCCTCCTGGAGCTTGCGCTGCTCTAGAAGCGGATTGCCAAAGTGCTCAAGCGTCATTTCGCTCCAGACGAGCGGAGGCGTGCGACTTTAGCGGGCTCCCAAGAGCGGCCATATCCCAGGCCCAAAGCAGAGCGCCATCAACAAGACCGAGCATGCGATGCGCTGATGAGTATTCCTTGGCGTTGGGTGAGCGCAGCACAGCGTCGGTCGCGATGTCAACGCGTGCGCCTTTAATCTGTCCGAAGTAGAGCTCGGCAACCCCGCCGGGGTGAATTATCAGGGCCTCGATGTCAAAGCCGCCTGCCTTATTTCTCCAGAGCTCAAGGTCTTCGCGAACGGTTATCGCGCTCTCGCCGGTTGCCGGCAGCAGACCTGGGCCGGCATCAGATTCATTCAATGGCCTAGAGATCATCCAGTAACCCCGCTCGGAAGATACCTCTTTACCCTTAGCGTCCCTAACAGTCGATGAGTACTCGAGTTTGCCGGTTGGAAGCGGTGAAAAAGAAAGCTCCTGAAAGAACTCAATTTCGGTTGGCTCGGCCTCGCCGATTGGGTAGGAGACAACTCCTGAGCCCTTCCAAGAGCCAATTAGAAAGGCAAATGGAGTGAGCTCAATTGGGAGGTCATCCGGAAGGACGAACAAACTAGCGCTGCCCCTTGAAAAGCTTGTAGAGGACCAAGGCCGAAATACCGGCAATCGCGATTGCGGCAAGGATTAGTAGTCCGGTGAAAACAAGTTCAATGGCGAGAAGCATGCACCAATTCTAACTGGCCAAAGTGGCGATGGTGAAAAGCCCAAGAATCATCAGGGTGCCAGCCGAAACATAGACCTGCTGCCTAACGGTGTCCTTGCTCTTAGAGGAGATTAGGTGCTCGAGGCTGACAAGCGCGATCGAGGCCGCAGCAATGGCACCAAAAGCTGTGTAGCGGGCATCACCGGAGAGAAAGACCATCGAGGCAGCCGCCCCAGCAAGCACCATTACCCAGATTGCAACTATCTGAAACCACTGCCTGCTCACACCAAGCACTCTAGCCAACAGGCGGGCAAAGCTGGGTATCATTTGCTAAGGCGGGAGGCATCTTTATGGCAAACATTCTCTGCATCTCCCCCACGCCCGAGAACCCACTGCCACCCCTCGAGGTCCTCGGCCACACCATTCACCTCGCTGACTTTGAGCCGCAGTCGCTGGCTACCGCTCCGCGGCACGACATCGCCGTTCTCGACTGCAGAAACAACCTCGTCGCCGCCAGAGCAGTGACCCGGATAATTGGGGCAGCCGGATGGCAAAAGCCAATGCTCATGGTTGTTACCGAGTCTGGACTGCCTGCGGTCAGCGCTGAGTGGCAAGCTGCAGATTTCATTCTTGACGGAGCTTCCCTGGCGGAGGTTGATGCAAGAATCCGAATGCTGCTGGACAGCAAGCCAAAGCCTCAGGCCGTTGATAACTCAAGTGGCCTGGTGATTGACCTTGGTACCTATACCGCCAAGATCAACGGCAGGGCTCTAGATCTCACATTCAAGGAGTTCGAGCTGCTTAGGTACCTAAACGACAATCCGTCTCAGGTTTTCTCGAGGGAGCAGCTACTCAGCGAGGTCTGGGGATACGACTACTTCGGCGGCACCAGGACTGTCGATGTCCACATCAGACGCCTGAGGGCAAAACTTGGTGAGCACGAGGGTCTCATCGGCACGGTCCGAAATGTCGGTTACCGGCTCGACCCCAGCGGCAGCTCAATTAGTTAAACGTTTCTTGCTCGTTTACCAATAAGTGCAAAGATATCCCCTATGTCAGAAGAGACCACCGCGATTTTCATACCTCCCAGCGAGCATGAACTACCCGCGGATCGTTTTCTCGAGCGCGAGCTCAGCTGGCTAGATTTCAACCAGAGAGTTCTGGAGCTAGCCGAGGATGAGAACATCCCGCT
>Ga0208917_1000314_pt1 | contig 25616 bp, 11 predicted proteins | sample DEB08_DNA_10_FD_185500 | JGI IMG/M metagenome (GOLD analysis project Ga0208917, IMG submission 185500) | Aqueous microbial communities from the Delaware River and Bay under freshwater to marine salinity gradient to study organic matter... | ecosystem: Environmental > Aquatic > Marine > Coastal ...
TATAGTTCCTCCTGCAAAAGGAACTGGTGATACACCACCACCACCGCCGCCGCCACCGCCGCCGCCACCGCCGGAAGGAGTAGGCGCTGCTAAGAATGGTGGAATGGTGTTTGTTGGTTGAGCTCCTATAAATGAAGCTGGAAGATTTGTTGGATTGTATATAGATCCGGTGGGGTTTGCTCCTCCCTCTGCCAATATAGCTCCTTGAATTGTTTCTGGTTGTGTATTCGTTGTTGTTGGATAAGTTCCAATTGCACTGTATTCAGAATACTCGTAATAAGGAGCGAGATCTGGTCTTGCATCAATTGCCTGATTATACAAAGCTAATGCATCATAATAATCCATTCCCTGCGTAGCATCTTGAGGTAGACCTGCCAGACCTAAGAGTTCATTTAATCTATTTGCACCATTTTGACCAAGATTTGGTCCTAGCTGATTTATAACTGTTATACCAGGAAGTGGTGGTGGTTGAGGAAGATCTACTACTGGAGGAGGTGGTGGTTCATCAGCACCTGGAGTTGGATAATAAGTGTCAATACTAGTAGGAATTTGTTCTACTGGTTCTTGATAAGGTGGTTCAATTGTTCCTATAACGGTAGAACCTACAAGCTCATTATCTCCAACTTGAGTAACATCTTGAGTTTCTGTGACCATCTCGGTCACGACATCGGCATTTCTAACAATAATTATATTTTCCTGTACAGTATCTAAAGTTCCTTGAGCAAAATAAGTTTTCTCTGCTGCTGTGCTCACAGTACCCAAAATGAGAGAATTTGCAGAACTACTTGTAACTTTAAAAACTTTACTTCCAGTTTCAAATTTTGGATTTACATCCACATTTGGATTAGGTATGTAGAAACAACCAATGACATCCCCAATTTGATCTGTGTAAAGGTCTAAGGAAGTTACTCTTGCAGTTGCTCCACTAGTTCTACCTCTCAAAACCATTCCAACTTCTGGTTTTGAATAGTATTCGCCTTGAGATTTATCTGCTAAAGAATAAGTATCAATGTTTACTATAGTAGAAGATGAAGAATATGTTGATGATAATGTTAAATTTCTATCATATGGATTTTTTTGTATTGTTTTTGATGGACTATCATATGGTCCAAATTTATGATTTTGTTGTGCAACTCTAGCACTAAAAGTTGGCAAAGGTGTGCAAACTGTCGCAGAAACATCTCCAGATCCATTTGATAGTTTATAACCATCTCCAGAATATCCAGTTACAGTCTCTCCAACCGTAAAAGCGCCATCCAACATAGTAACTTGTATTAATTTTGGCATAATGTATTTTGTTACATCACGACCATCAAAGAATGAATATAATTGAGTAAATGGTTTTAATTTTCTTCCAGTAAATTCGATATTTCTAGATCTCATGTAAGGAATTACCGTAGAATCTAAAACTTGATCTCCAAAGGAAGTGGTTTCGAAAGATTCTTTAGCAATTTTAATAGTTCCTGTTCTGGTTTGTGTTCCAGTCTCTGTTACTTGTTCATATTCTTCAAGTATTATTTCATTTCCAACAGTAACTTCTTGAGAAGTTTCTGTTACTGTTTGTCCTGTCCAAATAACTTCCCAAGAATTGTAAACTGCAGGACTAAATCCAGACTGTTGATCAAATCCTTCATCCTCAAGTTCCAATTCTGTTTTTACGAAATCGCCTTCAGCATTTACGACCAGAGGTTCAACGCGAATTTGATCTGTCCAAGTATCTGATGATGGGAACAACTCCAATGAACCATTAAACTCTGAAGTGGTATATGGTGCTGCGCATGTCACTTGACTTGCATATGGTTGAATTATCTCAGGAACTTGTTGATATTTAAGAGTCAACAATTGACCAGTTCTTATTGTATTTTTATCAAAAGCAAGTCCAGGAGTGCCAGTTCCTACAAATCTATAATCTGTGGATGCTTTGAATGTCGGAGTAAAACCATAATAATTTAAATCTATCTGTGTAGAATAATGTGATGGTCTCAGCTCTGCATTTTTAATATCTATTGAATTCTTTGTTCCAACTACTTTCTTTTGGTTTCTTGTTGTTGAAAAATCATCAACAAAGAAACCTGACTTAAATCTATTTAATCCATCAGCATCAGTAATTTGTAAGTTTGAGGTTTCAGATTCTAGTATTGAAAGTGATGTATAATACTCAAGATTTCTAATTCTATCTTCAAGTTTTTTGATGTCTGACATCTTATATCTCTTATAATCTGTCAGAGTTATTTTTGCGTCTTTTATATCACACAAATAAGCTGGAAGTTCAATCTTTGCAACTTCAATAGAATTTTCTATTGGTTGCGCCTTCTTTGGAGACTCTGAAGGTTCTCCCAGTCGTAATTGGAACTTACCGTCTTTAGAGAGGTAAATTGTATCTATTCTTGGTAAGTAGAATGAAATATTTGCAATAAAAGCTTCATCAGAAGCTAAGATATGCTTGGAAGAATTTTTACTCGCACTAATACTTCTACCCAAAAATTCAAAAGGTGATCTTGTATTTTCTGCAACAGTGTATTGAGGAACTCTTGGTCTGATATCAATAACATCAGAATTCCTAATACCATTAATTTTAAGTATATTGCAGAAGTCAAATTGATCATATGAATTTACAGTCGTTATGTCTCCAGAATCAGAATCTGAAAAACTCGCTGACTCAAATACAATTTTTATTCTCTTTGATGGTTCTTTTTTATTCTCTTTTCTTACAATTTTTGAATAATCGTATAAAGTATTTTTTTGTTCAGTTTTTAAAATATAACTTGATGTTATATCTTTGTCTCCTGGGTCTGTTGAAGATACGACCGCATTAATACCAGAATCCTTAAAGGTTAAAACTTCTCCTGGAATTATAGCTGGTGTTGAAAGTTTAGAATATGCTATTTTAAGGTTACTGGTTTTCTCTACAAGAACTCCAACACAGTTGCTAACAGAACCAAAAAACTCTTCCCCAAGTATTAAATCTGAGGTTGTTCCAGACGCACTATCTAAACTTGAGAATACTATTGAAGGTAATGTGGGATCTGAAATATTATCAGACTCATAAATTCCTACAATTTTATTTACATCACATTGGTTCAAACAAATTTCTTCATCTTGAACTCTTGTGCCATAAGCATAATTTCCATATTGCAATCCATCATTTAAAGTCGTGGTTCCTATTCCGGAAGACACATACTTTGACTTATTTACTATTATTGAGTTTACTCTATTTCTATTTTTTACTTTAGAAGAAATGTTAGTTTTCCTTAAAGTTGCTATTAAACGTGCATTTCCATCATTACTCAGACCTTTTATTGTTATTGAAGTTGATGCTGAGATATCAATTTTATCTGGAGTAAGTTCTTCAGTTACTCCATTAGAATTTGTTAAGCAATATCTTTCTTCGTCAAAAGGTAAGAATGTAAGGTCATCTCCAGCAGCCTGTGTCAATTGACCTGCTGTAACTACAACATCATACTGCTTTCTGACAGTTAAGTCAGAATCAGTTAAATCTACAGAGCTAATATTTGCCTTTGGTAGTCTTGTGTAAAGAGTGTTGTCTGAGGATCTTTGATATGATGATTTTAAAATCTTAAAGTCTGGTGGTGATATTTCTGTATTTGGCAATATGCCGCTACAAACTCCAGCAACAGTTTCAATATTTTCTATTCTTATCCCAGAACTTGATATGCTAACAACTTTGGAATAATTTGGAAGTTGAGAACCTGGATTTGTAAAAGAAACTAAAGAATTTATTTTTAAGGAATTTGAAAAATTATAGTCTGCTGAAGTTACAAAACTTTGACCCAAAATATCTGCGGAAGTTATTCCTACAAATCCAACATCAATAGAAGTATTTTGTTTTACATCAGCACTAAAGATGTAAGTTCCTGCGGTATCTGATCCATATACAGATTTTACATCGCTTGGACTATACGAATTTACACTAGTAGATATTCTTGTATTTTCTATTCCATCAAAAGTAAATGTTTCCCCAATTACAAAATTTCCACTTGAGTTATAAGCAGTAATAATTCCAGAGTTTGAAACATCAAACCTTAAATACGCAACAGCTCCACTAGAATTTCCTTTAATTCTAGTTGGTGTTTGTAGTGTTATAGGCTCATTTAATGTAATTTCTGTATATGTTTGTACGTCATATAAAGAAAGATCCCACTCATTTGAGTCTGGAAAATTTGTGCTATATGAACCAGATTCTAATGCAAAATCATAAACTCTTGCAAGACCAATTTCTTTTCCTGAAGCAACGGTTTGATCTGAACCAACTCTATCTTGCTGAAGGCTGATATAGTAATCTGAAAAACCTACCTTTGGAGATCCATAAACTCTATTTAATGTGTATGTAGGTCCTGTAAAATAGTTTATACTTTGCTTCTCTAAAGTTTTTGTCGTTCTTGGTTTTTTGAAATCCAAATAGGTAGAACCTATTGTCTTTACTTCAAATCCAAGGACATATGCTTTTGTTGGAGATACAACATAAGTACCTAAACTCTCGCTTGGAGTATTTCCATTATAAGTTTCTCTGTCGGGAGAAAATACACCATTATTTCCTTTAAAGTTATTTAAAGTTTCTTTTAAAACTAATTTTGGCGATCTTACATAGTAATTTCCAGATTCATCGAAGGTTCTTCTTGCAAATTCTTCTGATATTTCACTATACTGAGTAAGATTTCTTGAAGTTATTTCAACTCCATCTCTTATCTCTGAAATTGTTATAAAATCATTACTTGAGTTATCATTTAAACCTACTTTATCTAATCTAGCGGATACTTTAAATCTATCAGCTCCTGGAGCAGCAAAGTTAGAAAATCCGTTCGAATTATCATTCAAACTGGGATCTTGGTCTGAAGTTATTATCTTTTCACTTATTCTAAGTCCAACCTTAAAATTACCTTTATTTTTATATTGGTCTAAAAGAATGGTTGAAAAGTTTACATTAACAAAAAATCCTCTAATAAAAAATGTACCATTTTCAATAGTTGCAGCAGAAGCTAATCCAGTTGCATCAAAATTTCTAGTTAAACAAAAACCTTCTCCTGCAGCAAGAGAAAGTTGCACTCCATTTGATAATGATACGGATTGTCCATCAGTTGGAAAATTTGACTCAACTGCCAAAACTTCTCCAGAAATAAACCTTTCACTTCTAGCACTATCGGTTCCTGGACTAATATATTTTACATATAAAGTTGTTGAACCAATATAAGAATTTCTATTTGATATGCTAAAAATTATCTCTGCTCTTACTCCACTAGTCTTTCCAAAAATAATTGTACCATTCAGAGCCTTTATAATAGTATTAACATCATTTCCAAAATATAAGTTCTCTAAAATTACATAATCTAATCTATTGTTGTAAGATAACTCTCCACCTAGAACTCTAGAACCATCTGTAAAAATATGGGTTCCAAATCTTTCAATTTGCTTTTGGAGTATTGACTGTAATGTAGTTAGCTCTCTTGCTTGAACAGGATAACCTGGTTTAAACAATACTCTATGATAGTCTACAGTACTATAGTCATCAAAATATGGATATACGTTTAAATTAGTTTCCTGTGGCATGATTTTTTACTTAGAATTGTAAAATAACCTTAATATCTTCTTTTTGATTTGCAGACCTAATTACTGATGGTCTGTTATCGACATATATTATGTTTCCTGAGTATTTTTCAACCTCTGGATTTGATATGCCTGAATCAAAATTTTGTCCTAGATTATATGTTGTCGTATTATTTATGACTGTTGTGATACCAGAAAAACTGGTATCAATGTCTAAATTTATACTCCCTCCAGAAATTGTTAAAGAACCGCCAGTATCTGGGGAAGATGTAAAGTTATTAACTTTATATCCAAAGTCTGGATCTGTTGAAGATAATTCTAGTGTTGCTGTATTAAAACCAACAAGCGATCTATCTTGCCAATACTTTAGGACTCCAGTTTTGTTGTCATAGTATATTACTCTAGCAACAACTGTGACTCCAACACCAATTGTTTGTGTGATTATTTGATTTTCTGCAAAAATAGCATTTTCATAATCTAAAGAAGAAGTAATTCCAATTAATTTTATTGCACCCAAAGAACTTGCTTTATCTACGCTAAGAAGTTGCTCGGAAGAATATTTTTTCGGATCCTTTATAACTCCTATGCGAGCAACTTTATTACCGACAACAAAATCTGGATTTAAGATATCATTTTCTATTCTGGAGTATATCAATACATTATATGCACCAAGCTCTCGGTATATGTCTGCCCCATGACCTCCTGGAGGTGGTATTACTACCTCAAATACGGGTTTATCTGAAGCACTAGGTATCACTAAACCTCCTGAAGCAAGATCTAACTTTCCAAAAGTATATCCAGATCCTCCGGATGTTATATTTACAGATTCTACAGTGGAGTCTTCTCCAACAACAACTGTTGCCTTTGCTCCAGTACCATCTCCAACTATATCTATATTAGTATAAGTTCTTTTTGATCCTAAATTTGAACCTCTATTTTTTATAATAGCAACTTTTAATTGTCCACTAAATTTTGCATTGTCTCTTATTAGAGAATAATCTGCAGAACTCCAATCTAAAGGAACTGGAATGTAGTTTAAAGAATCAAATTTTACAACTTCACTGGGTTTTAGAGTATATAGATACTTCCACAAATAACCATCTCCACTATCTCCTGCAGTTCTTGGCTCCAGATCTGTAAAAGTTGGTTCATCTAAAGAAGGTCTTCCATCTGGATTATCTGGGTTTATTCCATTGTTAAGACAAATATAAACTCTATATTCACTGTTTATTACATAATAGTTCGCAGAATATAAACTAGTCTGTCCAGTAGGGGATGAAGTTTTATCCCTACTTACATCATTTCTGTACATATCATAAGTGGTCCCGGAAGTCCACTCATTCTTTCTCACAACTCTTCTAACGTCATTTTCTTTATTGACCTTTTTCAGGGCAATAATAGTATCCCAAATATCATTAGAGTAATTAAAAGAATCTATTGGTGCATCTGGTGATGCATCCCAATTTGGATTATAATCGGATGCATTTGTCAAACCAACAAATGTATAATATGCGGTATCTGTAGAACCAATAGAATTTACAAGGTTTTCCGAGTTTAATATTCTAAATTGATCAGTTATAATTGCTGACATTTATCTTAAAAATTTTAAAACTATTTATTAGACAACGGTATAGGAATTATTTTTCAAAGGATTAACTCTTTTTACTGTTGGACTGCTATTCAAACCAACAACTCCATTATTCAAATCAACAACAAATTCTTTAGGATCACTTCTTTTTTCTGCTTCAATAAGACCCCAAGTAAATTCCCCAAAGAATTTATTTTTTCCAATTCCAGATAGTCCATTATAACTGCTTAAACTTACAGTAACTTCTACCATGCTAACTGGGAAACCTGCAGGGAAGCTGTATCCAAGTTCAACTACGTTTGAAACATTTAAAACTTTATATACATTATCCAAGAACAAAGTTCCAATTCCAACAACATTTCCAGTCTCGTCTAAAGAAACAACTCCATTGCCCACATTAGAATTAAATACTTCAAAGTAATAAGAATCTTTAATTGAACTTTGAGTAATTGTTGGGTTCGTATATTTTGAATCTCTCAAAGGGGAATCTGAAGGTATTAGTAATTGAAATACCAATCCAGTAAGCGCATATCCAACAGAAGTTGTTGTAATTCCACTAATTATTCCAAAGTCTCCACTGTACCTGACATCTTTAATATACTCTTTATTAAAGTTTGGCGTTTCTACAATTACTAAAGGTGTAGTATCTGTAGTGTATCCAAAACCTGGATTTGTTATACTGATACTAGAAATAGAACCAGAAGAAATTGTGGTAGTTGCTTTAGCTTGTCCCGTAGTACCAATTCCTATTGGACTTGCAATTGTCAATGAAGGAGCATCCAAATATCCAGAACCACTATCCAATATGTTTACTGAAGTTATTGTCCCTGCAGTTGATACTACTGCAGACAATACTGCAGTCTTTTTGTCAACATTTTCTATTATTTCTATTTGATCGATATATGAAGTTAAAGCATTTTCATTTTTATAATCAAATGTTTGACTGAGAGTATTTACAAATATCATGGTGCTTCCAATACCAACACTCTTTATTAAACTGGAAACTGGGTTTATTCTTGGTTCATATTCAACTCTATTTTTTGTAACATATACACCATTTATTTTAAAATCTTCTGTTTGTTTACACCAAGCAACTGGTCTAACTGTTTCAAAGTTTGATGAAATTCCAATAGAAGAATATAAGTTTGTGTCTACCGCATTTGGCGAAAATATGCTATCTACAATTCTAGATTCTTGGGAAAGCTTAGGATTGTTGCTAACTATTTGAAGTGTATCTCCTTCCTTTATAGTATCTTCAATATCAACATCAACAACATCTATTCCATCAGTTCCTCGATAAAAAATAACTTTACATTCATCTCCTTCTTTAGGAGCTTCTGTAAATACTATTCTGCTTCCTCCCGAAAGTGTATAAGACTCATCAGGAACTTGCAAAACATCATTTAAGAATATTAAAATTGTTGCTTTAACATCTATTTCAGAACCTTTTTTAGATATTATAGAGAAAATATTTCCATTGTCGGTTAAGAAAAAGACCTTTCTCTTACCATCAAATTTTGTACTAAAGTTATCTAATAATTTAAGTCCTCCAACATACCAACCAGAAAAATTATCTTTAGTAACTTTATCAATTATAATTGAAAACTCTTGGAAAGTTTTTGTTGAATCTAAAGGAATTCCATTTGGATCGCCAGTTTCAACTGTTAATATATCGCCAGCACGATATGAGTATCCGTAGTTTGTTATAGTAAAGTCTACAACACTAGAACCTTGACCAACAACTATATCAATTTTTGCTTCAGTTCCAAAACCTGCAGAGTATGATGGTGAATATATTAAAGGAATTCCTGAATATGAAAGTGGATAATCAAAAACTACATCAGGAGGATTTGTTGATGTGTATCCTGAACCAGGATTAGTTATACTAACTCCAACAATGCCTCCATTTTGAACCGTAGCTGTTCCAATAAATTCTATATTTGGAATTCCAGAACTATATGTTTGAACACCAACTCTTACTGTTGGTTGAATTCCAACCCTATATCCAGATCCACTGTTTCCAATACTTACTGAGCTTATTGTTCCTGCAAATGAAACTATTGCAGTTCCACCTGCAGCAACAAGTGGTTGATATCCAAAACCATTACTGGAAGCGATAGAAACGGGTATTCCACCTCTTGGCACTGATGAGTTATTTGCATCATAAGAAACTGAAGTTGCAGTTCCTGTAAAGTTTAATTGAGTATTTGTTAAATTCTCCGTTAAAGTAAAGTCGTTTTCTGGTATTTGTAGTATATTGTTTATCAGTATGATTGACCTATCTGTAGAAATTCCTAAAATATCATTACCGTTATTTTTTAAAGTAAAATCTTTACTTACAGCATTAAAATCCTCAGATATATCGTCAAACAAATAATTTTTTTCGTAAGTTTCAATATTACTGTCAGGAATACCAGAACGAATAAAGACTCTTCCCTGGAAAGAAGACTTTACTTGATCGCTACTCACAACACTTCCAAATTCATTTGCGCTTATTGTTTCTCCATAAGGAGCAGATCCAAAAAATATTGTGCTCCCGACTATATTATAATTTCCTTCAATTTTTTCTATAATACTGTTTGGAGCATGAGATTCTATTCCTGTGCCAAAAACTCCTCTGTTTACAAATACCAAACTGGATCCTGCGTCAACAGAATTAATTTTCATTATTTCATTTTCAATCTGTATAAAATCTCCAGAAGAAAAACCATCAACATCCAAGAATGTGAGTTCTGAACTTGAACTGTTATTTAAAAGTTGATTTTGTAAAGTACTTAGACCAACAGAGCTTTTATAAATTGGAGATTGAATGACATTATCTATTGCAATTATGCATTTTTGATTTTGGTTTGTTGATGTAATATAATGAGTTTTTCCTATTCCGAGTGAAGTAAAATCTATAAATTTTGGAGATGTTGACAAAGAATTTTCAGCACTGGTTGATAACTTTATAGTTTTCGAATCGACCTTATACACATAAAGGTCTCCGGATAACTTGTCAGTTAAACCTACTCCATTAATTGTAGTTAAAGCAATTCCAATAGAACTAAAAGTATTGTCTTTGTTAATATCATTGGATCTGTATTGTACTTTTTCTCCAGTAACAAAGAAATGATTAGGTATTGTTATAGAATCTTTACTTAAATTTACTACAGAAGAAAAATCTGCTCTAAAAAGTTTTTCAAATATAAAGTCGCCTTTATATTTTAAATCAAATCTAGTTTTATCTGCACTCCCAAATATTGCCAAACCGCTACTAATAGCGGAGTTTTCTAAATTTAAAGTTGTTGGGAAATTTGAAAACTCAAAATAACTTATAACATTTTGAAATAACGTAACCTCAACATTCCTTCCCGGATCTGGAGTATATACTATTTCTACTTGGTTTGGAGATAATATTCTTCTAGTGTCAAAGTTTCCTAAAAATCCAGAAGTAAATGTGTTTCCATATTCTATAAAATTACTATCTGTAGAACTGTTAATTACAAAAAGTTCCAATATTTCTACTTGATTTGTATCAGTATCTACTACTTGAGATATAATGTATGATGCCTGATAAACATCTGCATCATAAGAACCAACAACTACTGGTATAGGAGATATACTAGATGTAATTCCAGTCTTTGTAGATTCCAAATTTCCAGATCTTAAAGAAATATTTCCATCACCAGAAAAACTAGTTGATGCAAAGGATATGGAAACTGTATTTGTAATAACTTCACCTAAGGAAACATGGTCTGGATAAAAATCCACATTTATATGAGATCCTGAAACATACACATCATAAGTCCCCAACCCAGAAAGTGCTGGGTCATTATCAAAAACAAGTTGTCCAAACTCAGAGAATGCAACATCGTTGATATTTTTGTCTAAAGCTACACTCAATTCCGTGTACTCATAAAAATTGTTTGATGTTGATATTTCTACAAGTATTTTTGCTGAAGTAAAATCTGTGGGTATCTTTGTTATTGTTCCTACAGTTCCCGTTCCAATATTTTTATATGAAGTGGCAATACTTACAATATTTCCTATGGAAACTTCCGTAGAATCTTCTATATCTCTTTTTATATCATAAGTAATAAAACTATAGTTGTATTCGTTTATTCTTCCATCTAAAGGAACAAACTTAAGAACATTTTCACCTCCAATATCAACAACATCAAAAGAACCTAGTTCATCTTCTGTAAAAACTTTTGCATATGAGGATGTAAATAAGTCTGTTCCATCAGTCAAAGATGCAATAATAGAAGATTGTCTTCTATCAGAAAACCTATCATCCAATACATTTAAAAATAACTTTTTAGATCTTATGTTTGATGCCATTTCTTTACTTAAATATTAAAATGAGGTTACGAATGTTGCTGGCAGGTTGGTATTAAATTCATTACTTATATCATCTATCAACAAAACTCTATTTCCAATAGACTCTGAATAATCTTGCAGAATTCTCGACTCAAAATAAATTTGATCGGACGATAAGATTTTATCAATATAGAAATAATTTTCAGTTACTAAGTCATAATCAAATAAACAATTAACATTCACCTGACTATTTAAGTCAATAACAATATCAGTTGCTTCTGACCTTTGAACAGTTGTAATGCCAGAAAAAGAATCTGGAGTAGATACTACTTGAAGATCGCCAAATTTTTTAAACCCTACTGTATGATTTAAATTGCTTACAGTAAAGAACCATTTGTCTAGAGGTATTTCACTCTTGAGGGAATATGAAAAATATTGATAATAATCATTATCAGCAATTTTTTGAGTTGAATTATTTAAAAATCCAGTATCTTTATTCCATCCACCAATAACTCTAGAAGATGAACTTATATCATAGTAAAATTCTAAACCACTATTCTCTTTAATAAATGCTGATGTATTTGAAGAAAGTCCTCTTATTATCTCTTCATCTTCAATTTCGAATGCAGTTTCAACTTTTAGAATTTCATTTTTACTGTCCCAACTGACAACCTTTCCAGTTTTATTTCCAAATTTTACAACTTCTCTTACACTAAAATCATTTTTGACAAGTTGAACATTAAATTTTGGAAAATACTTCTCTGGTGTTACTATTCCAGAAGAGTTCTCCACATCAAATGTGCCAGGAGTAAGAGAACTGCTTAAGTATTTTTCTATAGAATATTTAATTGTTGGTAATGGTCCAGAAAGATCTACTTCATTAATTTCAAACAAGGAATAATCATATTCTTTAGAATTATATGTAATTCCAGAAGTTGTTGAAGTTCCCTCTACAATTATCTTATCACCAACTTCAAATGGGAATTCTTCCAAAGTAAAAACTTTATTTAAAGTTAAAGTAACTTCTTTTGTTGATGGATTATATGATGCTAATGATATTTTAATTCCGTTAGTATTTCTTATTGGAATTATGTCTGGAGTTGTATTATAAAAACCTTTTGTATTTTTTATAATAGTTACCTTATATTTTTCTATGTCATAGTCTAAAACTAAATCGTCAATTAACTCTCCAGTAAAACCATCTTTAACTATTAAAGTTGGTGATTTTTTATAAAAACGTCCAACAGAAGATATTCCAACAGAAGCAAGTTTTGATAGAGGTTCTACTCTAATTGATAACGGAGCTTTTACTCTAGGGACAATTGTATTATCTACACTGTATTCATATCCAATATCAACAATTTCAGTATTTTTTATAGAACCAACACTAGAAGAAACTGGTAAAACTATAGCTCCAGTTCCCTCTTGAGAATCTATTTCAATTATTGATGGCAGGGTTTCATATTCAAACCCTCCAGAAATTCTATTAAAACTTGATATTTTTCCTTTAGCAGTCGATGAATTTGTTGTGTACGAAATAGAAGAATTTGAAGTATTATATGTTGAAGATTCATTAGTATCACCTATACTAAAAGTAAAAGTATCTGTACCAACTCCAGATAAAGTTTTTGTTCCATAAAATACACTAGTTCTTAAAGAAATTAAGTTATTAAAGATAACTTCTTCATCTACCTTACATTCCTTCTTAATCCTAGAATTTTCTGGGTTTTGATCTGGAACCAAATTATAATAAAAATTGTCAGGGAAAGTGTTATCAATTAAAATTTCAACTTTTGCATTTGAATCTACTCCAATTATTCCAGTTTGCCTTATTTTGGAAATTTTATCAGAGTCTACTAAAAATAATCTATTTGATAAAGATTCATCAGTAAAAAACTCTAAACTAAATGAAGGTATTCTTTTTCCCAATAAAGTAGATTCTACAGATAAAGAAGAATCTGAAAGATCTAAAATAATTTTAGAATTTCTTATGATATTTAACTTTGGATTTATTGGCGATAAAGTTCCGAAAGAAATTGATGATATAGTAACAAAAAATGGATTTTTCTTTGTTGCATCATATTGAGAATTGCACAATCTAATTCTATTTTCATCATAAACAGAAATATAATATATTTGATTGTCAGTCAACCCAGAAGAAGGTGAAGTTGAATTGTAGATTACTTTGTCTCCACTTATAAAATTGTGTGAGGGTATTCTTATTGTACTATAAGTCAAATCTATATCAGAAGAAATAAATTCTTTTTGATTGACAACTATTCTTCTATAGAAATCATTGTATTTGACCGAATATGTTGTGGAAATTCCTGAGTAAATTTCAATATCAACTTTATCGGTTGCTTTCAATAGAGTTGTAGATGCCGTTGAAACTAAAGCTTCATTTTTGTTTATATTGCAAAGTAAAGTATTGGTTTTTTCGGTTTTAAAACTATGATAAGTGCCAATTCCGGCACTATTAATGAATAATAGTCCACTAGATAAATCTGGGGACTTATACTCCCCAAAAGTAGACAAACCGACTTTTACTGTAGAAATTCCTACAAAGTCCTTTCCTAAGTTTGTTATATAAAATCTATCTCCATCATTTACAGATGAAATGCTAGTTCCATCAGTTGAAACTGCTATTGGAGAACCGTTGGATGTATATTCTACAATAGTTCCACTTTTTAAATTATGATCTTTTAAGTAAATGTATCTAGGATTGATTGTTATAGAAGTTACTCCAGATCCAGGACTTCCAAAAACTTTTAAAGATTTTTCAGTACCAAAACCGATAGACTCTACAGGATCAAAATAATATTCTCTATTGACATCATATTTAAAATCTGAATTTGGATATTCAAGAACTATCTTATTAGACTCTTCAACTAAAACAGTGGAAACTGAATGTGAGCTTATTGCAGTTGAGTTATATCCTCTAAGAACTCTAATTCTTGAAGTTGCCTCATCAACATTTAATATTTTTACTTTTTCAGATTCTAGAGTATAAACATCGTTTTCTTTAATATTTGGATAAGTTAAGCTTCCATCAACACTAAAGTAAGTAACTGTTTTTGTCGGATCGTCATTGACATCTAATGATAAAGATAATGTGTTTTTTGGAATCGTTGGTTTGAATTGCCCTCGTAATTGGTCATTAATTATAGATTTAACAACCAGTAAGTCATTATTTTTTAAATTATGAGTCTCTGTACAGAAACCTATTATTCTATTGTTTCCCCTGTATGAAGTAAACTCAACATCTTCAAAAGTTGTTAATAATGGTTCTAAACTAATAACATCTTTTCCATAAATTTTTCCAACCTCAAAAGATGCTCTAGAACCACCAGTCCCACTGTTGTCAAAAATTACAGAATCTCCGATAGAATAATTATCACCACCAGATATTATTTTGATATCATCCAAACTTGAAGAGAATGTAGATTTTATTTTAGAATTTTTTAAATCATAAGTTTTATTATTATTTTCTAAAAACTTATATTCGGATCTTGAGGATGTCAAATTGTAGGGATTGGTATTTCTCAATATGTTGGGATTTAAAAAATTAAATCTTTCTTGATTTGTTCCAATCTCAAAGTTTTCTTTTATTGGGTTTGAATAAAAGTTTTTACCAACAACATAGGGAAATCTTGGAACTTTGTCTCCATTAAATATTCCAACACCAATGTTTGTAGTTGTATTTAAAGTTTCATCTTCTATTGTGGTAAAATATGCATAAGTTCCATTTGGATACTCTGGAGTTATGCAAAATCTGCCATTATTTTCGTCGAGGTCTCCTTCACCAGTAAAATTGTAGTCTTCTACAAAAAATCCTGCAGGATATATCTTTCTATCTGGTCTACCTGGATATTCATCTTTCGGGTCAGAGTAACCCGAATTTATTTTCTTAATAGTTGTAGAATTTAAAGACTCGTACCCATATGGACCATAAATCGGATTTCCATCATATGCCCAACCAACAATTGGAGAATGATACTTATCTTCACGAGAGTCGTTTAAATAATCGCTTCTATATTGAATCTTATCGTCCTGAGTATATTCTGAAAGAAGTTTTTTTCTAAGTTCTCTTGGTGTGTAAAGGTGAGTATATTGCAAACCATATTTTGGATTTAAACCTCTATAAGCAACACTATCATCAAAAGAAATTTTATCCGATTCTAAAAGACGTGTAAAGTTATTAATAGTCCAAGTTTTAATATTACCTCTTAGTTTACATCCAACTCCTGGAGTTAAAATTTCTATTCTTGTAGTATCACTATTGTAAGATTTTCCACCATAGACCACTTTAACTTCTTTTAGTTTTCCATCTTCTATAATAGAAACTAAAGAAGCTCCAGAACCAGTTCCAAAAATTAATATATCTGGAGGAGTAATATATCCAGAACCAGAATCTGAAATTAAAACTTCAACTATAGAACCATTAGATATTACCGGAACAACTTTAGCACCACTTCCGCTATTTAAATTAAACTCAGGTTGGCGATTATAATTTATAATATCTGAAGAACCATATCCAACACCATTATTATCTAAGAAAATAGATTTTACTTCTCCTCTAAAGTATGGAAGTACTTCGGCATTAAATTCTTTCTGGTTTACTGTAGAAACACCTACGCTTCCACTTATAGTAACCTTTATTGGTTCATAATTGAATATGTGCCTTCCTTGTCCGCCATCATTAAAGTTAATATATTGCTTAGTATCATAAAAGAAACTTTTTGCAGTAGTACCAATTCCTATATTTGAAAGTTTAAACCTTTTTTCATCCAGTCTTGTTACATAATAACTCCCTGTGCTAAGTCCTGATATTGGAGTTCCTTCATAAGAATATGTTATTATTTCCCCACTCTGATAAGGATGTTCATAAACTCTAATTTCATCAAATGCAGTGTTTACTCCAGTTGGGTTAACTATAATTTTTTTATTTTTATATCCAAATCCTGTATTTAAAACAGATATCGAACCAATACTAAATTTTTTCTTTTCAGATTTTATTGTATGGTTACCTTCACCAAAACTTGTAATATCAACTTCATTGGTGTTATTAATTGAATCCTCTTTTCTATCAAAAAGTCTGATAGTAAAGTCATCAACTACATTTACATAATAATCTGATCCACTTTTAAGTCCTCCAATTTCTGTTTGTCCGTTTGAGTTATAGTTTACTTTCTCTCCAGTAAATAATTTATGGAAAGTGCTAAAACCAATTTGATTAAAGGGATCTGTAGGATTAATTCTTGTATTATTTACGCTAGAATCAAAAACTACTGAGTTATCTAAAGGTATTAATTTTACTTCAGCTTTTGCTCCACTTCCAGATCCGCCAGTAATAGTGACCAAAGGATTTTCAATATAATCGTAACCAGGATCAATAACATCAATTCTAGTTAAAGAACCCTCTACGCCACAATGCCCTGTTGCAGAAGAACCAATGCTAGAAGAAATTTCTAACTTTGGAGGTTCTGTTACACTATAGTTTATGCCTCCATCAATAACTTCTATAGATTCTAAGGGGCCATAAAATATTTTATCACTCGATTTATAATTTAATAGTTCTACACCATTTAAAAATATTCCAGTACAACCAAATTCTGTAGCATCCTTTCTATCAGATGTCTTTGGTTTTGTTAATCTTCTTATTAATTTTTGTGGTCCTACTACATCAGGAACTCTTTTTATATCAGAAAACCTTAGGAGGCTTATAAAATTATTTTTTAACGTCTTAGAGGTTCCTGGGGACAATAAATTTACAAAAGCATTATCAAACCTCAATCCTAAAGACTTTTCAATATTTTCTTTACTTCTAGATAACTTAAACTCAGAAGAAGACTCTCTCTTTACATAGTAAACTCCAGTTTCTATAAGTAATTTTTCATCTTCATTTTCTCCAGTAAACGTATATAAAACAGCGTCTCCAGTCAAAAACCCATGATTTGGTTGGGTTATGGTTATTCCATCAAAAGAGACTTTGGAGATTTCAAATTTAAAGTCTTTTACTGTATTGAAAGAATTTCCGTAATTTGGTAAAGAATTTGATGCAACGTATAAAGACTTTTCAGTTTTATTTTTATATACGTTTATAACATCTGAAGAATATTTTTCATCATATAGTGAAGTAACTTTTCTTACGCTAAAAATTTTATCAATAGACTTTTGTGAATTGTTTATTTTAAATTCTTTTGTTGGCACAGAAGTCTCTGATACCAACACCCCATCAAAAATTTCAGTTTGTCTTTGATTGTTTGTTAATGAAAAATAGTCAACTTCTACAGAGTCTTTATTGTAAATATTGGTATTATCATATGTCTTAATCGTATAGCTAAAACTAGATCCTGTATCTTTTTCTTTTGTTATACTCTCTACTTCACAATTTACCGAAACGTTAAATATCCAGTCATTAGATTTAAAATCTTTAGGATCATCATATCCATATCCAACAAGTTTTATTGGGTCGTCTTTAGTATATCCTTTTCCATTTTCTATAATATTTGTATTAGATACAACTCCACCTATCCTAAAACTTATTATGCTTCCAGAACTTGAGTATCCAAAAGCAAAAACATCCAAAAGAATGTCTTCTCCAGAAGACAAATCCTCTATTATATTCGAGCATTTATTAAACTGAGTTAATGACTTCTCTTCATAAGTAATGACAAAGTATCCATTAAGTCCCTTATATACTAAAGTTCCACTTTCCGGAAACCCTACAGTAGAATCTACATTTATATAATCTGATCCAGTTAAAACTTTTTCTTTTATTTTTGTTTTTGGATGAATTGAAAAATCGCCAAAAACTGTTCCGATAACATTAATATCTTTATTAAAATCATTATCTAATTTTAATACATGATATGGTTTTCCATTTCTAATAATTCTTTGAACATCAGTTACTGTACCAAAAGCTTTGGAGATATTACCTTGCTGTTGATCTTGGAATATTGTTCTATTTTTTAACTCTTCTGCAGATCCATTAATTTCTTCTACTATAAGATCTTTTGTTATTCTATATTGAGCATCTGAAGGTTGTATTAAATAATCTCTTGGTTTAATTACCTCTACAGAAGCACCAAATAAAACTCTGAACAATATTTTAAAAGACTCGTCAGTGCCTTTTGAAGAATAAAAATCTTTTGAATTTTTTAAAAAGGTTCCAGAGTTTAAAGATGAAAATAATTTTCTACCTTCAAACCCAGGTAAAAACTGCTTTTTAACTTTATTGTAATACTCTTTTAAAAATAATATACTTAGGTTAAATACGTTTTTTGGAGATTCTTCTGTACCCTGAAGATGTGTTTGTGTAAGAGTATCTTCAAAAATAAAGTTCTCATTTTCTCCATAAGAAGAAATTCCACTAAATCCTCTAACACACTCTTCAAATGAAGTGTTGGTCTTACTTTTATAAAGAATAATTTCAGAGTCTATTTTAATTAGACCATACGTGTCAGGAAACCCTTCAGTAGACTCAACATTTATTGTATTGCTAAAAAGATCAACATCACTTTTTAATACAGTAAAACCTACCAAGTTTGATATTGAATCGACCTTAGTCTGCTTATCAATATTTGTAAGGACATCATAAGCACCACCTTGAAGGTCTAATGACTTATAATACTCTTTTAAAAATTCTTGGACAAGAGGAAAATTCTCCCTTACAAAAGATGGGAGTTGATCTTCTACTATTGAATTGATTTTTATTCTTGTATTATCCATTTATTATCTTCTTACTAGGTCTCCATTAAAATAGCTTGATGTGAAAATGTAATTTGAACCTGAGGAATCCGAACCAGATTCTATATTGTCAGGAATCATTCTTATCTCAGCTCTATTACTATCTAGTTGTAAATAAAGATCTTGTAAACCAATAATATCATTTGATTTTGGTATTGCTGAAATCTCTATTATTGGAGTTCCTCCTGAAAGTTTTTCTGTTGAAATTATATTAAGAGCAAACGTTCTTATCTCACCTTTTATATAATTTATTGTGCCAACATTTTCTATGAGTATTGTGGGTTCAGAATCTGAATCTAATGTAAACAAAACTAAAGTGCCAGTAGTTAAATCATTATTAGGAGAGTCGCCAAAATAAACTGGCTGTTCTACACCAGAAATAGTAAAACCGGACGATTTAATATTATATCCATCAGAATCTGCAAAAAATCTATTCCCAAAGCATATTTCATATTCTGCAAGTTGATTTGGGAATATCTTTAAGTCTCTCCTCATTTGAACTTTTGTAATATTGGAGGTTACTGATGGGTCAGAGTTATCAATTATATTTTGATATCTACTATACTTAAATCTGGCACCATACTTATTAATCTCACTGGATCTTGAATAGTTAAAAATATTTTGAAGAATTTGTGTTCCTACGGTTTGAGGAGAAGATGTCAAGTTTTGATTGTAATATACGCTAGAGAAAGTTTCAAGATAAAGAATTTTTGCATCTAAAATTTCTGGAACTATTCCTGCTACACTATATTTTTTTAATTCTTCCTTTATATTGTCTTTAACCGCGTTTGAAACAAAAGTTCCAAATGTTGGTTTTATTGTTATAAAAACTTTACCAAACTGTGGAGGGTCTAAGTCTTCTCCACCAAATACGTTTACAGATTCTGCTTCTGGATAGATTTTAGGAACAATTACTTCATAGTCAGATGAAGTAACTGCACGATTTTGTGCAGAGTAAAGTCTTGGTGCAAAGTTTTTTATTGAAGATACAGATTCTACCTCCGAACCTCCAGTAGAACTTGATTCTGTCGCTATAATAGATATTCCGCTTCTAATCAAATTGGAACTTCCATCTACAATTCTTCCCGAGAATGTAAATGAGGTAAACCCATTACCTTCTTCGCCATTAGTTACAAGATAAGAAGCTTCGATAAAGTTGTCGTTTTCTAGTTTTGTTCCAATTACACCATCCCCAAAAATTAACTCATAACTTTGGTTTTGGACTTCTTGAATAAAGTAAACTTTTGAATTTGAGTTTACTTGTAAAATATTTGGAGCATTTATAAACTTTCTAGATGAAGTACTCCTCTGAGAGTCTCTTACACTGACTCTTAGAGTAGAAGTATCAATATTTGGGTTATCTAAAATATATTTTTGATTTGGATTATTTGAACTTACAGTAAAAGTATTTTTTGTATAAGTTCCTTCGTAGATTTGAATTGAGTCAAATATTGCAATATTATTTACTACAGGAACGGTAATATCATCCAAAATGGAAAATACAAAATTATTTGAACCAAAAGAAGATGTAGTACAAACCAAACCTTTTTGTAGAGTTAATGTAAGTGGTTTGTTTGCAAGGTTTTCGGTATTTACGAAAAAACTTATGGTTGCTTTTGCTGCAGTTCTTGACTTTGGAACATATCCAATATTTCTTGCAAGAGATACTACATTCTCTCTAAGAGTAGCACTATCAATAAAAACCTCATTGCTAACCATATTAGCATTATATGAGGCAAGGTATGTGTTATATGCTAAAGTATCAATAATTACTGATAGGTTAGATCCCTCAAAGTCATAGTCAGTAAAATTTGAGTTTGATCTCAAATAGTCTTTTATGCCCGTTTTAATCTGATCGAAATCTAGATTGGTGAAGTTTACTAGTGCCATTATCGTGTCGGTAGTAATGCAAATGATAACTGTTGAGGTAAAGCTTCAATTCCAATTATATTGTATATTATGGTAACGTCAAACTGGTTACTGTCAAAATCCGGTTCTACTTTAATTTTAACCAATTCAACTCTTGGCTCATAATTTTCTATAGTATTTTTGATTTCACCTTCAATTGCAAGAGCAGATATGGAATCAATATTTTCAAATAAACTTTGTGATATCTTAGAACCAATATTTTGATTAAAAAACCTCTCACCAGGAACTGTATATACTAGATTTCTAATAGAGCGTGCTATTGCAGTTTCATTTTTTAGTGCAATTAAGTCAAAAGTCAAAGGGTTAGCCTGAAATGTCAGACTAACATCCTTAAAACTCTTACTAACGCGCTCTAAAGGCATCTAAAACTAATAATTCTATCTTATTTATCACCCAAAAATGGGTTCTGTTCCATATTCCCAGTCATCATAGTCATTATCATTGCGAATTTTTTCATGAATTTCTTTTTGAACAGAAAAATCATGCTTTTTGGGTGTCATGTCATCATTATTAATCTCACGAAGCATCTTTTTTTCTGGTACTTTGGTCCAATAGTCAGTAATAAGACCACTTGTGCCCCACATTTCTCTCATGTAACTTGAATCACGGTCTGGATTTGGGTGCATTGCCATCTGTTTTCTCCTTTTTGGGGTTGAACAGAACTTTTTACGGGGTTTCTATCCCGGAGTCAATGTAAAATCCTTTTCTTAAGTAATCTTTATCCTCAACAAAGTGTAAATTATCGTATTCTACCTTATCATTTTCTTTCCAAACTGGTATTGCGACTCTATTACCATATCTAAAGTCGGGATTTCTTCTAAAATGAACCTCTATAAGTCTATTTCCAATGAATTCGCAGTTGATCCACTCATAATCTCCAACCAACTCTTCTAATATTTGCGGAAATTCCACTTCCTTGTCTATTATATACCACTTTTTCCACTTATAGTAAGGATCATTAACATTTCTTTCACCTTTGACAACTAATTTTGCCTTTTTGTTCTGGTAATCAACACTTATGTGCTCACCTTCAAATATCTCACACCAGAATTCGGAAGGATGAAAGTGTTCAGTGTCCTTATCAATCCACTCCTTACGCGAAAATCGCCCCATACCAAGTAAATTAATACTTGGTCGGACGATATAATACCCCGAATATGGAACAGGCACCCCTGTAGGTCCACAGAGATGCCCTAGAAGACGATTTAAAATGAGTTTATTGTAAACCCATAAGTCTTTTGGATGTATTGAATTCCATTCTGTACAAGGTTCTAAATGGTACATCCAAAAGAAACTATTCTTTATCTATTTACCTTGACCACGATACTTTTTCTTGCGTCCATTACGAGATGTTGCTGAAAGCAATGTGCGAGCAGAACGACCTTGGCGAGTCTTTTTAGGAGGCGCCGGAGTAAAAACAGTCTTATTAAGTGCCATAAGTTAAATCTCCAATCAAATTACACGAGTTTTTTCATGTCCAACACGAATACGAGGATCGCACCAGATCTCAAATCCTTCTTCCTTTGCATCTAAACAGAAGGAAACATCCTCTCCACACATATCCTGAACTGCACCAGACTCAAAGACTTGCATCTTAGGTGCAAACCATGGATACTCAAGATTCTCAAAGACTCCTTTCTTAATCAATACCCAACCAAAACCAGTGTAGTCTACAGTAAAAGGCTTCTTACGCTTTGCCATGGTTTCAGTGGTCTCATGATTCATTACACCACCATTGTTACGGAAGTCATCCTCCTCCAACCAATGAGCAACTGAGGTCGTGCGCCCATCCTCTGTGGCGTACCACCCAGCTGTGATCTCACGTTCTGTGCCATCTTCAGAGAGTGCGAGATCGCAAAGTTGCCAAAACTTCTGAGCGTTGAAAACAATATCACTATCAATCCACAACTGATAGTCATACTCTAACTTGCCATCCCAAGGTTGTTGCTTCGGTCCTCTCAGAACATTTGCTCCAAGACACTTACAACGTGCAAAGTTAACCATCGAAGAATAGTCCTGAGAAATCTGAATACTCATTCCATTCTGTACCATGTCAAAACATAGTTGTACAAAACTCTTCAGAAATGTAAATGAACACCCACGACCAGGAAGACAAAATACAATACTCTTGCCCTTCATACGCTCCTTGATAGCGTCGTAGTCCCAATCCTCAGACTTTGTAACCTCTGGTGGTTTCGCTTTTACAGTAAATCCTTTTGCCATTTCTTTAATAAAACCTCAATGTCATTTTAGTCCCAATATTTATATCTGTCAATAAGAACTCTCATGTGTGAGCTCGGCGCTTCTTACTACCTTTTCATACTGTAAGTCCTTCTTACCAACCTCTGTGTATATCTCTACAAGATTATTGAGAGATTCCCATACTACTTTAAACTCTTCTTCCTTTAATGAATGGTATATGCAACGATCCTTTGCATATATGTGATAAACATTTTCCGCCATAAAAAAATTTTCAGAATTTTTTTCTCTGAGTCTCATTTTGAAACTGAATTATATATCACAACTACGCAAACGCCCACTAGCATAAAAAACGGAAATCGGAATATCTCAAAGAATCTCCCCGGATATCGTATCAACCATCCCGCAAAGACTACCTTCCAGAAATTCCAATAAGGGTCACGGTGTCTTCTCATAATACTCTCGGCGGGGTTCTCATGGTTTTTACTCGGCGAAAAATTTTTTGATCCTTATAGTTCTCTCGCGTTTTGTCACCTCTGTAGGTTAGGGTAGTTTATGGTTTTTATACGGGCACGCCGGATTATAACAATAAAAAATATATCGCATATACTGCTGATACGAATAACGAATAAACTGCGATTACACGAATAAAGAATAACGAATAAAGAAGGGGTGCTAAGTATAAGCACCCCGCACAACTATCAGGCAGCAGCGATAGGCATAAGCACCTCAGATTTGATGCTGTTGTTCACAAACCGACCGACAGATTCGCCGCTCTCAATAACCTTGCTCAAGGAAGTCACGAACTGTGCAACATCGTTGAGGGTGTAATCGTAGGAACGGTTACCCTTAAAGGTCAGAGTAGCGGTGTTGTCGTTGATAGCGATGTTCTCGATAGCGGTGCTGTTGGAGATAGCGAATTGCATGATCAAAAAAGTAAAGAATCAGTGTGGAGTTTTGGAGTCTTTAGGGCGCTGCCGTTCCCCTTACACCTTAGTGGCAATCTCAAAGTGAGTAACTTTAATTGTCACTCACTAAGTATAACTCACCCGAATGCAACTTGCAGGGCGGAGCGATACGAACGAACCTCCGAAATAGCGTCTTTCACGAACGGAATCACGACGGTTTGAGTATAAGGAATCGCGACATTACGAACCCAAGTTTTGACTGCGCGGAACGCAATCTTGGTGCGGGTGCTCATACGGTGCTCAACCCACTTCTCAGAGGCAAGAGTGTAGACAGCGGCGACAATCGCACAGACCATGACTACAGTATCCATAAAGGAATTGTAGTGCTTTTTGTAATCGATGCCCATGAGGAAAGAGATGAGGGCAGTAGCGGGGGGGAAGGATTTCATGATAAAGAAAGAGTTTAGGTGGGGCGGTGAGCGCCCCTTACACCTAAGAGGCAATCTCAAAGTGAGTAATTTTAATTGGGAAGTCCTTAAGTATAAAGAACTCCCCCGCAATCTCAGACCGCTTGCAACAACTGAGCGCGGATTGCAGAGTTCACAAACCGACCGACAGATTCACCCTCGGAGATGACATCGTTGAGGTCATTCTGGAAACCAACGACATCATGACAGTTGTAGGTATAGTCACGATCACCCTTAAAGGTCACGGTAACCTTATCATCAGCGATTGCGATGTTGTTGATAGCGGAAGAAGTGATTTGCATTTGAAAGAATAAAGAATTGAGTTTGGAGGGGTTTGGGTGTCCCTCACACCTTAGGGGCAATCTCAAAGTGAGTAACTTTAATTGATTGCCCCTTAAGTATCAGAAATCGAACACTTCTGCATTGAGTTCGATAGAGTTCACTTCGGGGTCAGCATACCTTACCCCATCAGGAGTTGCCACAATGTTCAACTCTTCAAGTACACTCAAAAAGTCCTCATAAGAACCAGATTCATATGCAAGAGTGTTAAGACCCTGATCATTCTGAACCCACAGGGCAACATTCCAGGTCTCGTAATTTGCCCAACCGTTGTAGGTTTCAGTTGCGAGAGTAGCAGGCATTTGAGTGATTTAGTGTGGATCTCGGTGACCCTTACACCATAGCGGCAATCTCAAAGTGAGTAATTTTAATTGTTTCGCCTTAAGTATAAACTAACCTAGAGGGAGTTAGAGTGCCCTTCCAGGGGCACGTAGGTTACTCTCACGGCGTTTCTGCCTTATACCTCACCAGTCAATATCCATGTCCTCAATGTATGCTTCCACCTTCTCAGTAGGTTCGAGTTTGAATACCTTTTCGAAGTCGATTTCACGGGGATTAAAATCACTCAGGACC
>Ga0208917_1000321_pt1 | contig 25059 bp, 24 predicted proteins | sample DEB08_DNA_10_FD_185500 | JGI IMG/M metagenome (GOLD analysis project Ga0208917, IMG submission 185500) | Aqueous microbial communities from the Delaware River and Bay under freshwater to marine salinity gradient to study organic matter... | ecosystem: Environmental > Aquatic > Marine > Coastal ...
CCTCCTAATGTTCCTATACTTGCTGCTGCAATAGTAAATGAATCATTTTCAGTATTTGTTCTAAATGAATGTTCATCATCCACTGAAGCTGTATAGGTATAAGTTGAAGCACTTAAGTTTTCTTTTGCTTGTAGTAACCAGCTGTTACCTGATTGAATAGCATTTAACTGACTTCCTGTCCCTTCAAAAGTAACACCGGCATAGTCAATAGTATCTCCTTCTGTATCACTAAATGTTAAAGTGACAAGTGTTGAACCAGAACGGGCTAAGTTAGTATTTTGATTTCCAGTAGTATCTGTAAATGTGATATCTGGTGCAGCATTTTGAGTTACTATGACTGAGAAGGTAGCTGCTGTTTCTGTCAAGAAACTATTACTTGCTGTTATTGAACCAGTTAGTACTGTTCCAGCTAAGTCTCCAGAACCGGATAGGTTTCTGTTTAGTCGTAGATTACCTGAACTATTAACAGAAAAGTCAGCAGTTGGCTCTACATACCATGTTACTGCTTGATTAGAGTTAAAGTCAGCTATAGTTCCGCTAAATCCGTTTGTAGAGTCGTAAACATTATCTCCTGCTAAAGCAGATTCTATTGCATAAAACTGCTGCACTCCTGTTAATGAAGGAGCTACGTCGTCTGCGATAGGAATGGTTATAAGAGCCGAACTTGATGTTTCGTTATAAGCATCTCTTACAAAAGCTCTATAGATATACGTATCGATTAAGTCTGAGTTTAAGTAAACTCCGGTTTTTCTTGTTACTTCTCCAGTAGAAGAGTTTATTTGAAATGCATTTTCATGAGGATCAGTTAGTTGAGAAGAACCTCCATAAGATCCAGTAGGAACTGGTGTACTATTTACAGATAAACTGTGTAAAACAAATCTATTAAATGTTACTGTATCACCTTCATTGTCAGCAGTACCGGTTACTGTACCGGCAGATGCTCCATTACCACTATTTTCATTAACTCCAGTTAAGGTTTGTGGATTGATAGTAGGTTGTAAGTTGTCTGTTACGGTAACTCCAACAAATATTGTTGAAATAGAACCTGTATCTTGAGCTGCTTCATAATGTTCATCAGAAGCTGTTATACTCATACTGTATGCAGTAATGTTTTCGTAATCTAACGATGCAGTAGTTTGATAAATACGTACATAGTTAGAATGTAATGACATAGAGAAGTGTCCATTAGCATCAGAACCTGTTCTAATAGTAATAGCGTCGCTTTCTCCGTCGGTAAAGTAGATTTTAGTTACTTCCCCCGATGTGGCATTTTCATTTCTATTTGCATTAAAAGAAGAAATAATAGAACCCACATTACTTGTTTGTCTAAATACGGGTGCAGTGTTTTGCAACACTGTTATGTAGATAGTATCTGTTCTTTCTGCTCCAAATACATCAGTTACTGTTACTTCTACTTCGTGGGCAAATGTACCATCTCCTCTATCTACAGTGTTAAATGTACCATAAGTAGGAATAACATTGAGTGTTACTGTTCCGTCAGAAGCTATTCTAACTAAATCGTCTGTATATGCTGAAGATGTGTTAAAAGTAAATGAATCGTTTTGGGTATCTGAACCTGTTAACTGTAAAACTACTGATCCTGAATCGTTAAACTCTCCTACGTTAAAGTAAGCACTAGCAGTAAAAGAAAATTGAGGTGCAGTATTGGTGAAAAATACTTTTTCTAAAAATTCTTGTACACTTCCTGAAGTTCCTGCATTAAATGATGCACTAAACATAGTACCCATATAAGGGTTGGTAACTATTCTATTACCGTCAAATGTTCCTCCAAAGCTAAAGTCTGCTGCTGCTGCTGATGCAGAAATATAGGTAGGGCTTATGTAAGATGCACTATCTGCCTGTATTGCATGAGAAGAAGATAGTTCGTAAGTTATCTCATGTGATGCTGATACAGCGTAAGATGCTGTTACTGCACTTAAAGCGTAGGAAGATGTTACAGAAGTAAGTGCATAAGAAGCTGTTGCAGAAAAAGAAGAACTAATAGAGGATGTTATAAATCCTAAATCTTCTATTTGCTGGGATGATGATATTGTTCCTGTTAAAGATCCTGTAAGATATCCAAGTTCGCTGATTTGAGCAGAAGAAGATATTGTTCCTTCAGGAGATCCTGTGATAAAGCCAAGCTCTTCTATTTGAGTTGAAGAAGATATAGTACCGGCAGGGGGTGGTCCACCGAATCCTAATATAACCGCTGATTCGGAGGTTAGATATCCAGAAGCACTAATTTGTGCTGATGATGATATTACATTATCGCCGGTTACTGTTAAATAGGAACTAGTTGCAGCGATTAAGTTATTGATTAAAGAAGTATGTGAACCGGTTATAGTTTCTATACTACTTAATCTTGTGTTTAATGATGAAGTATAGGAATAAAATTCACTTTCATGAGATGCTGTCCAAGCATTAATAGATGCTGAATGGAAGTTTAATGGTAATAAACTAGCAGATCCAACATTACCTGCTTCTATATTTTCTAACCTTGTAGTTAATGCAACTCCATTAATATATAACTCAGAACCAGAAACATTTAACCCGCCCGAAAATGGTTGGAGTTCTGCCGTTATGCTGCCAGAGTTAAGTATTAACGAACCTGAGAGTTCAGTTGAAAATTTTGTCATCTATCCTTATTAAAATTTTTTTGGAACCTTTGAAACGCAACTCTTACTTATAAATATGGTATTACTACTAAAGCTTATTAACTGTTTCCGATGTAATTTTTATGTTAGTCTTTGAGTATACCTTCTTAGAATTAACTAACTGTGCATTGTAGGTATCGGTTACTATATGTCCTAGTAGGTTTATTTGAAATTCCGTCTTCACTATTCTGTCGCTACCTTGTACTATTTCAGCAGATGTGGTATAAGTATCTATCATTGCTCTAAAACGAAATGTAGATGGGTTTCCCCAGTATGAATCTGAGGCAAAGTTGATTCCTTCTACTATTTTGTTGTTTTGTTCAACGTAATCCGTATATATAATACAAGAGTATACTATATTTACGTAATCTGGTATGGCTACTGCGTACAGTTCTTTTTGTTCTGCTCTATTATTAAGTATTCCAAATCTATCATACACGTTTTTTTTAGAAAACTTCTTTTCAAAGATGCCGAAATTGTGTGGGTTATTAGCATCTAACTTGTTTCCAAGATTTCTGTTCTTTTCTATACTATCTCTCCTAAAGACTATTAATGGAGCTTGCATTTTACCGTTTTTATCACGGTAATATCCGTCTTTTTGCATAGCTGCCCACCTTTCAGGTGAACCATATACAACAGGAACGTTAATTACTTTACCGTTTTGAGAGACTTGGGGCTTTAATACTTCGTTAAAGTAGTAAAATATAGCGGTATCAATATCTTTTATACCTACATTATACGTTTCTACGTTATCTCCAAGCATAGATACCTGATTCCCACGGTTAGTTGATTGATCTAACTCACTTTTTGGGTTAATCTCAGTATTAGTCTCAGGATTAGTATATGTTGTTATACTATTCTGTGATAATTGCTCTTGAGATAGTGGGGTTAGTGGAGTTTCTGCCATTTTATCTTACTTCTGTTATACCTACCTTGTCTGCTCTTGTTAAATGACAGTCTACTAATATAGAAATAGTAGAACCGTAGCCAGATCCATAAGAAGTAAGGTTGTATTGATTATCTCTACCTAGAAACAACTGATTTTCACGTACAGTATCTACTTCGTAGAAGTCATTATGCCATTGTACTATATCTCCAACCTCTGGAACTACAGATGTATCTGCTAAATCCTGTCTCAGAAAAGCAAAAGTAGCTTCTCTACCTAAATCGGGTCCAAATTCTTGTATATCTATGACTTGATCACCTCTAGTAATTAGACAGTTAAGTTTAACTGCATTCCAGAATGATTTCTGCAGTGCTTCACCATATAAGTTAACGTCTGTATCTTCTAAACTGAGTTTATGGTATAATACCTCCTGTTCTACTATATCTTTTAGTAGTTCCCGGTTAATATTTACCAGTAAATCGAAGTCTCTGTTAGATCCAAATAGCATATTAGTATTCTCCTGGTCGTTTCATACGTTCTACTGAGTTAGATGCTACTTTTAATGAGTTTACTTCAGTATATTTACTCATAGCATTCTTTTTTAACGCTTCAAACGCCTCAGACGGTGGTTTTTGTGTTATTAACTTTACCTTAAACGTATATCTCTTAGCATTTTCATCAGAACCTGCAATAGTACAAGTAGTTACCCCTGGAAGTGCACGAATTAAGTCAGCTAATACAGAAGGACTAGTATCTCTACTGATTACCTGTATCATAGCACGATAAGGTGTGTAAGTTGCTTCGTCTAGTATAATTTTAGATAACTTCATTAGCCAATATATATTGTCATAGGTACATCCCCTAATGTTTTCTTAAGATTTTCACTTTCATTAGCCTTCCTTTCAAGTTGAGCTTGTCTAGAAGTTTGATCTAACATTTCTTTTAATTGAGTAAGAAGTGATTCTTTTTCCGTTCTAGCATCTGTTAGTAAGTCTGCTTGATTTAAGGTAGCTTCTGAACCTGGTACCGGTACTACTTGGTACTTTCCTCTTATATATGCTAGTAATTCTTTAGCTAGAGCTAATGTATATCTGAAAATCCACTGTCTTCCTACACTGTTTATGTGATTATATGTAGGGTTACTGTAAGGAACTTCTGCTACATTAGTAATAAGTTCAGCTCCATCAAGTAAACTAGCTGCTTTCTTATCATTGACCTTATAATATTCAAATCTTAGATTATAATTTGATTTAGGAACTGGGAATATCTTTATTCTGTTGTTTACTACTTCAAAAGAGTAAGAAGATCTTCTAATCTGATCATTAAATTCAATAGCCTGTACCTTTAGAATATCAAAAGAAGCAGGCATTAATAGGAAGTTTACACCTGGGCTGTAAGATCCAAAGTCAAAAGCATCCATTAATGATTGAATACCTGTTCCAGTACCGGCATATGGGTCGAAATAACGTAGTATAGCAGGTGGTGCTTCATAAAACACTCTTCTGATTTCAATGCTTCCATCAATACCTTCAGCTGTAGCCCATGCATCTAAGTTATAATCTTGAATAGATTTAGTAACTGCTAAAGAACCAGTGTACCTTGTTACAAACCCTCCAACTTCGGCTTCGGTACCGTAGTTTTTAGATATATTTACTACTCTATCTAATGAAGGGTTAATAATTTTCTTATTTGCTGTACTTCCTGTTGAGGAGCCTTCAAGGTTTAGGTAATTTTCTCTAATTTTATATTGAAACACTTCATTACCGTATGTAGATACAGCTTCTTCGAAACAAGCGAAGAAATTACCATCTTGAAGTTCAACATCCATGAGGGGAAATCCAAGACGAGTACCGCAGAACTTTGCTACTTTAACAGCATCAGTTTGAAAGTCGGTATCACTATCGTAAAATCCAAAAGGAGTAGAGCTGCCTGAGGTAAATGTTGCAGACCCATCCCATATTGTTACATTAGCCATTTAATACGGTTTTATAATAAATAGTAACAAAAAAAAGAGGCCCGAAGGCCTCTCTTAATTATAATTCTAAGTAATTCTTAGATCTGAGCTAAGTCAGTAATAAAGATTTTACCATAGAATTCAGGTCTGATCATCTTCTTAGCATAACGAGTCATTAAACCTTTTCTAGGAGTGAAGGTTTCTGGATCGTATACTAGAGGAGTCATCATTAATGGTACATAAGGAGCATAAACTGCACCAGTTTCAAGGAATTGTGAACCTCTAAATCCTAATAACATAATGTTCTCAGTCATATAAGGGTTTTTGTATACTTTGAAACGGTTAGCCAAAGATCCTACTCTTTGAACTCCCATGTTGAATTCTGCCTGATCGCCATCTGTAGCAGCAGCATATCCTGGGATAGATTCAAGGATTGTTGCAACTGTTGGAGAAGTTACGATAAAGTTAGCACCACCACGTAGAGTTTTTTGGTGAATCTTGTTAGATACTTTTTGTACTTTAGTACCTAAAGTTTGGAACCACTGACCTTGAGTGTTGTAGAAATCAGAAGTTGAAGTAGTCCAAGCTGAACCATTCCATACTTTGTTGTTTTCTGCTGACCACTTGTCAGTAGTTTTAGCTTCAAGGATAAGCATATCTAAAATCTCTAGGTCAATTTCCATAGAGATATACTCAGAAAGAAGTGAAGTTAATTCTGCTTCAGCATCGATTGAGTGATATGCGTTAAGATCTTGGGCGAACTCTGGAGTCCACTGAGCTTTTAACTTTCTAGTCTTAGCAACGATAGCCTCGCTAGCAAGTTTAACGTCGATCTCAGGAATAGAGATAGAAGTATCTACAGCTCTTGATGAATCTGCTTCATAGTCCCCACGGTCGTTATCTACTGGTTGTTTGTGGTAGATAACAGTTGGAGTAATTGCTGTTGCACCAGCTGAAAGATCTGCTGTTGCTACTACGAATTTTACTACGTTACCAGATACAGAAGTATATTGAGGTTTAGTAATATCTACAGAAGCAGATAAAAGTCTAAATGCTCTTGCTCCAAGAAAATCAGCGTTATCTGAATTAGCAAAAGTTACTGATACGGTAGCGTGGCTTCCAGTAAGTGCAGGATCGTATCCTACATCTGCTAAAGCTGCAGAACCAGTGTTAGTGCTTCCAGCAGTTTTTGATGCAGAATTAATTGAATATCCAAACTGACCGGCGCCATAAAGACCACCTTCTACGTCAGTGTCAATAGCCATTTTGCTGTTAGCAGTTGATACGTTACCGTACATGTTATCGTCATCAGTACGTCCGTTTCTTGTATCTCCGTATTTGAAGTCAAGATAGAATACTAGACCTGAAGGTAAGTTCATTGGTTGAACAGATACGAAATCTTGAGCAACGATTTGAGCGAATACCTTACGTACTAGAGGAAGAGCTACTCCAGCCCACTGCTCACCAGCACCGGCTGTAAAGGAACCTCCACCTACGTTTGTAGAGTTAGCTTCTGCTACGATTTGCTTAGCTTGGTTTTCAAGGATCATCGCCATGTTGTTTTTGTAGCGATCATCTGTGATACCTTCTAATAAACCGGAAGCAGACCACTTGTCAGCTAAACGAGCTGCATCAGCCTGAAGGCTTTTGTAGTTGTTTGAGCTTTCTAATAATTGATTAATTTCCATGATTTAATTTAAAATAAGATTATTTAATAATTCCAGCTAATTTTTGCATTCTACGAACAGCATCACTAACTTCGTTAATTACTTCTGGTTTACTAGCTGTAGTACCAGTAGCTTTAGATGCCATTCCTTTTACTTTTGATTCTGAAACTTGTTCTTTTTTACTAGTAACAACATTTTCAGAAACTGTTTCAAATACTAATTTAACTTCTTTTACTGTTTCGGCTTTGTCGAAAGCAGCAATAATGTTAACTTTTTGTGATTCAGTAAGGTTATTTGCCTTAAAGATTTTATTCACATATAAAAGTTTAGAGTTGAGAAGGTTTGTTTCGTGAAGATCTTGTTTAAGTTGCTCAATAGTATCTAAAGCTTCTTTTAACTCTTCTTCACTTACAACACGGTTAATGTTAGTACCCTGAGCTTGAGAATCAGCAGTATCTTGAACTTCAGTTGAGTTAGCAGTTGATACTTCCTCTACTTTCTCTTCGTCTTTATCTTCACCTTCAGCTACTGTAGCTTCTAGTTCAGCAAGAAGTTCGTCAAGATCAATTTCTTCTTCTTCTCCAGGTACTTCCATATCGTCAGCGGGTTCTTCGAGGGGAGCTTCATCGCCCATACCTTCGATGTCACCACCGTCCATGTCGTCCATTCCTAATTCTTCTTCTCCGCCGCCGCCAATTTCTTGAGCTACGATGTCACGAATCATGTCTTTAAACTGATCAACAGTTATATTTCCAATTTCTTCGTCACCTTCTACGGCTTCTTCTTCCTCGCCTTCTAAATCGTCAGCGGGTTCTTCGATTTCGGCTTCTGCTTCGTCCTCTGATTCTTCAGAGTCATCCTCGGCTTCTTCCTCGTCATCAGCTTCTACTACTTCTGGAGCAGCTGTAAGATCTTCCTCAATTGCTTCGTCTTTTTTGTCTTTGTCCATTCCTTCTTCTACTTCATCTTCTTCGACTTCGTTTACTACTTCTTCTACTTCTTCGGATTTGTCTTCCATTTCTTGTAGTTTAGCAGCTAACATGTCTTTTAGATGAGGAGTTAAAGTCTCTTCTAAAGCTTCTTTAGCGTTTGCAATAGCGGCTTCACGTACAGATTTTGCTTCAGCAATAGCTTGCTTGAATAAATCTTTGTTTGCCATTTTTAAAAAAAATTTGTGATTTGTACGGTTATTAGGAACCGTAATAGGTAGGTTAATATTTTTTAGATATTGATATCTGTCAATATATTCTTATATAAATATATACCAAAATAAAAAACCCGACAAAAAGCCGGGTCTTGAGTGTAGCGGTGTTAGATAATTAAGAATCTAATAAATCCTTAATTTCTTTTTTAAATGCTTCTTCTTTGGTTAATTTAGTAGTTTCTTCAACTCCTTCTTCAAACCCAGTATTTCTCTGTCTATGTCTTTTTGCGTCTCCTGCTGCTCTAGCGACGTTTTGGAAAGATGCCCACATTTTACAGACTTTCTTTTCCCCATTGCCTTCTTTCTCGCAGTAGCTATCTAAGCTTAGAGCACCTTTTACTACTCCAGCCATACCTGCCATAACTCCTAAACCGGCTGCAACAGCGTCTGGGTTTTGAGCAATAAGGTCCATAATTTGAGCCTCATTTACTTCTTCCTCTTCTAGAGTTTCTTCATTTTTCTTTCTTTTACCATGAGAATGTTCTTCAATAGATTTGATAGAAAGCTCATTTACAGGAATATCTTTTACAATTCCTCCGTTTTTAAAGAATACATCATAATGTGTAACTTCATGTTTTCCTTCAGCGTTTTCTACTAAAGTATGTTGACCTTCAATACAAACCCCATACCCGTATGTTTCGTGGACTACGTGTGCAGCACAATCATGCTCAAAGCCAGGTGCTGATTCGTTTTTAGTTTCTTTACCTTCTGAAATAAATTTTCTAAGGTCAAATTTAGTATATCTACTCATGATTTAAATTTTCTATGTTTATATATAAATATGTGTTAGGCTCTTAATATGTCGTTAATAATTGAATCTAGATTGGAATATTTAGAAACTCTTACTTTACCTTCTTGTAAAGATACTGGGTTCATAAATGCTCCATGTGTAGAAGGATTAGATACAAAATCCCAACATACTAATTCAAAGTCGTCTTGAACTTCTAAAGTTCCTTCGTTTGTTTGTTGAACTGAACCGGTCCCTCTAGATGAGATTCCAATTGTATGTCCTGCTTTAATAATCTCTTTAACGATGTTACCTGCAGGGGTATTAAGTAGTTCTACACGTCCCATAAGGTCGTCTCCCTTCCACCATAACTCTTTTACTATGTGAGAGGCGTTCTTTAGAGAGACAACAGGAGACTCTGGATGATCAAGTTCTCCGAATGCATTACCGTTCTTTACAAATTCGTCTGTGTATCTTTTAGTTTCTCTTTCAAGAATAGGTTTAGCATATACTCTACCGTTTTGATTTTGAGCGGATGCTCTTTGCATTACACCTTCTACTTCAAAGACTCCAGGTTTTGTTTTGGACTCTCTGATGGTAGGTCTAAATGGCGTAATGTCTACTAATAATTCTGCCATATCTTAGAAGTTTGGTGTAAATACTGTATCTTTTGGCTCTTCAATAATTTCAGTTTCACCTAATGGTCTTTCACCTGAATTATGAGCATCAACGTCTGCTTGAGTAATTGTTCTAACTTTAGGTAAATTTATTTTACTAAAGAAAGATCCTTTTTTGATTACTTTACTAAGGTCTTGTCTAAAAGCTGATTCAAGGCCAGGAGCAATGAATCCTCCGATCTTTAATCCTTCTTCGTTTTCAAACCCTGAGGTTTTTTCAAAAACGTTTTTAATCTTATCGGCCATCTTATCGTAGAAAGTTTCAATTTCTGTTACGATATTTTCTAATTCATTTACTACTGGTTTAACACCTGGGAATGTTTCATATGATTCAGCCCAATCGGCTAACTTTACAGTAGCAGCTTCGTTAATAACGTCTTCGTTTAAAGTCTTTTTAATAATGGACTTGATAGCTTCTTTTAACTGTTTTTCTTGTTCTTTATTTTTTTCTTTAGCTATATCGTAAGTAGATTTTTTACCAGCTAGTCTATCTTGAGTATGAGCTCTTTGTATTCTTTTCATTGTATAGCTTTCATCTTTACCCATTGCTTTTTTAATGGCTTTGTCTTTAGCAGCCATATAATCATCTCCATCGATGTCTCCATCTCCGTCATGATCTTTTCCTTTAGCTTCAGTTCTACCTGCAAGCTGGTTGCGTTGCTCTCTTTCGAAGTCAGCATCAGTATTAAGTTCTACTTCTTCCTCTTCTCCTTCTCTAAAATCAGAAGCAGTTTCGTAGTTAGCGTAAATATATTCTTCAAACTCTCCTTCAATATCAGCTCCATCTAATAGATCTTGATAGTGTGTTTTGATAAAGTCTTTGACTACACCGGCAGTAATTTCTGGGTATTTAGTTCTTAAAGCTCCTACTACTTTTCCTAATAGATTCTTTTTAGCGTCTTCAGACATCTTAGAAGTTTCTTTATCTATAGCTTTTTCAGTATCTTCTGGTGATCTACCCATTTCTTTCTCCCACTCCTCATCATCGATATACATATTTTCTTTTAACGTAGCTTTTTTCATATCGTTAAAAGTATCCTTATCGGCTGCTCCTCTCTTAACTTCTTTTTCTTTGTCGTGTTTATCTACTTTATTAGATTCACCGGCCATTAAGTTAAGGTAGTGGTTGGCATCTTTTTCAAGATTATCTTTTGCTTTTTTCTCAGCTTGTTTAAACTCTTCTCCTTTTACAGTTTGAGCAGCCATGTCAATACCCATTGTTTGTAACTCGATTCTAATACCTCTATCAAGAGCGTCAAGTGAATAAGTTAGGGCTGGTCTATCGTCGTAAACTTTCATATTAGAGAATGCTTTTTTAGGAGCTTCAAATAGTAATTGACGGTTTTTAAGGATCTGTACTGTAGAGTCAAATCCATCGTATTGAGAGATGTACATAGGGTATGTTTGTCTCATCTGACGAACAAACTCCTTCTTTGCCATCTTACCTTCGTTGACGGCTTTATATTTTTCTGTTGCAGTTACTTGTCTCATAAGTAATCAAATCCTTTAGTATGTGATGGCCTTTTTGGCCTTTCTTGCTGCTTCCAGCCAAGTTTTGTTAATGTCTTTTTTGCTCGTTTACCTCTACCGAATGCCTTTGGTGTAGCATATTGAGCTCCGTCACCAGGAGTAAAAGAAGCACCGCCTACATTAGTAACGTTAGCTTCATCTAACTCTTGTATTACTTCCCTTACTAATGAAATTAGCTCTGATCTTTTCATTACAGAGATTTTAATTCATTTACTAAGTCGTAATATTGCAATAGGTTTACTAAATGACTGTCGTTAATTCTATCTTTATTTGATAACGGTTTAATAGATTTAGCGACTTCTTCTAGTTTAATTTTTACTACTTCATCTTTTACTTTAGCTGATAAATTTCTAACTGCTGAGGCAATTTTATTAATTTCTTCGTTAACTAAAGTACGAAGTCGTGATTGTGAATTGACTGAAGTAATAAATTCTTTCAAAATATTTTTTTGCTCAGGAAGTAAGTTTTTATACTTATTGTTAAACTTCTCTAAAAGAATTTTAAAAGTTAAAAGTTTTAAATCTTTATCATATTTAGAATACTCTTCAATTAAAGTATCTTTTACATCCTCCTCCTTTTGAGGTTCTGATGTAAGGTGTTCTAGTATAGTAGTTTTATTTTCAACTAAAGTTTGAGGATCAACTAATAGATCGTTATTTTGAGCTTCTAATAAACAGTATAAGGCAGCAAGAGGTTTATAGTCTTTTACTTGCATACCAAAAAACTCATTAACATCGTAATGTTTTTTAATCTCAGAAATTAATTCGTACTTTTGAGTTCGTAATGTTTTTTGATCTAATTTTCTAGATACTTCTGTAATAGTAGAAACGATAGCTTCTGCTTTAGATTGGCTAACGTTCTTATTTTTAACTATAAATTCGTAAAGCCTATACTCTTTTGATAGAGAAGACTTAGATCCGTAGAATTGTTTAAGTATTGGAATAGCGGCTGAGTCTTTATTATTTAAAGTATCAGCAGCAATTTGCTTTACTAGCAATTCAAAAATGAGACCTGTATTACGAAATTTTGAGTGTTTTATCTTCATTATACACGTTTACTATATATAAATATGTATTAGTTACCTAAATCTTTAATGTTGTCTTCGTTAAGAAGATTAGACTCTGATTTAGATTCTTTTTTAAATACAATACTTTTTAATGCGTCTTTAGTCTTATGGTAAACGGCTTGAGTTGTAAGGTGCTCCATTACGTTATCATTATCTGATGGATATCCTCCGTGCATACCGTGGACACCTAGTGGATCACGTCCTCCTACTGGGTTTTGATTAGTTCCGTATACAGATGCCTTATCTCTCGGTCTACCGCCTTCTGGACCGGATTCATCCCATTTAGGTTCCATTTCTGAGTATCCTTGTGGTACTTCTCCAGGCTCTCCGCCTTTAGGGGTTGAAGTAGCTCTTCTACCATACATAGAAGCTAAATCGTGAGGAGTACCGTATGTCATTCCAGACTTAGCCGGATCGTTTCCTTCATTTTCTATCTGAGCTAATCTAAACATAGCTTTGCTGTCTTCTCTAACTAAATCTCTTTCTTGAATGTATTGATCTTCGGACATATCAAATATTTTCTCATATATGTAATCTGATGAGAACATTTTGGTGTCCTTCATTTGAGAAGCTAAATCAATTTTCTCCTTAAGAAGTGCTACTTTTTCTTGTTCAAAAATAATAGAAGGTGTAGTAAGTCTAATTTCAAAGTTAGTTAAAGACTCACCGGTAAAACCTTGCGTGTATAAATGAACTAGAGCTATTTTAGTTAGCTCTGATTCCATTATTTTCTGTACTCGTTCTACTGTTCTTGCAAAACGAATATCTTCTGCAGCCAGTGTTGCTTTCCCGTTTAGATCTCCTTCAAATCCAAAATACGCTTTTGGTATTTTAAGAGCAGCAAACATTTTAGCCTGTAGGTACTGTACGTCAGTTACTCCATCATATTCTAAACCTTTTGTAGTTTCGATTCTTGTAGAAGTATCTCCTCCACGAACTGGAAGGTAAAAATCTTCCATCATATTCTGAAGGTTAAAACGTAAGTTATATTGACCATCATCTCCTACATAAGGAGTCTTCTTCATTTGATTGATAGTCTTTTGCATAAATTGTTCTACCTCGTTGGGTGGAACGTTTCCTACGTTAATGTAGAACATTCTCTTTTCTGGAGCTCTCATGATTCTATGAATCAGCATTGCATCCTCCATTAAAGTAACTTGCTTAAAAATCTTTCTTGCAGGCTCTAAATAAGAACGTCCGTAAGGTAGGTAATTTGTATCTGAGATTAATCTAAAGTGTGCAATCTCGTAATTATCAAACTCAACAACTCTTTGATCCCCTTTTCTTTTCGGTAAGTAGTTAGGGTGTTGAGAAGAAGCTAATCCATCAGGGTCTAGTTTAAATGAAACTTTAGAAGGATTTTCTGGGTCTGTTCCTTCCTCTCTAATCATATGATATACCGTATAGGGTAGAACATTGTAAACTCCGAACTTCTCTGCTATTTCTAGCTTTAGGAAAAAGTCTCCGTATTTACACATGTTTCTTGTCCAAGACCATAAATTAAACTCAATGTTCAGTACATCATAGAATAAGTTATAGAGTACTCGTTGAATATTCTCATCAGATGATTTTATTGCTAGTATTTCATTTTGATCATTTTTAACCGTAGCTTCATCAGCTATAATATCTAACGCAGAAGCTATAATAGGATCGGTATCCATTGCTTCATAGTCAGAATATAATTGGATTCTTAATGTTTGGTAATTAAGATTCGGATTAAAGATATTTTTATTATTGTAAATATACAAACGACTAAACCTGTCTATAAGTGAATTAGTTTGATATCTACCGGTAGTCTGTATTTGATTAATATCTGCTACTTTAAGCTCATCTCCTCCTACGTTTCTGATTACTATATCAGAAGCGAAAAGACGTTTCAGCCTACCAAAAATTGAAGTGTCCGCCATTACGGTTAAATTTATTTATAAATAGATCTATTTTAACAACCATCTGATGTCTTCGTCACCATATGCTGTCTTAGTAAGATAAGGATTTTCTCTCTGACTACCAACTGATTGCATGATTGCTTTATTTTGAGAATTTAAATTAGTAAATGAAGAAAGTTGAGCTCTGGCTAAGTCCATACCTTGTTGCCTTAATCTCAAAGCGGTATCCCTAACGTATAGAGCTGTCGCACATGAAATTATAAGGTCGTCATTATATCTATCTTGAGCTTGAGCTTTACCGTTTTTCCAGATAAATACTCTCATCTCAGCCATTAATCTTTTTGATTGGATTGTAACTGAATGGTCTCTGATGTATTCAATCATTTTAGCTATTACTAAAGGTCTAGTTCTAGCTGACATAGTGAATCCAGGTACTAGTTTATCTCTTTCAAATTTGTGCATATACGATTCTACAGATTCCATATTATTAGTAGAACTGTAATACATATTTCTATACTCTCTTTCAAGTATCTGTTCTATTGTAGCCCAGCCTATATTTGCATTCTCACACACGAGTAATGCATCATTATATTCTGATGCTATTCCTACAAGTACATTACCAAATTCCTTTGGTGAAAGTTTACCTTTATATTCTCCTACCTGTACTGCATTTTCTATATCAAATATATGAAAAGCTGAGTAGTCAGTTGAATCACCTCTAGCAACGTCAGCTACAACCATATAAGATTTAGAATAATCTACTCCTTCCCATATCCATAAATTACCGTCAACACCTCTTCTTTCAAGAGGATCTCTTTGATAGGTTTCTTCATAGAAAGTCATATCATCAGTTTCGAATACAGTATCTCCAGAACTTAAGAAGTCACAGTCACATTCCTGACCGGCCATTTTAGGACCTAAATCTCTATCTTGTTGATCTCTCCACTCTTGACCACGTTCGGGATGAACTGACCAAGGTAGTCTAATAGGTAAAAAAGAGTTCTCTCCTGATTCTGCTTTTTCCCATGTTTGATGGAACCAGTTACCGATACCGTTAGGAGTAGACAGTGCCATACATTGTCCACCGGTAGCTAACGTTTGTTGAGCTGCAGTAAAGGTTTCGTCTACGTTTTCAATAAAGGCCGCCTCATCCATTAGTAATAACGATACCGCTTCCGAACGTGCAGCATCTGGTGATGATGATTTAGCTTGTATTTTAGAGCCGTTTTTTAGACGTAAAGATAATTTGTTCTTTTCAACCGCTGGTAGTTTTAACCACTTAGGTAACTCTTCATACATGAATGTTACTTTGGTTACAAGGTTACGAGCAGTAGCTTGAGTAGTTGCCAGAGCAAGTACGTTTTTATCTTTATGAAATAACATTAACCATAGACTATATGCTGCAGCAAGAGTTGATATACCAAGCTGTCTTGATTTAAGAGTAATAAGGTATTGGTTATCTCTAAATAAATGTAATACTTTTTCTTGAAAAGGATAGAGAGCAAATAATATACGACCACGAGTAGGGTGCTGTATATGGCAATACTTTTTCATAAAGTACGCCGGATCTTTAGCACACTTGATGTACTCTTGTGCTATTATTTTTTTTATATCTTGTGCCATAACTATCCTATTGGATCTATTTTTTCAATTTCTAAAGTACCTTGAATGTTACCATTATTTCTTGCACTTATCTGAACTGAGTAAGGTTTACCTTGTTTTAAAACGTTAAAAAGTATTCTTAATCCACCGTATTCTTCAGAATCTACTATATTAATATCAGTATATTCACCATCGTTATTATATAAAACTATATTAGTACCTCTCGGAAACGATTCTATTTTAGCTGACTGTCCTGATGATTGTCCTATAAGTTTAAAAAATCCAGGATTTACTGAGGTTAATGACATTGCAAATCCTGCTAGAGCTACTACGGCGTCATCTACTTTATTTGATGGAAACTTTCTAAATAAAAATTCTACAGCTTTTAAAGCTGCATACTTACCTCTAAGTTTATCTAAATTAAAATTATCTAAATTTTGATTATCTAATTTGTAAACAACGTTTTCTGCAGATCCTACTAATCCACTTACTTTTTTTCTTAATCTTTCTATTCCTTTTTTATACTTATCTTCGTCGTATTCTTTTTCGTCATTAGATAAGTTATAATCAGTTTTTACTTTAGAATATTTTGCAAGTAATCCTTTGGCTTTTCCGCCTTGAGCTTTTTCTTGTTTTAAGGAGATTGCGACTAAAGGTTCATCAGATGCTCCCCATTCTTGGTTAAATAATTGGTTTAATACTTCTATATTATCTATAGAAGCTATATCTGGTAAGGTTCCTAATTTTACATATAAATCTCCAGGACACCATTTATCTGCATCCATTCCGGTTAAAACTCTAGCTTTACTTCTTATTTCATTGAATACCCCTGAACGAATTATATTGCCTTCTGGATAAGTATTTTTAATACTTAATGCGCTTGATAAAGGTTGATTTATAAACTTTACGTGTGCGTTTTTAGGTTCTAAGGCAGATAAATATTTTAAAACTTTTTGAGAGCTACTAGAATCTTCTCCAGGTATACCTGCATTAGCTATACTTTTTAAATTTTCTGCTCTCTTTAAAATATTTTCAGTAGTAAATGGAGAAGTAATATCGCTAACATAAAATAAAGATACAAGTCCTTCTTTTACATCAGTATCAGCACTGTCTTCAGATGCTGTGCCTTTAACAACTATTTTATATTCTTTACCTTTAAATGTTAATTCAGCAGAACCTACTGATGATCCTGTTTTTACTTTTCTGTAATCGGTAATTTCATTTTCTTTTTGAGATAGTTTTTCTAACTCTTTAAATATTTCCCCCCTAAGAGATGTAGAAGATGCTCCTCTAGAAGGAACTTCGGAAAATTGAAGTCTTATATTAGTTGAACCGGTTCCTGTAATGTCTCCGTATCCTTTTATATTAGATTTTATAAGATTTACTAAATCTTTATTTTCTTTTACTAGAGGTATAAAACCAAATATGGATTCAAACAAAGCTATATCCTCTTGACTATTAATGTCAGGGTATCCTTTTCTGGTTCTATATGACCATTCGAGTATGGCTTTGTCTATAAGGTTCACTATCTAAATACTAGTTGTTAACCAACTTTTTGCATTAGAGCATGAGTATCAGATTCTTGTTCAAAGTAGGAAATTTTATATTCATATCCTTCTGCAGAGAAGCCTAGCACGTTATCAAATTCATAATTATCTTCACGACCATCTTTAATAGCTTCCGCTCTTAGTCGGTTAAACATATTTAATGCTTCTTGTGCTGATATTATTCCTTTGTTTTCTTGTCCTCCGTGACCTCCGTCCATAAAGAGAACTAGTACAGGTTTACTCATATCAATACCGGCATCTTTGAAAGCAGTTTCTACATCAAGTTTGCTAACATCCACGATGTCGTTTCTTTCTACTAACATTCTACTATTAGTAGTAAGTTTATTCTCTACTAAGAATTTTTTAAGATCAAAATTATTTTTCATGTCTATTATTATAATTATTATGCTTCTGGTTCTGCTCCGTCTTCGAAATCTATCGGCTCATCGGTTAAGTCTTCTCCTCCACCTTCTTCACCGCCTGAATCAGCTCCACCTAAATCTTCGCCGCCTTCAGCGCCTCCTTCTTCTCCAGGGAAGTCTCCTCCACCGCCGCCACCGCCTCCGGTGTCTGTATCAAATTCTCCTCCTTCTTCTCCGGCTCCTTTCATTGGAGACTCTCTATAAAGAATAGCTAGTTTGTCTATGGCCTGCTGATAATCGGCAATATTAGAAAGTAAGTATCTTTTACCTAATATTTGAGCTTCAAAAGTCTTACCTGTCCATTTTAAGATATAATCTTGACCGTTTTTAAGGTTTACTCTAAATGAAGTTGGTCTTGGTGAAATCCAATCTATAGTATCTACAAACTCTTTGAAGTCTTCAGTTTGAAGTTTAATTATAGCTTGTCTTAAAGTTGGAAACTTAGCTAGTATAGTATCTGTAGCGTCTTCTAATACTGTTTCTTCTCCAGCATCTGGATCTGGGTCTTCTTCTGGTGTTGTATCTTCTTCTTCGACTTCGTCTAAAAGTGATTCGTTTAGCTCTGAAGGAATATTAGTATCTAATATTTCTACTTGTTCTCCTTCTAAATCATCTAAAACACCTTGGTGGTATTTATTTGCAGGAAAATATAAAATAACTCCGTTAGGGTCATCATTTATATCATAATTGATACCATGAATATCTTGTAATATAACTTGAGCTTTATTTTGAGAAGCAGCATCTTTAGGAATTTTTATATAATAAGTTCCTTCTGGTGCTTCATTGAGCTCAGATATTACTTCAGCGTATGCTTCTAATATAAGATTATTTAGATCCGTTCTTTTCATCTGCAAATTTTTGAGCTTCTGGTTTTGTTTTGAAGCCTTTAATTCTTTTATCATTTTCTCCATCAGCAGATGTTTTCCAAACTGCCCAAGGAGTGTTTTTAGCCGAGCAAGGACGAACTACATATTTACCTTCTTTGGCTTCTTGCATTTGACGTGAAGGTCCTGGTCCAAATTCAATATCAATTCCTACCTCTTGTGTAAACTGCTCTAAAAACTCATGAATATCGTTTCCAAAGTAATGACGAGCCATAAACTCAGTTACTTCGATAACTTCTGCCTGCTCATCACCAGTAGCGTCCATTGCTCTGGTTTTTATAAGCTCTATAATATCGTCTGCTCCTCCAGCTCTTTCGTTTATGTTAGGATCTAATTCTTGTCCTGCTCCGATTCCTCCTACTGCTTGATCTAATTGAGCTTCTAATTCTCTTTTACGAGCAGTATGTTGTTTTAAAGCAGCTACTATTTTAGCTTTTGCTTCTCCTTCAGCAGTTTTATAATGCTGTGCAAGTTGTTTCATTTTACCAACTAAAGCATCGTATTCTTTTTTAATCTTATTAGCAGAAGCTTCTTTTAAATTTTCGTCTAAAAACTCTATAATAGCCTCTAATGCATCTACTGCAGATGTTCCTGGTTGTTCATCTATTAAAGCGATAGCATCTTTAGCTATCTGCATAACTTTGTCTGCTTCTTCTTGATTAGAATAAAATTGATGATCTCTTTCTTGATCTTCTTCCATTTCATCTTCTCTTTTACCAAAAGTTTTATGAACTAATGTATCTAATTTTTTATGAAATTTAGTTTCATCTTCTTTCGATGCTCCATCTTTACTTTCTAATGCTAATTGATCTAATGCAGGTTGTTTTTCTTCTGCTTCTAAGTAATGTTGTGCAGCAGACATATATTCTCTGGCTAAGATTACTTTCTTTTGCCACCATTGAGGAAAATCTACTTCTCCGTCATGCTGATCGTATTTGTTTAACTGCTTATAAAGTTTTGCAGCATAAGTAGCTATATCGTATATATCTTTTTTAAGCATGTTTGGCTCGTCATCTTGATGACCTACGTCAAGATCTCCTCCGTCTGTATCAACATCTGTGCCTTCCTGAGCGTCTTGCTGAGCTTTTACCCAATCGTCAGAATTATACATTCTATCTATTGCTGGTATATCCTCATCTGATTCTTCACCTTCCATCTTATTAGCATTTTGCATTAACGCATATATTTTCGCAATAGTTTCTTGATCTTTAGGAGTTAATCTTTCCATTCTTTTTCTTTCTAAGTCTTCTGGATCGCCGGGTTTCATTTCTTTCACTTCTTGACCATCGGATGATTTTATTTTATCTATATCGTCAGCGTCTTTTAAAGCATCTACTTCGTCGTCTCCTAACGATAGAGCAGCTGTTTTACCTGATTTAGGAGTTACAAGATAAGTTTTTTCTTGTGCTTCATTAAGAAGTTTATATAAGGATTCCTTGAGAAGTTTTAATTTTTGAGTTTTTTCGGTAATATCTCTACCTGTATATTGTCCGTCTTTTATTTTTTCTAATGTAAGTTCACATTTAGTAAGACGGTCTTTTATCTCTTGATAGGTCATTTGCAAATGTTTTATATACGTATATAAATAAATAGTATCTATTCTTCTTCTAATATGTAATCATGAAGAACTCTAACTTTAGCAGGAATATTTAAAAATAAACAGCAGTAAAATCTAGTCCTTCCATCTATAATATAAAGTTTTTTTTTAATTTCTAAAAATAATATTGGATGATAACTACTATCCTCTACTGATTGAAGTAATTCTTCTATGCTATATCCTCTGCTTATATCTCTAGGATGAGTCTCATCTCTTTCTTTTAGTAGGTTAATAAACTTATTAGTATTTTTTTCTCTAAGAATACGTAGTAAAAGCGTCTTACAGTATTTGGAATTAGTTAAATTAAGAACTTCTTGGTATTTAGATATATTAAAAAAACTAGGGGGAGTGCTTTTTAAAATATTTAAAACATACTCTTTATTTAACTTTGAAGTAAATTCTTTTACATCAGGGTGCCATTGATTAAATAAATTTTCTACATCAATAACACTATAAAACTCTTTATTTATTTTTACCACCTTTCATATTGGCGCACCAATGGTACATTTTTCCTTTCTCACCGCCATACTTCTTAGCCTTAGCTCGTAGGTCGGTTACAGATCCTTTACATGAGGCTCCTGATTTTTTAACTCTACCGGGTCTAGATTTACCTTTTACTTTACCGTCGGCGTAGTTTTCGTTTTTAGAAAATACAGTAGGATCACCTTTTATTTCACCGTGGTTAAATCTAAGCTCAGATTCTATCCCCAACACTCCTAATTTTGCTCCTAAACGTTCTTCCGTTTTACTATCTCCTTTAAGTCTAGCGTTATAGTATTTAATGTATTCTAATGCTTCTTCTTTGGTAATTTCTTTTTCGTTTTCATATTCACCTTCTTCATTTGTGTAAATGTAAAAAGTTCCATGAACATCTCCTGAAAAGATCATTCGTATTTGATCACTATCTAGATTACGTTTACCGTCAATAACACTAAGTACAGTAATGTACTTATCTATAGTAGCTTCTTCTCGAAGTACTTCTCTGACTAAATATTTTAACTCTGATAGTTTCATTTAACCTTAATGCAAACGTCTTTACCGTTTTTAGTACCAGCATAACGATATCCTTTCCAGCAAGCTTTACCGTCCACACCTTTTTTCTTTTCTGTTACCTGTACTACTTCTCGTACTAAAGATATGAGTTCTGATTTTTTCATAATTAACTTGAGTGCATCATTAACATTCTAATAATAATACCTGCCATAATACCAAAAATAATCCAAAGAGCTCTAGTTACACCTGCTTTCCAATTTTCAATTTCTTTAATTTTAGCCATTTGCTCATCAAATTCTTTTTGATTTGATTGCATTTGCTGTCTAAACTCAGTATTTTTATTAGTATTAACAATTACTCCATTCTCTGGGTTTAGTAGGGTGTATTTCATATCTGAAAGATCCACTTTCATATCTTGCATATCTTTTTGCATTTGTTTCAACTCGCCATTTGGCATGTGAGTCTTTATATGCTTTATTTCAGATAGTAGTGTGTCTAGTACTTCCTTCTGGGTCATAGTAAAATATATTATTCTTATAAATAGACTATAGGTATTCTTTTAAGTGCCCTAAATATATCTTCAGATTTTCTATAACTCTTTTTTTAATATTATTGTTAGATTTCCAATCTTCAACTACACCGTCTTCTGTAACAAAAGTAGATTCTGCAGTTACAAAGTCTTCTACCCACTGTTCTATATCTGATGCAAAAGCTTTTATATTACCAGACATCATTCTTTTTTCATATTGTTTATACAGTCCGGCTTTTTTAAGATCGGCTTCCATCATTACCGTACAGGGGTCAAAACAAAAGCCATGAATTTTATACATTTTTTTAGCTAACCAATGTTTCATTGGTCCACCACACTTTGGACAAGTTAATGGAGTTCTAACTGCTTTCTTAGCAGCATCGAGTTTAGTAATGTTTTGTTTTATACCGTTTTTAATAGTCCAAGTCTTACCAGATTCTTCCCATATGTCTCCTTCTTTATACTTTATAGAAGTCTTTTGATATCCTACTTGTGATTTAGTTTTAGCAGTAAAATCTTTATTTACTAAATTTCTTACTCTCTGGACGTCTGATTGTTTAAATTCTTTTTTGAGAAGTGATTCACTCATAACCTAACTCTTGTAATTTTTGTATAACATGATTAACATCTCCGTCTTTACACCTGATAGCTATCCCACCTTTTGATGCCCATTCATTGATGTTTGATTTTTTATCGTCTATTAATATAGAATTTTCATTTGCATATCTCTGCTTGTCCTTGGAGTAAGCAAATATAACTTTTGGTTTTGGATTTAATTGATTTTTAACCCATAAATTTTTTCCTAATCTCGAAGTATTATCTCTTGATGGAGAAGTTAAAAGATCTGGTTGATAAGGCTTAATAAAATCCCATAATTGTTTACCTTGAGGCATCCAGTCCATTCCTACCCAAAATCTAACTCCTATTTCAGTATCTATAAGATGCCAAAATGCTGCAGTACCTTTTTCTTTTTCGTATTCTTGAGGATTCATACCAGTAAAGTGATCAAACCTCTTCTCGAAGTCTGTCAACACTCCATCCATATCGCAATATATCTTATATGGAGGTTTTGGCTTTTCCTCTCTTAGAGGGTATCCTTCTTTTAATAAATCTTTAAGTGATTCCATAACCGTTTTTTGTTTTATCTTCCCAATTGCGGAAGGTTATATTACCTACTAAGTAGGCTTCTTTTTCAAGCTCTAAAAGAGCGTCTGATTCATTAGTGTTAGATGTTTGTACTTCTCCTAACCTACCTTCAAGATTCTGAATATGATGAACCATTTCATGTGTAAATGATCTCATAACATCTTTAGGGTGCCTTCCTTGTGTGTATAGCACTATTGTATTTTCGTTAGGATCATAGTAAGCTGTTTTACCAAAGAATTGTTCTGATTCAGCTAAGTCTTTTCTAATTTTAACTTCAGGTAAAGGTTGTATGTTCATACCTTCGTCTAACATATACTCTAAAATAGAAGCCATGTAAGGGGTATAATCAAATGTACCCTTAGTTGATTGATTTTCTAAACCTACCCGTATATGATCTTCTTCGAATGTTACCTTTACTCCTGGTGATTCAATTTGGTTTCGAATTCTGTTATATAAAGTTACTAACTTTGCTCTATCTTCAGATCTTATTATCGAGTGAGGAGCAATAGGTGCACCAGAACTATTTTCTTTAATATCTTCTTTAAACCATGTGTCAAAAAGACCATCTATCTTATCTTTCATTACTTCAGATATAATACTCTTTTTTAACATGTTTACTATCTTTAATATTTCTTCTCTTTTTAACTCTTTAGGAAAAAAGTCTTTTACTTGATCTAAGTTTCCTGATAGTAGAGCTTTTCTAAAATCAGTAGCTCTTGTTCCTCCTTCGTTACTACCTATAATTAAACCTTCTACATTAGGCCTGTTTTTAAATGTAGATATACGTCTAAGGTCTCCTAAATCTTCTTTACTTCGTATTCCTGTTACTGCGTAAAAATGCTCGTCAGAATTAGACTTAGCATATTCTTTTGCAGCCATCATAGGATTTTTTTCTCCTATAATTACTTCTACGCCTGGTAGATACTTACTATAAATATCCCAAACGGCTTTTGATTCTTTAGCCGTTATACCGTTACGAATACCTCCTCCTATAAAAACTACTACCTTTCTTATTGGTTCTACTACAGTATCATCTTCTCTAAGAGCGTCTACACCTATTTCCTTATAGTTGGATAGGTTATAAACTTTGCCTTTATGAGAACCATTTAAAAGTCTTTTTACAACTTCAAAATGTCCTCTATGAGGTGGTTTATATGCTCCTGGATAAAGTGCTGTAGCCATTATGAAAGAAAGTTCTGTATTTTTTGATTTATCTGAGCAGGTGTTGAGTGTTTTAACTTTTCTTGAAAAACTGGGCTAAATATTAGTTCGGAAATATTATCTAATATGTCTTTGTTTCTCTCTGCAGCATTTTCTTTTGACCTACGGTGAGATTTAAGTTTATTTTTCATTTTATCATCTCCAGGACCTACACCGTTTTTTCTATACCAGTCAGTAAAGTACTTTTTGAGCTCTCTATCTTCACTGTAGTCCTCTACATCATAATCTATATCCTTAACTGCTTTGTAAAATTCCTGTTCCTCTTGATCAGACATTTCATAGGGCTGTCTAAAAGAAGAACCTTCTATACCTTCTTTTTCATTAAGTCTTTCTAAGTAATCTGATATGCCTGCGGCTCCATTTTTAGCAGCAGTATTAAATTCCTGTATATACTTATTAAACTCCCCTCCTCTATCGTTTACAAAGATTGAAAGATTTCCTTTTAACATTTTGTTATAATCGTCTATTAGATTATAAACATTACGCCAGGTTTGAAAAACAGCTGAGCCAGGAATTTGTCTTTTGCGTCTGGCATTTGAAAGATAGGCTATAATTGGATGAGTATAAACCATCACCATATAGATGTCATATCCTTTTTTAAGGATTTCATCTATTTTAGAAGAGTTAGATGCAGTAGTATCCCAAACAAATGATTCTTTATTGCTTGACAGGTCTTCTGCTTCCTTGTTGGCTGCTGCGACCCCTGGGCTGAGTTTGTTGTATGCTGGGTGATTCGGATCCTCTACGTATTTGTCTGGGTTGACCAGGGGTAGAGATCCGAGTTCGAGTTGGTTGAGAAGGTATGACTTCCCTGCTCCAGCTCCTCCCGCCATTACTACGAGTTTGGGTTTGTTGCGGCCTTCT